>Ga0256835_1000386_pt1 | contig 33728 bp, 25 predicted proteins | sample PIR30metaG_FD_185972 | JGI IMG/M metagenome (GOLD analysis project Ga0256835, IMG submission 185972) | Hydrothermal vent microbial communities from East Pacific Rise, Pacific Ocean - PIR-30 | ecosystem: Environmental > Aquatic > Marine > Hydrothermal vents | place: Pacific Ocean: East Pacific...
ACTCCGTTAAGATATGACTCATAATTAAAATTTTAATATTATTTTCTTTTGAAAAATGTTTTAAGAAGTTCAAAATATTTATTCTGGTTTCTACATCTAAGTTCGCAGTTGGCTCATCTAATATTAATAGATCTGGAGCCCCAATTATTGCTAAAGCAAGAGAATATCTTTTTTTAAGTCCTGCCGATAATGTGTTTGCGTTATGATATCGTTTTTTATTTAAGTTAAATAACGTTATAAGATACATAGCTTGCTCAATAGCAACTTCTTTTTTTAATCCTCGAGCTCGTCCAACCCATATTAAATAATCTAATATTGTAGCCCATGGAGGAAAAACAGGAATCTCAAAAGATACACCAATGTGCTGTAGATAGGTTTTATCTGTATAATTAATTTTTTTACCAAAAATTTCAATTTTGCCTTTTTCAGGAATTAATAAACCTAATAATATTTTTACGAGAGTCGATTTTCCTGCACCATTAGGACCAATTAAACCTACAATATCATGATCTGTAGAAAAATTAAAATCTTTAAAAACAACGTTCTTATTTAAAATGCCGTACGAGAAAGTAAGATCTGTTATTTTTAAAAAATGTTCTTTGGTTAGAACCATATTACTTCGCCTTAATAATACGAGTGTGTTTTTTTATAAATAATTATAATTTTAATTCAACTTAAAACATTATATTTTAATATCCGTCATCTAATAGGATAATAATAATATTTTTGATAAGTAACTTTATCTAAAGAAGTATCCTGAAAGATGCTTTTTAAATCCCATTCATGGAGGGTGGGGTTACCACTCAAAGTGACCTTTATTAAAAGATATAAAGCTACATTAATTGGAACTGAAGATGATGAAGTGACAATATGATTCACCTTTACAAAATCATACCTATGATCGGTATCGTCAATTAAGTATGAATAAGATCCTACAATTTTTTTAGTAGATCCTAACATATAATATAATTCATAATAGAACTTAAGATAGGTGTTTGGAGAATCATTATCATCAAAAGTATCATTTAAAGTCCAATAAATAATGGCACGATATTTTGTACCTTCGTCCGTTCTTATTCCAGCTACACCATTTTTTCCTAAATCATAAATAAAGTAAAGCATGGTTGGGGATAATTGAATTGATAAATCCGTATGAATCCAAAAGTCAAGATCATCTGGATTATCAGCATCAACATATGCTTCTCCATTCTGAGAAGGAAGTGTAGAACTCATAAGATACATGTTGGAAGTTACATCGTATGTTTTCACGTCTTTCCATACCCATATTGCATGAATATTTCCTACAAAAAGCATAGATGAGACAAGCAATAATAAAATAATTCCTAATTTTTTTTCATCATATGTATCATACTTATTTTAAAAAACAAGTATTTTTTTTTCGTAGTAACCTTTAAAAAGATTAAGAAATTAATAATTCAAAAAACAGAAAAGAATTATAAATTGAACAAGAACTTTATTAAGAGTTTCTTATCCCTTATTCCAATTGGTTGCTATTTTTGTCTAGTTGAATTACTTTCATGTTATCCCATTTATTCAGTTCAAGATCATAAATATAATATGGTCAAATGCCTAATTTAAAATGGGTAATCGCAATGAGTGGATGTGCTATAACTGGCGGTCCCTATTGGGAAAGCTATGCCATCATTGGGAGTGCTGACCAAAAAATAGAAATAAGTTGAAAACAGAAGATCGTTCTTCTGTCCGCAAACGTTATTAAAAATGCTTTTACCCTAAAACTCCTTCTTTCATTGTAAGGAATTATCTGGAATAGTTTTTTATGGTTTTTTATCTACAAGCAGGAGGGGCTTTCCGCAATATAGCTAAATGAAGAATAACATTAAATTTTACATTCCTTATTTTTATTTGTGTTAGGATAACTTATAATCTTTTATCATTAATTTGTTTCATAAATGAGTTTTTCCTATGAAGATATTATTGATGGTTTTAACAGGAAAGATCCTTTCGAAAGAGTACTTTGGGCCAAATCTTTAATAGACCAAAAGAAGTTAAACAAAGAACAAAAAGAGGTGCTACTCGATCAGTTGGTAAATGATAAATTTACTAAAGCCAGAGTTGCAGCTGCTGAAGCAATCAATTCTCACTGTGAAGAAGAGTTTGTTAATGTTTTAGAAAAGCTTTTGTTAGAGGAACCTGAATTTGAGGTTCGACTGTTAATTATTGATTGCTTAAAAAAACTAAGGAAAATGAGTTCTTTATCAACGTATATTGAAGCTTTAATGATAGAGAAACATGCGTTAGTCCGTAAATCAATTTTAGAATTTTTAGAAGAGATGGGTGTATTTGATAAAGATGCATCAATCTTAGAAGATTTCATTAAAAAAGAGACCGATGTTTTAGTAGCTGAAAAATTAATTGAGATTTTTGATAAAACTGAAAAACTTCCTAATAAAAAGGTCTTGAAAAGAATGGCACAATTATTTGACTTTTACGGTGACACTCCAGAAAGGATTGTTAAAAAACTATTTGAATTATCGGAACGTACCGAATGATTATTGTTCCGTATTATTTATTATTCTATTGTTTTTTTTAACGGTATTATTAACTTGAGTTTCTGACTCATTTTCTTCTGTTGTTTCAGAAGTTGTTATTTTACCTAAGAACGCAAGTTCTAATACATTCTTAGTATAATTTAATACATCAATAGGGTCATTGTCTGCCCCAGCAACTCTTTGTAATGATGAATGTAATAACTTTATAGAATATATTAGTAAGTCATCATCAGGATTTTGTTTTGCTTTTTCATTCATCTTAAGGATTAGAGGGTGATTGACATTATATTCTAATACATTAGGCATTAGGTCATAGGACGGAGTTTCATTTAGATAGCTCATTGCTCTTTGCATTGCAGTTAATAAGGGAGCTTGACTTTTTAGGCGAGCGGGACTATTTTTAAGTTTAGTAGTCCCTTTGACCTCAGCAATTAAGGGTCCTAATACCTTCTTTGTTATTTCAATTAATGGTCTAATCTTTTCATTAAGCTCCTCTTCCTGGGTATCCTCTACACTCTCAACATTTTGAAGGTGCTTTCCTTCGTATTCAGTTAAATGAAGAACTAAAAACGAATCAATTGATTCAGTAAAGAATAAAACATCCCAATTTTCATTAATACTCTCAAGATGAGGACTATTAGCAGCCGCATTATCTGTTTCAGCAATAACATAATAGATCATATCCTGGTCTTCAGGCATTTCCTCAACATACTGTCTTAAGCTAATATATTCATCAGGATGCTTTCTTGATTTAAATCTCAATAAATCGACTATTTTATTCCTATTAGTATGATCCTCGATATAACCATCTTTTATAAATAAACCAAATTCCTTCCAGAACTCAGCATATTTTTCAGGCTGTTTTTCTGATACTTCTTTAAACCATTTTAGAATCCTTTTTAGAAGAACTTTTTTTATTTTTATTACAACCCTATCTATTTGTATTGTTTCCCTTGAAATATTTAGTGGTATGTCCTCCGCATCAACAACTCCTTGTAAAAACCATAACCAGCGTGGAAGAAGTTCTTTGAATTTAGGAGAAATAAGGACATTTCGAGAATAGAGTTTCAAACCCCACTCTTCAGGCATCCCTATTAGTAGAGGCCTTTTACTAGGAACATAAATTATTGCCTTTATTGGTATTGGTGTCTCTGTTACAAAATGTAAATGCATCATTGGAGTAGACATTACACCTACTAATGTTCTGTAGAATGACTCATAATCTTCAGGTTTAATCTCATTTTTAGGTTTTCTCCATAATGGTGTTCTTTCATTAATGATTTCGCCTTTAAAATATATTGGGAACTCTATAAAATCAGAATATTTTTTGACTAATTCTTTTATTTTTTCTTCTTCTAAGAACTCTTTAGCGTCTTTCTTTAATTTTAGAATTACTTCTGTTCCTCTTTGTTCTTTGTCTATAGGTGATATTTTAAAAGAAGGTCCTCCTTGGGAAATCCATTCCCAAGCATTGTCTTCTTTATAGGATTTTGTTCGTACAATTACTTCATCTGCAACCATAAAGACACTATAGAAACCTACTCCAAAATGCCCAATAATGGATTTTTCATCATGCCCTTCTTTCTTTAGTTTTTCTATGAATTCCAAGGTTCCACTTTTTGCTATTGTACCTAAATTTTCAATTAATTCTTGTTTTGTCATTCCAATTCCAGTATCTGAAACAGTCAAAGTTCTTTCTTTTTCATCAACTTCAATTTTTATTTCTAAAGGTATTGATGAATCGATTTCTTTGTTTATGATTTGTTCAAATCTTACCTTGTTAAGTGCATCTGCTGCATTTGAAATGAGTTCTCTTAGAAATATCTCTCGGTGTTGATACATGCTTTTTGCAATTATATCAATTAATTGCGGGATTTCCGCTTGAAATTGATAATTCTCCTCCATTTTCCGTGGTTCTGACATCAAAGTAATATACTAAATAGTAATATTTGTTTGGTTCGCTAAGGACAATGTTTTTCGTGATTTATAGGTAAAATGATGAAAGTTAGGGTTTCCGAAATTTTTTTATCTTAAAAGTATCAATATGATATGAAGACTCCTTATGGAGGATGATAAAAATGAGCGAAGGAAGTTTCCCATTATTAGGAAGTAAAGTTGCTTCTTTTGAAGCAAAGACCACTCATGGAATAATTAAATTCCCTGACAATTATAAAGGAAAATGGGTAGTTTTATTTTCACACCCTGCAGATTTTACACCAGTATGTACCACTGAATTTGTCGCATTCCAAAAGAGATATGATGATTTCAAAAAACTAAACACAGAACTAATTGGATTGAGTATCGACCAAGTATTTAGTCATATGAAATGGGTGGAGTGGATTAAAGAAAAATTAGATGTTGAAATTAAGTTCCCCATCATTGCAGATGACATGGGAGAAATAGCTAAAAAACTAGGAATGGTACACCCAGGTAAGGGTACTAACACAGTAAGAGCTGTTTTCATTATTGATGATAAAGGAATTGTTAGAACTGTCTTATACTACCCACAAGAGATAGGTAGAAACATGGATGAGATACTAAGGGCAGTTAAAGCTTTACAGACTTCAGATAAATATAAAGTAGCTACCCCAGCAAACTGGCCAAATAATGACTTCTTAGGAGATGAGGTTATTATACCACCTCCAGGAAGCGAAAAAGAAGCAAAAGAAAGACTTGAGAAATATGGCGATAACTGCTATGATTGGTGGTTCTGTCATAAAAAATTAGAAGAATAAAAAACTAAAAAATTAATTTATACTAAATAGTTATTTTGTTTTTTCTTATTTTTTAATCTCAACTTTTATTTTCATTTATCTTAAAATCATAAATTTAGAAAGAAACTATAATTTAGACTGACTTATAGAGCTCAACTTATTTTTGACTTGATCTCTACTTTAAAACTGCAGTCTATTAAAAGAAACAAAAAATGTATTTGAACAAATTTTTAGGAGAAGAAAATAAAAATTTTTTCTTATTTTTTGATTACTTCATCAAGCCAATCAGTGTATGCCTTTTCATCAAATATTTTTATTAACAATTTGACTAACTCTGCTTCGTCTTCAGTAATTACTTGGTCTGCCTCGGCTGTGAAGTATGCTTCTGACATTATTTTTTCTTCAAAATCGATAAGCTCATTTTTTTCATCTTGAGTTATTACTCCATCTTCTAATGCTTTATTCACGAGATCTTCGTAAATTTCAATATGCTTTTCAATGGTTTTTAATATTGCTGCTTCGTCTTCAGTAATAATTCCATCAGCCATTGCTTTCTCCTTGATCTTTTGAAATCCTTGTTTTAATTTTAGTAATCTTTCCTCTTCTGTTGTCATGGAGATCATCATCTATGAATAATATTGTTTTCTATTTTAAAGGAGCTTATCTATTTTTTCCTTTATTTCTTTTGCTAATTCTGTAAGCGCTTCTGAAGTTTCTTGTTTTGATGGAAACCTAATCCCTAATCCCTCATCTTTTGAAGGTTTAGGAATAACATGAAAATGGACATGGGGAACTTCTTGACCTGCTAGTTTTCCATTATTTTGTAGGATATTATAATTTTCAGCTTCTAGCGCTTTTGTTACTAATAGCAACGTTGTCGCAATTTTTTTAGCGTATTTTTCAGGTAATTCATGATAATATTTTGCATGATATTTAGGAATTACCAACATATGTCCCTTAGCTACTGGATTGATATCAAGAATCGCCATTACATCATCGTCATTGTAAACGAAGTGTGCCGGGATCTCCCCATTAGCTATCCTACAGAATACACAATTATCGTTATTCATTAAGAAAATTGTCTATTTTTTGGTTTTTATATGATTCGCATATCAGCAATCAAAAAACTTAAGGTAGGGGATTGATATTGAAAAGATCTAAAAAAAGTAAATATTATCTCCAATAAGGAGGAATTGGCAACTCTTCTTGCTTTTCGAGGTATTTCTCCTTTATTTTGAATTTTTCTTCAGGGATATATTTTTGATAGTATGAAAGTATTTTATTGAATACCTTGCGATGTCTAATAATTAATCTTAGAAAGTCTTCTCCATTAATATTAAAATCAATAAGTTTATGTTTTTCATCAACAACTATTCCTTTTATTTCAGAATATTTAACAAAACCATTACGTGGCCTTTGTTCAGGAGTATATTTAACAAAAGGAGGCTTTAATTTTCTTATTTTTCTGATTTCTTTCTCTAATGCAGGATCGTGTTTAATTGCTTCTTCAACAGGCATTCTTTTTCTTTTTAACCTTACATAAGTGTCTCTTATTGTGTTTAGAATGGGAATACGTACACCTTGTGTTTTCCACATATAGAAATATGCAAAGCCGTCATTATAAAATTCTAAGTCTGAAAAATGTCTTGCGAATTTATAATCCATTCGGCTGACGATTACGTTTGAAAAGCGTTTAACTAATTTTCTTTTTTCTGTTTTCGCCATTTTTTATCACCAATATTTTAACACTACAATATACTGGGGAACAAGCGTTTTAATTATTGTCGGATTAATTAAGTTTTATTGGTGAGTAGCTTCTTTTTCTAGTTTACTCTTTATGTGTTTAAGTTTAGTGAAGTTCTCACGTTCTATTTCTTGTAAAGTGAGTTCTATATATTGAGCAATACTTTCTAAATGAGGGATTACTATGTGATTTAAAGCATTTACTCTTCTTTTAGTACGGTTGATTTCATATGCTAATTTTTGTAAAGTCGCAAATTTTTCTGCCATTTTAACGATTGCTTTTATTGCATCTTGGAACTTTGAAACTGTACTGTCTAGTGAAGCAGAGGTTGTAGTAATACTGTAGAATAAAGAGTGCTTCTCATTTATTTTTAGATTTAGAACCGGAACTTTAACTCCCATGATGTTCAACAAGTCTGGTTCAATTTCTACGGCTTCTGGAGAAGACATAGCAATTTCTTTTATTCTCCTTTCCCCAACCGCAAATTTAGCTTTAGCGAGCGATTCATAAGCTTCTTTTAATGTTTCAAAAGCTTCTTGACGAGAGGTTTTTGCATCATCAATTGCTTCATAAAACTCAATAATTAAAGCATCCATTTTTTCTTTTAGAAGTGAATACCCATGTTGGGCTAATTTTACTTTTTTTCGGGTATTGAGGAGCTCCATTCTTGTTGCATTGACACCTTCAGTTGAACCAGAAGTACTCATTATGTATTCGGCGGAGTTTTTTACTTAAATGATTTTTGAGAAGTACACATTTTTTTTATAACACAAAGAATAATCTATTATGAACTACCCCCTGCTTTTACAAGGAGCATAGTTCACTGATAAAAACAAAAAATAATGAGAGGAGGGGATATTGCATGGCTACACTTGTTATGTGGAAGTGGGATATGTTAAGTTAAGAGGTCCTTTTGCTAATAACTCTTCTAAATGTGCGACCATGCTTTGGATATTTTCAGGATACATTACTTTGTAAATTCTGACCCAAGGATATTGTCCTTCCTGTTTTGGGTCTAATCCTTTGGAACGGAATACTTCAACAAAATAGTCTAAGTGTGTAACTACTTTGTCTTTTCCATTTCTGATAATTGTATTGTCAAACTTAACAATCGGCGCATCTCCACTCATTTCAGGTGTGCGGTATGAGATCAATGCCCAAAGAACGCTTTCATAGAATGGATCTTTGTATTGTCCTTCCTTATCATCCCAATAATTACTTTCTTTGATTCCAAATTGAGGAGCATTCTTTTCAGCGATTCTTATCATCCAAATAGCTTTACCAATATCGCTTCCTACGCTTGGATTACCGCCTGCAGAATTAACTACTACATAGTCGACTCCGTACTTGTACATTAACGGCAATGCCAAAGACATATTAAGCATGAGCATTGCACCAACAACGCCGATTTGGGTCGAATTAGTCGTTCCATTGTCTACTAGTGTAACAGCCTCACCATCAGCAGTAATCCAATAACCATAGTCCCACCACGACATGAATACAGGCGGTTTTTCGTTATTGGCAATGGCATCATGATAATTGGCATGGGCTTTGATCCAGGCTAATGCATCAACCCAATCACTAAATGGGTTAGGATCTTTTGCATTAACGCTCGGATATATTTCAGACGTACCAAATCGTTCCACTGCAGTATTAGTTCCAGAATAGACCATTGTCATAATGAGCATTCCTACTAAGAAATATGCCCACATGGCATGACTTGAATCTATTGTTGGTAAGTTCATTGTAGTCTTTGTAATCTTAATTTTGCCGTGTGATGCTAACGCATATGGTATTAATAAATTGTCTGCTGCTAAGCCAGTTAATAATGCAGCTGCAGGAGCTAACAAAAGTACTAGACGTACCATGGAACCAGAGAAATAAATCGTAGTTAAACTGTAAGTGAGTAGAAATATGTTTTTTTCTGTTGGTTTTTTGAGGGCATAATATACACCAAGTGGGATAAAGAATGTCATTACTCCAATGTTGGTATATAAGCTACCCCATGACATTGGTAAATGTTCACTAACAGAATCTAAGATTGGAATATTATTTCGTACTGTGGGTAGAATTACATTGAAGAATTTTTGCCCAATGTTTTCGACGACTCCTAAATACACTAATAATGAGAATGCAGCAATTCCAATTAGTGAGATAACGATTGCTGTTACAACTACGACTTTTCTGAATTCTGTTTTAGGTAGTTCTTGTTCTAAGTTCTTAAACATCAAGAATAGTATAAGGAGGATTAACGTAAATAGGGGAGCCATTCCGTCAGTAGTGTAAACAAAGTCACCATTAATACGGGGGATCATAATCATTAAAGGAAAAGCAATACCTACTGTCGTGGTATATGCCTTAAGCAGTCTATAATTTGCTTTTCCAGAAATCATCATTACTAATACATACAGAGGTAAAAGATCAACCGTAAACCTGTACGCTCCCCAAGACCATGATAGTAATGCAAGGGATATGCCAGCCATTATTCCGCTACCGATACTGTCCCTGTTTAATGCTCTGATAAAGAAGTATAATGTCATCAAAGTTAGCATAACACCAACAGATTCGTTGTCAAAGAACCCACCGGTTGTTCTCGATAAATACCCGGGTGTAACCGCTAGTAGTATTGCAACAAGTATTCCTGCTCTTTTACTGATTAATTCCTTTGCTAATAAGTATCCAAACATTACTCCAATTGTACCCATTATTGCAGGAGCGTACCATGCTGCAACAGCTAATGATACATTAATCCCAAAGAGATGTAAGATGTAATAAAGAAGAATCGCCGTTAATGGTACTATTATGTACATGCTGGATCCTACATCTCTTCCATATGGGTACCATGAAAAGTAGTCATACCATTTGAAGAACGCGATCAACCCGTGATCTTTGATGTACTCTGCAGAACGAAGTTGCATATGTGGGTCGAACGCTTTGATAATTACCGGGTTATGAAACGCTACGGCAATTATTCTAATAAGGAATGCTCCGGAGAAGATTAAAATTAGTGATAATTTATGTAATATTTCTTGTCTATTGATATCATATTCTTCAAGGTGTGCTTTTATTTTTTCGACTAAGGCTTTAAAACGGTCGCTTAGCCATTCGCCTACGTCGATGGTTTGGGTGGTAGCCATGTTCTTTCCTCACTTGAGTTCTTTCTGTGCGAAATTCTTTCTTACACTTAAAAACTTCTTGATGACTAAATGGAGTTAGTCATCGACGAACTTAATACCAGACTAATATGTCCGTTTTAAGACATTTTTCCTCTCGCGATAATAAAATTTAAATCATTAGGTTTTTAACGTGGACTTTTTTTATTTTTAAAAAAATTATTTTTGAGAATATTTTTCTAAGATACATAATTAATTATTTCAAATTATCAGAATTTTTATTGAATGTGATAGAAACTTTTTTAAAAATGGAGCCTTGGGCGGGATTTGAACCCGCGACCACGGGATTACAAGTCCCGCGCTCTGCCAGCTGAGCTACCAAGGCATTTTCATTATGTGTTGATATTGTCGTGTTGAAAAAGATTTTTTTTCTGAACAAAATAGATGTTATAAAAAAGTTGAAAGAATGGTATTAATTTAGTGCATCAGATTATATTTACTAGTTTATACTTCAGAGAACAACCACTTGTTTAATGGCTTGGTTACTTCGATTGGGTCTTCATCGGGACGGATGTAATTTGCGATAGCCCTCATATTACTCAGCAAATTGTTTCCATCTTGAGGAGTAAATCCCCAACCGTAAACTTCTGTTTCGTTTCGGACAAGTATAGACGGAATTGAAACAACAAATTCGTTTAAGATCCTTCCATAATGTCCATGGTCCCTACCAAAACTAAATACTTGATTTAGGTGGTCTTTGTACGTTACTGCAACAAGAGGTTCATTTTCTACTTTCTCGATAAGTTCTTCTCTTGTTACTGGACTATTGAATATTAAATGATAATGAACAGAATGCATAAGCATGGTATTAAGTTTTATTGCGGAACTGAATATATTCAATGGCTGTCCAATGGTCTTAAATAATTCATTTACATCCCTTGCATGATGCGTCCCATATTCAGAATCCTTATATCTAGTGATTGTTGGAGCAGAAGTAAATTTTCCTGTTTGACTAATATCGGCAGATCTTCTTAGATAAACTAAGTCCACCTTTTTAAGATCTATTTTTCCGTTTTTGGTTCCTAAGGTCTTAATTAATGCCGCACCAGCATGAGTATTACAACTAGCTACCGTGATCCATTTAGGCTTTTCTTTTAATACCATATCATTTATTCCAGCAGCATACATTATTCCAAAACCAAATTCGCTACCCTGTGCAATAAATGCTTTAGTATCATCAATGTGCTTCTTATAAAATAGGTCTTTGTTTTTCAGACCGACGCCACTTTTAGTTGCATCTAGTACGACATCTGCTTTTTTAAGAGCCTCCTCAATTGTCATGTCAGGTTCTAACCCTAGCTCTTGGAATTCATGCTTTTTATGTTCTTCAACACTCATTAGTGCCCCACGTTTTATAAGAGTCCGAAGCATTGGCCGGTCAATTAATCTCGGCGTATGCTTGTGGAAGATAATTTCGTCGATTCCGATCTCCTTTTTATGAGAAAGGAGGAGGCTAATAACTGGTTCTCCAATAGTACCAGTTCCCACAACTAAAACAGTATTACCGTCACTCATGATGATCACCAGAGGTGTTCGAGTGGAATTCGATATTTTATGAATATAAAGTTAATGTGTTTTATAAATAACTTGTTTATAGACCGTTTAAAAGAAAAAAGAAGAAAAATAAGAGATTATTATCTAGAGATTCGGTCTAGAACCATCCCCTCAAGTGTATAAAATTTATGTGAATTTAGTTGCTTTAGTGCTTCATCTAGTGGCCCCTCACTTTCCGCATAAAACGTTGCTAAAACATCTCCTTTTTTCACAAAGTCACCGATCTTATAATTTAGATAGATCCCTGCTCCCTTAGATGATGGAGCTCCTAATACTCTTGCTAAAAATTTAATATCACGGTTGTTTATTTCAACAATATAACCATCTCTAGGGGCAGTCACATCTGCAGTATATTGACCAATAGGAAGATCGTCTGGTTTCACGTTAGGATTCCCTCCTTGGGCCTCTATTATCTCTCTAAATTTCTGAAGAGCTTTTCCAGAGGATAGAACATCTTCGGCAAGTCTTGCCCCTTGGCCTTTTTGCGAAAGATTGCCCATCTCAAAAAGTATTCCTGCTAATTCTTCTGATTTTTCTCTAACACTCGTTGGTCCTTTACCCGTAAGGGTCAATAATGCTTCTCTTGCTTCTAAAGCAGGACCAATTGCATGCCCTAACGGTTGATTTCCATATGTTAATGCACAATCAACCCTGATTCCTACTCTTCTTCCAATTTCTACGAATATATTTGCAAGTTCGAATGCATCTTCTCTTTTTTCCACTTTTGTTCCTTTACCGATAGGCATGTCCAAAACTAGATTTTTAACAGACATACTGATTTTTTTACTTAAAATTGACGACACAATTAAGCTTTGGGGATCTAAGCTAAGTGGCCTTTCTGCCCGTTCTATAATAATGTCATCTACAGGAACCAGATCCATAGTTCCCCCCCATACAATCATTCCTCTAGATTTCGGTGCTATCTCAAGGATCTCTTCTGCACTAAACGACACAGGTGCTAAAACTTCCATTGTGTCTGCAGTTCCAGAAGGACTAGTTATTGCCCTACTACTTGTTTTTGGGATAAGTAACCCCTGAGCTGCAACTATTGGAACGATTAATAGACTGACTTTGTTTCCCGGGAGACCACCAATGCTATGTTTATCATATACAGGTTCATCAAACTCAAGATTTTCTCCATAATACGCAATTCCTTTAGCAAGATATTCAATCTCATCAAGGTCTAAGCGTTGGAATTGCTGTGCTAATGCAAAACTAGCTATTTCTAAGTCGCTCAACATATGCTTATATATCTGTTCAAGAATTGTCTGAATATCATCTTTCGTCCATTTTTTTCCTTTGAATTTTTTCCTAATTGCTTGGTATCCTAAAGGTCTCGATCTAGGTTGAACATTTACTTGATCACCTTCTTTAACACGGAGTTTTTCGAGTAAATATTTTGGAAGTCCTATCTCATCTGGCTTAACTAAATCTTCAGTAACGATTGCTTTAGCTGCAATTTGTTCTTTAGCACTTCTAATTCTAACGAACTGAGATTCTTCATCAACAATTCCTGTTTTGGAAGAGTGTATGAAGACAATAGGTTCTCTTGACGTTATCCTTAAGTCTTTGACAATCATTGTATTACCCTCTACGTGTTTTAAGCAAGGAATAAGTTTCTCATGCCTCACTAAAATAATTTCCCCTTAAGGCAAGACAAAAAGAAAGCTTTTTGAAACAATTTATGTTAAAGGTATGCTTAGAAAGTGAGTACTGTGTCTATTTGGGAAAATTAATTAATACTAAATTATAGAGATGTGGTTACATGGAAGATATGAAATTAAAACAAGAATTTTTATCTGTTGTAAATGATATCAAATCCTTAAATATTCAAGGGGCAACTGCTATTGCTGTAGAGGGAATTAATGCTTTTTCAAAATACTCTCAAGGACTAAAAATTAACGAATATGATACGTTTTATAGATATATTTTAGAAGCTAAAAGATTATTGTTTAATACTAGACCAACAGAACCAGCCCTAAGAAATGGTCTAAAAAAAATATTTTTTGATCTTAGAAAAAAGAATGAGGATAATGTTGAAAGTGCAAAAATTACAATTAATAAATCTGCTACGGAATATATAGAATTACTAAAGTCCACTAAAAAGAAAATTATTCAATTTGGGTCCCACAGAATTTCTGATGGGACAACAGTAATGACTCATTGTCATTCTTCATTAGCTTCTGAGACAATTATAGAAGCATTTAATATGGGAAAAAGTATTCAAGCGATTTGTACAGAGACTAGACCAAGATACCAAGGAAGAAAGACTGCTAAAGAATTAATTTCAGCAGGAATTCCAACCACTATGGTTGTAGATAGTGCTATGAGATGGGCAATAAAAAGAATGCGAATTGATGTTATTTTTACAGGATGTGATGCAATCACTAGTGAAGGAACAATTATTAATAAAATTGGTACTAGATTACTGGCATTAGCTGCAAAAGAAAGCGATGTGCCATTGTATGTTCTTTCTAGTTTACTAAAGTTTGATGCCGATACTTCTATTGGGAAAACAACAATAATTGAGATGCGTTCTCCTGATGAAGTATGGCCAGACCGCCCACAGGGACTTCAAATTTTGAATCCAGCATTTGAGACTGTGAGTAGGGAATATATTGACGCTATAATTACAGAAAAAGGTCTATTTCCACCAGAAATTGTTATGAATATTATAAAAGAAACATATCCATTTGTGTTTGTTAGTGACGAATAAGACAAATAAGGGGAGATTCACGTTTTATAAGCGAAACACTAAACGTTATACAACTTCAACATCATGAGGAGCGCTTTCTTTTATTCCTGCATTTGTTATTCTGATGAATTCAGCGTTTTTTCTTGCTTCTTCAATGTTTGTACCACCACAATAAGAAATACCTGATTTTAATCCGCCAACTAATTGATGAATAATTTCTTCGGCACTACCCTTAAATGGGACTAATGCTTCAACTCCTTCGGGAACTACTTGAGAAAAATCGCTCTCATCAAAAGCTCCTTTCTTTTCTCTATATTCTCGTCCAATTGTTGCGCCTAAACTAGCCATCCCACGGATCACTTTATATCGTTTCCCATTTCTCAATACTGGAAAACCGGGGCTTTCAGTTGTCCCCGCAAGTAGGCTTCCAATCATTACTGTTGACGCCCCAGCCATTAATGCTTTAACAATATCTCCGCTTTTTCTTATACCCCCATCTGCGATAATTGGGACACCATATGGTTCTGCAGCTTCAGCGGCATCCATGACTGCTGTTAATTGAGGGACACCCGCACCAGCAACTAATCTAGTAATACATATTGATCCGGGGCCAACTCCGACTTTTACTCCATCAGCACCTGCGATTATTAAATCTTCGGTACCTTGTTTTGTGGCAACGTTTCCAGCGATTACCTCTGCATTAGGAAATTCAGACTTTATTTTTTTCAACGCATTTATTGCTAGATCAGAGTGACCATGAGCAACATCTAATACTAGTACATCTGTTTCTGCTTCTAGTAATGCCTCACTCCTCTCAACGTAATCTCCCCTCACACCAATAGCAGCTCCCACTCTTAATCTTCCCTTTTTGTCTTTTGTTGCATTTGGTCGTTCAAGCCTTTGAATAATGTCTTTTGTGGTAATTAATCCTGCGATTCTTCCCCTTTCATCAATTAAGGGAAGCTTTTCTATTCTGTGTTCACGAAGAATTGTTTTCGCTTCTTCTAGAGATATACCAAACGGTGCTTTTATAACGTCTTTTGTCATAATGTCTGAGACCGTCTTTTTTTCTAAGTCTTCTTGTAACAGAAAGTCTCTTCTAGTAACGATCCCTACTATTTCTTTGTCGTTATTAACGACGATTAGCCCTGAGACACCAGTATTTTCCATGAATTGTATAGCTTCTAAAGCTTTTTTATTGGGGGAAATCGTGTATGGCTTTTCAATAATATACCCTTCGGATCGTTTGACTTTTTTGACTTGTCGGACTTGTTCTTCTATACTCATGAATCTATGAATAACACCGATTCCTCCTAATCTTGCTAAGAGAATTGCCATTTCACTTTCTGTAACTGTATCCATATTACTACTAACAATGGGAATGTGCAAGGAAATATTTTTTGTTAACATAGTCGATACGTCAATTGTTGCTCTTGAAACTACAGAAGAGCGTTTAGGGACTAATAATACATCATCATATGTTAGCCCCAATCTTATGGGATTATTTGACATCGAATAAAGCCTCTATTGAGTCCTTTAATAAAATTACGGGGGGGTAAAAAGATTAGTAAACATTCGAAAAAAAAGGTTGATTATTCCATTTTTATTAGTAATAAATGGAATGACTTTAGTATGTCATACTGTTAATTTGATAACATGGGAGTGCCGCTGAAAGAAAAGATAAAAAAAAGAAAAAAACGGCTTTTACCAGAAAAAGGCTTTATACGGCGCTCCCTTGAGTCCGAAGAATGGAGAAGAATCGAAAGAATTTACAAAGAAGCAACACCTGTTGTATTAGTCACTGTGTTAATGGAAATAATTGCGGGTTTAGAGCTACTTAGAGTTAGTGATTATTATGTTTTATTGCCTGGCTTGTTATTAATTATACCAGGGCTTATGGAAGCACGTGGAAATGTAGTAACTTCATTAGCTCAAAGACTTGGGAGTAGCGCCCATCTGGGTTTAATTAACTGGGATTTAGGAATCAATGATGAAGTAAAAGTTAACTGGACTGCAACGATTATTCTAAGTTCTTTGCTTTCTTTTGTCTTATCTTTACTTGCGTATCTTACCGCAGTAATTTTGAAAATGCCCCACATGTCATTTTGGGGATTTCTATCTATTGCTTTACTGATGACACTTATTGTGGGTACTACATTATCATCATTAACCGTACTAGTTGTACTCCTAGCCCATAGATTAGGTTTAGATCCTGACAATGTGACTATACCAATTGTCGCAACATTAGGTGATATTTTTGCGGTAGGCTCACTATACTTTATAATACGGATTGTTTTGTTCATGGATCACTTTATAAAAATAATATGATAAAAAGGAGGGAAAAAAATGAAAGCAAGATTTACTATAAAACAAATAATCAAACAAAGTGCGCCTGTACTGATAGGGGTAACATTATTTTCAGTGATTACTGGAAGGAATCTCGAGAACTCAGCAGAACTAGTCACACATCACGTTCCCGTACTGTTAGTAGCATTACCAGCGTTCATTAATATTGCAGGGGATTTAGCTGACGTTTTCTGTTCAAGACTAAGCTCTGAGCTATATAGAGGTAATTTAGACAGCAATTTCAGGCCACTTAGGTTATTTTTAGCAGATCTTATTGGTGTGTTATTAGTAGGCATTACTTCTTTCATTTTTGTTGCTATCTTTGCAAATATTATTACGGATATTATCTTTGGAAAAATAGTTTCTTACTTGTATCTAATTTTAATAATGGTAACTGCAGGTGTTACTGCAACTTTTGTAATGATGCTAGTTGGAGCTTTCCTTAGTAGATGGGCTTACTTAAAAGGATTAGATCCAGATTCAATAATAGCTCCAATTACTACTACCGGTGGAGACATGGTAGGCACAACACTACTATTGTTTCTTGCATCATGGATATTGATTTAATTATTTTATTTTAAATTAATAATTTTGACTTCTTTTTAAGATAATTAGAAGGAAGAAATAAAAAGAAGAAGATTTATTTATGCTTGAAAAATGAAAAAAAGTAAATTTTTCTTAAGTGACTGATGCCAACCAATCAATAAAACTTCTTATTACTAAGATAATTAAAAATGAGAAAAAAGTCATCCAGATGGCATTCTCCCATGTCCTTTTTGGTTCAACTTTTCCTTGCTTTACTGTTATAAATTTTACCGAATAAATACCTATCACAAACACTAGATATGGGGCGATAGACACCGTTTGAATAGCATTATTAAAAAGCTGGTCTATTAAAGCAAACATTGTTATTATTACTGGAGGAACAAAAATAAGAATTAAAGCAACAGCTAATAATCTAAGCCAATAAGACACCGTAGTTTCCCCTTTATTGGAGACCAAGTCTACAATAAAAAATGCGAAAATTATGAGAATTATATTTACTAAAAGAGCTACTATATCCGTTGTTGTTGTAGGAATTATATTTGCCATACACTAACAGTGATTATTTTGAAAAGATAAATTTTTAGTTGATCTTTTGGTATATTGAGTAATTGGCTAAAAATTAAGATAATTAGAAAAAAAATATTAATCTAAGATTTTCAATCATTTATGCTTTAAATAATGATTCTTCAAGACTGTCTTTTAATTGATTTAGAAGGTTAGGACTTTCTCGGTTAAGATATTTTATTACCAGCCCAATACCACTATATACTAAATTAATAGAGTTCCTCGTTTCTTGTAATACACCATAACGAATAACATCTGAAAAAGTAACTAACAGCGGGATTTCAGATCTAAATTGTTCTAGATCCAAAAGTTTAATTTTACCTATCCATCTTCCTGCAACTAGATCGACATCTACTTTTTCATAAGGTAATATTTTAGAGAATACTTGAATACTTGGAACAACTCTGCTTCTTATTGAAAATAGCTCTACGAAAACGGATGATTTTTCAACTGCAATTGGGGCATCATTATTTACTAATTCTTTTTCAATGCTTGAGATTATTAATTTTATACTATTCAACAAATCTGGAACTGTTAAATGATGTTCAACTAAGAGGTCATCAATGTTTTTGCTGGAAAAATAAAGATTTTTCTTGTTTTTATTTTTAGATAAGAAAGTAATTGCTTCATTTACTACGCTTTCAGGTACTGGATCAAACAGATAGTTAGCAAAACTAGCTTTTAAAAACGGTATTAAATTTGCAGATAAATAAACCCCATATTTTTCTTTTAATTTGTTATATATCAATCCAGCTAATTCTTTTTCATTTAATAGTAGAGTTTCGGAATATATGTCCCTATATTTTAGAACATGGGAATAGGATTTATAATTAAAAATACGTTTTAATCGTGTAGAATGTTTCCTGAGTTTTTTACCTAACTTTTGAATAGTTATTTGCAAAATTTCATTTAATTCTTTTTCAATTTTAGCTTTCAGATCTGCTTTTTTTTGGGCTGAAAGAGTGCTTGATTTGTTTATAGTTTTACTAATTTGTTTTTGAATTGCTCGTGATTTTTTATTTAATTCCTCTAAAAATGTTTTTAGTGGTTCGCGGGAACGTTCTTCTCGTTCTAAATTTATTGAGTTAATTAAGTTTTCATTTATTAAGAGAACAGGATTCTTCTCAAGTAAATTAATTATAGGAATAATTACTTTTGATCTAATGGAAGCCATCATTATATTCTGAATAGCAAATATTAAGAGTTCTATATCAGGAAGAATTGTATATAGTTCTTGAGGATTTTTTACTAATTCTGTTATTGGAGTAACTTGATTATTACTAATTATTGCAAATAGATTCTCTCGAAATTCGGGTTTTTCTAATTCCCATAAATTAAGGACATTCCCACCAACAATGATTCTCCATGGATCTTTAAAGAATAAGAACTTCTTTTTATATTTGATTTTCTGTGTTTTATACTTTAAGGAGCCTTGATTTAAATAACGAATAGAAATTAAAAAAGTAGCAGCTGGAAGGGACAGAGGGATACTAAAGTTCAGCTCATTTAAGGTTGTTATAATTTCTTTTATCATTGTTGAGACAAGGATATATTTCGCATTTTGATAGTAGCTAATAGTAATGTCCTTAGGAATTCTTCCTAATTTGTTAGGTAAATCACCAAAGTACTCTTCTTTAATTAAGGTCGCTAAGCTTTCCATTGAAGCATTTGCTATGGATTTCCAAATTATCTGGGCTTCTTGCACCTGTGTTAGAGGTAATGCTTCAGAAGCTCCTAATCTAAGGCTTTGCTCTATTTGTTCACCCCATTTAGGTTTATCTATTTGGTTAGCTATTTTTTTTGCATTTTCAATTATTTGTTCTGTTTTACCAGACATTGATAATAAAAAGGAATTTATCGCAGCCCAGCCTGCTTCTGTTAAAGGATGCTCTTTTAAAGTATCAAAGAATGTCGAAATAAAAACTTCTACAGGTATCGAATTTCTTTCATTAAGTAAAGGTTTTACGGCTTCTATTAAGATATCCTCCACTGAAAAGTACTTATACTTCGTATATATCTCTTCAAACTTATCTCGTATCTCACTTCTTTTTATGTTTGTTAATGCAATCAAGGGATTTTTAGCAATAGCCTTAACAATAGCTTTTCTAATTGCCCGTTCTCTAATTACTCGATGTACCGCATGACTATAAGACAAATCCAACTCAGAATGAATCGTTGACGTTTCTTCACTGATTGTTTCTTTTAAGAATGCAATTATTTCTTGTTCAGGACGCGGTATTTTCTTTTTGAGAAAATCAGATAAACCTTTTTTAAGTATTTTAGGAATTTCTTTTGGAGAAGGATAAAGAAGAATATCTAGGGTGTATTCCATTACTAATTTCCAGAGGGCTTCGTCTATTAACTGTTGTTTTAAACCATAAGAAAAAGAGGGCTTTAAAAACTCATCTTTCCAGTACTCCGTGTGTGATAATAAATAATTTTCATCCTCAAGATGCTTTAAAGGAGCTAAATCCTGGTAATTACTTAGTAGTTTATTAACTAAGCGTTTTATGTTTGTTGATATTTTTTCTGCAATTTGGGGCGGTTCTGAAGAAAGATTTGCAACTATTGCTGCATTTAGAAAAGCCCAGGCTATTGCATCATGAGGAAGTTGTTTTCCTGCGGATAAATAACGTTTTAATAGACTTATTTGAAGTAATTGGTAACCAAATGCCCTTGCAAATTCATCTACAAATGGTATTAGATCATAGGGAAGTTCTTCACCAGGAGGCACTGTTATGACGTAAGTAACTGACAGAGTTGATTCGCTGTCTATTTTTAGTGTAATTGTACCAAACGCACTATGATCCGTTGTTCCAGACATTACTCTTGCTTCAGTTTGAGATGCTTCAGAACCGATTATATCCTTTAAAGCTGTAATTGAGCTCCCTAGTAAGTCTTCAATATTATTGCTAGTTCCGATTGCTAAAGAACCAACTTGGGCAATCGATATCCCGGCATTTGAAGTTACAGTAAGGAAAACGTTAGGTATGATCAACTCTTCTAGCCTCCATAAAAAGATAAGAATCTACTTGGTCTAATCTTTTTTCATATTTTTGTTTTTCAAAGTTTAATTTTTTATTTGGTATAGAAATAAGAATTTTTGATAAATATTACAAAAGTAATAATACGTAAATTAACAAAATATAGTGAATTATCCCTTGTTTTTGTAAGGGGCTTCATGCTTCAAAAATAAAACTTCCCCCGTAGCTACTTCCTTAATTGTAAGAAATGGTCTGGGGCATTTTTTTAGCATTCTCTCCATAGGCGCTACAGGACGTCCCTTCCCTGTCTTTAGAATGTTTAGATAGGCGTTGTAGTCTCTGTCTGCTTTGCTTTAGCTCAGTAGTGGTTTTCCGCACACGGCACACTTCTTGGAAGTGTATTGGGGAGAGACTTTTGTTAGTGTCTTACCAGCCCAGCGCCTTCCACCTTGTAAAACAACATTTGCGTAAACTCATCTTGAGAAACATTCAGAATGAGTCTATGGAGGATTTTAGTCTTTCCTTTTTAGGTTTAATTACTTTTCTCTTATTTTTCACTGAAAAGATTAGGTGGTAAATATAATAAATAATGAATAAATATACAGAATATGTGCCTTTATCTAATTCGTATTGCATTTCATAATTATTATCAAGAACTTGAGCGAACCATGCATAAAGATATGCAGAATATTTTATTTTATAAAATAGAAGATTATCGGCTTTAATCCTTTCTCCGCCCCACCTTTCCAGCCACAAGGAAGAAAAAGGACTTCACGTAGATAAAATTAAAAAAAATAAAGAATTACAAGCAATTCAAAAACAAATTAGATTGATGATTGATTATGGGTATTCTTTTCTTTTACTTAGATAAATAAATAAGCTACTTAGAATAGTAAACAGAATAATAAATAGGATAACAATAGAAAAAATACTCATATCAATCGTATAATGAAATCCAAATACAATATTTGCAGTGGCATTTTGGATTTGAACAATATAATTATGTATGAATATCCACTTGATACCCTTCGCTCCTAAATCCATTAAGGCTCCATACGTCGCTAATTCCCATAATGCAATATATAATATAGAGGTAAGTGTAGAGAATGGAAAAATTAAGGATATAATCGAAGTAGCAGTAGAATAGTAAAGTACAATTATAAAAATAATTATCAAGTGAAATAGGAATAGGCGTAAATCAATGAATTCCCTACGTACTTTTGCGATAATATAAAAAAGCAAGAAATTCACCGATTCGATTATTAAAGCGATAAGAAAAGAACCGACTACTAATGCTAATAATTTAGAGAGATATATCTCACTTCTTCTTATTGGTCTTACTATCCAGTACGTTATAGTTTTATCATCTATATCTTCAGTTATTATATAAGATGCAAATAATGCGATAATGAGAGGAATTATTACTAATTCATACATAAAAGAAAAGAAGGAGTGAAAACTATACATTGCCCCTTCATGAAAAATCGTATCATTATTAAAAAGCGTTTGATATAATCCGATGAACGGATATAACGCGAATAATAATGAAAAGATCAGTGTAAAAAGACCTCTTTTACTAAGAAAAGTTCTTTTGAAAGAAACTTTGAAGATCACTCTGTCTCCTAATAAATCAGAATGAACATTTTGTTTTTTTAAAGTCGCCATTTTTATCACCTTTTTACTGAGTTAAATATTCGAATACTGCTTGTAGATTATCATCTACGGACATTATTTCTTCAACATGTACTTTAGAAGAGACTAAAACTTTAGGCAATTCTTTATAAAAAACTGCGGGGTTATGAGTTAATATCCATAATATACCATAATGCAAATTGGAGGGATCTGTTATTTCTAAACTTTTCACAGATGGGAGAGATACAAAGTATTTAGCAAGTTCTCTCGGGCTATCAGTAAGTATTTTTATTCTATGTGGATGATCGTAAATTAAGGCTCGTATATCCCTTACAGGGCCTTCTGCCAGTAATCTCCCACGGTAGATTAATTTTATCTGATCTGCGAACTGTTCTACCTCATGTAGAACATGAGAAGATAAAATAATGGATACTCCTTCTTTTCTTAGATCTTCAAATGTTCTTCCTAAATGAGCTCTTGTAATAGGATCTGCTCCTGCGAATGGTTCGTCTAATAATAATAATGATGGAGAACCGATAAGTGCTTGTGCAACTTTTATTCTTTGTCTCATACCTTTAGAATAAGTTATTATTGGTCGATCAGCTCTTTCATCATCAAGACTTACAATTTTTAAAACTCTTGTAGTCTCTTTTTTTGCCTCTTCTTTTGAATATCCTTTTGCTTTAGCCAATATCTCTACGAACTCCTTTCCAGTCATCCAAGACCAGAACGCATCTTGTTCCGGGCAATATCCTAAATCATTAAAAACAGAAGAGTCTCTAAATGGGTCTTTATTAAATACTCTTACTATACCAATATTAGGTTTTATTTGGCCTGTCGCTAGCTTAAGAAAAGTACTTTTACCAGCTCCATTCGGCCCTACTAATCCTGTAATGCCACCACTTACTTGAGCTGTGAATTGATTAAGGCCAATAACATTGCCTTTATACCATTTAGTAACATTATAAAATATTACAAAAGGGGCTTCTTCTTTACTCATTTTACTGAACCTCCAATTTTTGAATTTTATAGTATAACAAGGAGAATAGCAGTATAGAAAGCCCCAGAACTATTAGAAATGCGATAGAACCTATTTTTGATATCGGCGCTAAAAAATCAATTTGAAAACCTAAATTATTGCTTAGCTGTTCATTAGAAATACCAAAAGCCCAATACAATATATATTCTCCATAAGACGGAGGCCCCGCGTATAAGGGGGCATATTTTACCTTTAACAGGAAGGTAATGATTGCTATCGTATCACTGATGTATCTTAGAGGGATAATTATTATAGCGATATACCATCCTTTTTTCACGAACATTGATAGTAATAAAATTAAGGAATTAAGAAACGCCATAACAAGCACACCATAACCTAAAGATATTAGTAATAACGAGAAGTTTTTCCATTTTAAATAATCTATAGGTGTAAAATCATAGAACGCACCAATAGCTACATACTTGTATATGGCTGGTAGCCAAGTAAATGATGTCATATAAAAAGCAGATGCGATAAATTTCACTAATAAATATTCTGTCCTGCTTATGTCTCTTGAGAAATAAAGTGCATAAGCACCAGAAACACGGTCCCTAGATATAACTGAAGAAGCTACATAATACGCTAATAATAAATCTGTTACACCCATCATTGAATTATTACCAACATTAATAGCATATGCCAGACTAAATGGAAACTGCTGGAAAAAACCAGTTGAAATTCCGTATACGGTTAATATATCTTTTACAATTAATAAGAACCTAAGAATAATAAACATAATGATGACCCATCTTGGTCTAGCAATTAGTTTTATTTCCTCCCATATTAAATTTAATAGAACCATCTTTTTCGGTTGCATCTGACGCTTCCATGGTCTATAGCCTCTTTCGTAAATTTTTGCACTGCTATTTGATTTATAATCATTTTCTACCATTTTATTTACACCTCAGAAACAAGATCGATATTAAGAGCTGCAAGAAAGAATTCTTCTAAGCTTTTTTTTGGTCGGAAAAGCTTTTTTAATCCGATATTATGTTTGGCTGCAAGTTTGATTATTTCGGTATGATCTATCGTTTCTAAATCCACGATAATAGAATCATAATTCCATCTAATTATTTTACATCCCAAGTTTTCTAATAGTTTTACAAATGTTGCATTATCATCTGTGCTTATTAGAATTCTTTGCATGGCCCCAGAAAGAACTGAATTAAGAGAGTCTACAACAACCAATTGACCATTATGAATTATCACTACATAATCACAAGTCTCTTCAATATCTGGCAGGATATGACTTGAAAGAATAATGTTTTTCCCAACTTTTTTTAAGTTATTTATTAACTCAAGCATTTCTTCTCTTCCCTTTGGGTCTAAACCATTTGTGGGTTCGTCAATAAGAAGAAGAGGAGGATCATGAACAAGTGCTTGCGCTAATTTTACTCTTTGCTTCATCCCTGTGCTATAAGTTTTTATCTCACGATACCTACTTTCTTCAATTCCAACATAATCAAGGACTTCATGGGCCCTTTGTAAAGCATCATAAGGAGAAAGTCCGCTAGCTATCCCAAATAACTTGCATATTTCAACAGCATTTAATGAAAGCGGTAAACAATCATTTTCAGGGACATATCCAATATTCCATTTTAAATGAGAACCACTACTTTTGATGTTTTCTCCTAAAACCCATGCGTCACCACGAGTTGGTTTTACTAATCCCAATAAAATTTTAATTAATGTACTTTTTCCACTGCCATTGGGGCCCAATAGTCCAACGGCTCCCTTTGGAAATTTTACTGACAAATCTGAAAGTGCAATTATGTCATTATTATAAATTTTAGTAAGATTCGAGACAATAACAGGGTAGTTTTTTAGGTCATCTTCAGAAACTTCTGATGACAATAAGTTCTGCTCATAATGCATTAAGTTTCACCCTTTAAACCATTTTAAAAGATAAAGTCACATAGATATAAATACTTTCAAACAAAAATGGGTTTTTATAAAAAAAAAGTAGGTTGCTAAATTTTTAGAGCAAAATATTTTTTAAAAAATGAAGATTATGGAGGGTTTACAGCACCTATAGTTTCCCCCTCTGCTGAAAGGTTTTTATTGGATAAGTTGTAAAAGTATTCTTTTGTTTTTTTGTCAAATCCCATTCCATAGATACCAATAATGCCAATTATTATGTTTAAGTATGAAAGAGTTAAAGTAAAGATTATTAAAATATAACCAATAATTGAGAGAGCACGGGCCCATGTTTTTTCTTTAACTAACCCATAAAATACTAAGAAATAAAAAATAGTAGTAAACAAATATATGAAAACCAAGTAAATAAAAATAGTACTACTATAATTATAGTGCCCCAAAGGATTTGTATTAACATTTTGATTGTTACGAATAAGAGTGTATAGGTAATATGAACTAAGAGTCACAAGCAAAGACAGTAGTCCAGCAATGAAGAACATGATTTTTGAGAATGTTATTGGCCATGGCTTTTTTTGAGAGGTAGATCCAGGATACATTTGCTGATATTTTATATTATTTTCTACTTGTGGTGAATACGAAGGAGGTGGGGCCATAGAAATTGAACTGGATGGTGCAGATTGAGGTGGCACTTGAGAATTAATAGTAGATGGATTAATTTTGCTTTTACTTGGTTCTAAGGTAGGTTCCGGTAATTTTTTACCACAAAATGGGCAAAAAATTGAGTCATCTTCAATTACATTCCCGCAATATGGACAATGCATATTTAAAAAAGGGAACTTGATATAGATAAGTATTTGTCTATGAACTTCAGTGAACTATATCCCTTTCTTTCGCAAGGGGGCTCCTGCTTCACCGAGAAAACTTGCTCCAAAACCACTTCTTTGTAAAAAAAATAGTTTAGAGTAGGAGTTTTCTTCCCTCCACAGTTGCCAAGAGAATTAACCTAAACAAAAGAAGAATTAATAGATGTTTTAAAAACAAGCATTCAAAAACAAAAGATCGATCTTTTTAAGAAAGTTATACTGGTGTCGCAGTTATTTTACCATCAATATAATCTGCACCAGTTACTGTTACGAGAATTTTATCGCCTAATTTTAATAATACTTTCGCTGCTTCGCCATACTCATTGATTACTTCTTTCCAGTTTCTAGGATTGATTTCTTTCATCGCCTTTTTAGGATCAGTTATACCCGCGAACAACATACACTCATATTCATCTATGAATGTTTTTTCATTAGTAAATACATGCATTGGGATCCTTCCTTCAATGTTCTTTCTCAACATGATAAATATTGCTCCGCTAGTCAAACTTGTGACCATTGCTTTCATTGCTTCTCTTAAGGAAGGATCTTGTCTAGTTAGGAGGACTATTCCACTAGCAACCACTTCCCTCTCCAACGTTTCTGCATTTATTGACTGATCTGTACAGTGTTGAGAAATTTCCTCTAATTCTTCTGCAGTATATAATGGGTTTTCTTTATCATGCTGTTTTCTTAAAATTCCTTTTACTAAGCGATGAATGATTAAGTCAGGATACCTTCTTATAGGGCTTGTAAAGTGAGTATAAGATATACTACCCAAACCAAAATGACCTATATTTCCAGCGGTGTAAATTGCCCTTCCTAAAACTCTTAATACTAAAAGAAAAGCAAGTGTTTGTAAGTTTTCATCCTCAATTTCTCTAATTTTAGCTATAACCTCGTTAAATGGTTTAAGCCATTTTTCTCGTTCTTCAGGAGGCAATTGTGCGATACCAATAGTTATTGGTTGACCAGCAGAAGAAACTTGGTCCTCCTCTTTCGTTTTTTCTTCTTCTTTTTTCTCGTCTTTATTTTTAGATTTAATTACTAATCCTCCCCCAAATAGCTCTAGTTTTCCACCGGACTTTAATAATTCTAAGACATTTTCTTCTTCTTTCTCTTCTTCATGTGTTTTCTTTGGAAGTTCAGGTAATATTATTTCATAGTCTAAGCCAATGGTTGCTGCTTGATGATTAAATTTCTCTACATTCTCTTTATCAGGTAATGGATGACACCTAAACATGGTGGGTATTCCAGAATTCTCCAAAAATTCAGATATTGCCTCATTTGCAGCAACCATAAAAGTTTCAATCATTTTTGTTGCAGGTGATGAGTGCTTTATTGATAGACCAATATCACCCGTTTGAGGACCAAATTCAAGCCTAGCTTCATGTGTTTCGATATCTAAGCCCTGTCTTTTACTCCAGATTTTTTCTGCAAATTCATAAAGACTTTTGAAGGGTTCTACTTCCTTTTCTATTTGTTTATTAACATAATCATAGGATAAATTTGAGTTTACTTCGATTATTGATTCCATTGGTTCTGATTTTACTAAGTTTCCTTCTTTATCATAGTCCATTTTTACCGTCATTGCCAAACGAACGTGATTTGCTCTTAACGAGCATAAATCATCAGACAAGCGATGGGGCAACATTGGAAGTACTTTAACAGGAAGATAAACACTTGTCGCTCTTTTATATGCATGCAAATCTAACGAAGAATCTTTTTGTACATATTCTGAAACATCTGCAATATGTACCCATAAAGTAACGGATCCATCTTCGTGCTTTTCAAAGGAAATTGCATCATCAAAGTCCTTTGCTGTTGGAGGATCTATTGTATATGTCTCTAAATGCCTAAGATCCACTCGATTTTTCCATAATTCTGGGTGCTCTGTCGGTTCTAAAAATTTATTCGCAATTCGCTCGATATAATCGGGAGTTTCCCAACTAAAATCAGGATACATACGTATTTTTCGCTTAGCAATTGCATTTAATGCATCTTCAGGAGTCCAATATTTTGTTGTAAGCAAAAATTCAACAAAAGCATTTGCATAGCTCGTGCCTTTAAGGCCAGTCCAGTCCTCTGCTAACCATTGAAGATATCTTGGCAATGAGAACCCTTCTATTGTATGTACATTTGTATCTGCTAGCCCAATTCCACTCCAAGCATCTTTTTCTACGTTTTCAGCCATCCATTGTTGTACTTTTTTAAGTAGTTCTAAGTCTTTTTCATTTAAATCTGCTTCTTCCAATGGGATAGCTACTAATCTCGCTTCTAATTCCCCTTCCTCATTCTCAACTTGTACAGTCTTTAACAGCTTTTTCCTTAAATGGCTTAATTGTTCAATCTCTTGCATGATTGCCTTGTATTCTTCGTCATTTAATGGTCTCCACTTAACAGGACTAGAACCTACTTTATCAAAATATCCAACTCCCTGAGCAGCACTTTCTGAGAGACAGGAATCAATCTCCGCAATTTGTTGCTGTGTTGGCTCAGATACTTTGAACCATTCTTGAGCTAGTTCTCTCGTAGTAAATGGGCCGTTTTTTCCTTTAACAGTATCCCACAATTTTCTCTCTGTAAGTTTCTTTTTTAGAACTTCTTTAGTCTGACCTTCAATATTAAATTCTTTTATCCAGTGTTGAAGTCTAGCTTTTAATTCTTCCATTTTCACTTTTTCTGGGGAAGACAAATCTGCCCGGACATGAAACTTTCTTTTAGTTATTTTATCTGCTTTTACTTCTTGTTTCCCTTTAATTGTTAATAACTGGACAAAAGCAACCTTTTTTCTTGTATATCGATCTAAAACTATTGCTAAGTTATAGGGAGGATCAATACCAAAAGTTCCTGGTTTAAATTCAACTAGGTCTCCAACTTTCACAAAAATATTAAAATTATACTTATCAAAGAGGTTTTCGGAAAAGTCAATTTTGGAAGAGATTAATATTAAATTAATATTCTGCATATATTACTTCTTTTGAGCCACAATGTGGGCATCTTCCTGTTAGCCGTACATATGGCTCAAAGTGATCAAGATGAAATAGCGCTCCACAGCAAGGAGCGATTACAATCTCATCTTCAGAGGTTAAGACTTCTTGACATACCTCACAAAAATGAAGATATGCCCCACAAACCTCACACGTTTCATCTCCATATGTTACAGGATGATGACAGTTTGGACAGGTTGATTGTGACGCCTTAAGGGTTCTGAAGAAGATTTTCATTCCATAAGTACTACCCTTTACCCACAACGATAATAGGAGTAATGTATATCCCGAGGACAGCAAAGCAATGAGAATTGCAAATCCCTCCCATTGAGAGAGTTTTCCTTTAACTAATAAGAATGCAGATACCACTAATCCCCCAAACGACGTGGTTGAGAAGAAAGCCAAAATAATGGCCCAGACCGAAGAAGACAAGGAGCGATTGAGCATTTATATATAATATTGTTTTAGCATTTTTTCAATTTATCCCTTTGGATAACTAAGCTACTTAGCAAAAACTTAATATAGGTTTATGGTTCCGACTAAAATCATTAAAAAGAAAAGTTACTACCGGAGGAGTAACTATTTTGTGTTAAAAGAAGCCAAAAACGTAAAAAACGATAAAAATAAAGAATATAAATTTTAAAGAAAACATAGTAAATTCAAAGATATTCAAAATATGTTTAAAAAATAAAAAGATCAGAAAACACCATTATTCTAAATGAGTGTTAAACCATCCAATTATTTTTTCTAGTCTATCAATAATATGCCTAGGTTCTCCACTACGTGACAATTCGTGACCTTCTCTGGGGTATCGTACTAGTACTACATTTTTACCATGTCTTTTTCCAGCAAAGAAGAGAGCTTCAGCAGTAGGTATTGGCACTCTAAAATCGTTTTCTGAGTGAAGTATCATTAATGGGCAATTCAAATTCTTAATATGTGTTGAAGGTGATTCTAACCAATATTTTTCATGTTTTTCCCAAAGAGTTCCTCCATAGTACTTTTCAGCCCATGTTGGAATATCAGTTGTGAAGTAAAAGGTCGGGATGTCATAAACCCCTCTTTGAGCTACTGCAGCTTTGAATAGATTTTCATCATCATGAGTTACCAACCAAGCTGTTAGATAACCCGCGTAACTACCACCAGTAACCACTACTTTGTTTTTATCAAGCTTGTCAGAATAATTATTTAATGCATGTTTTAGAACAGCAATTACATCTGAGCCTGGCCCATGCCCCCAATCCTCATAGTTTGCACGTTTAAATTGGTTCCCATAGCCCTCACTACCACGGGGATTTGTAAATACAACTGCATACCCGGCATACAAAAGAGTAAAGAATTCATGCCACATTGTTTTTTCGTGAGGGGACCACATCACTGCAGGCCCCCCATGCATCTCGAGACATACGGGAGACTTCCCATTTTTATCGGGAGGAAACGCGACCCATGCTTGAAGATCATATCCTTGATTTTTAACCCAAAACTCTTTTATTTCTGGAATTTTTAAGTCTTTGAGGAACTCATCATTAACATTTGTAACCGAGAAGTTATGTTTTTCATTAACCAGCAGTATTTCTCCTGGGCCTCTTGCCCATGAACTAACTTCTAAGACGTATTTGTTATTCTTAGTATCAAATGAATAAATATTATATTCATCTGAAAAAATTGTTTCTTCTTTTTTGTCATGAATATTTATCTTTACAAGCTCAATTTTTCCATGTATCGGTTTTAATGCTAATAAAATATCTTCGCTTTCCCATAAAAACCCGCCATAAGAATAATCAGTTGTTATTTTTTCTTGACTGTTATCCTCTAAGTCGATGACCCATAAACTATGAGAACTAAGAACAGGATCATCTGGTTCTGTTGCAATCAACGCAAGTCTTTTTTCGTCTGGAGAAAGCTTGATAGAAGATGGCCAACCACCTAATATTGTTATACTTGTTTCGTTTCCAGTGGTGATATCAATTTTTATTACCTCGATTTTTACGCTTAGATCGGGATCATAATACAGTTCTTCTTCAAATGGTCTCGTAATAGAATAAATAGTTTTCCCATCTTTGCTTATCGTTACCGAAGAATAATCTCTTTTTGGTTTTGTTAGTACTATTACTTTCGGTTTATGTTTTGGAATTTCTTCAGAAAATAATTTGGGGATAGAAGCATTTAGCAGTACAAGCATTGAGAATTTGTCTTCCACATAATACGTTTCTACACGATATCTTGTTCTATTAATTACTCTAGGATCATTTTTTAGTTGCTTTTTCTGTTCTTCTTTCGTTTTCCAAGCAGCGAATTCTACCGGCTCTAATAACGGATCTGGAGGCTGAGGCTTTTTATTGATTTTTTCTATATCTTCTCCTGATAAAGGAGCAATCAGTATAAAACCATTTTCTTCAGGTAACCATTCATAATCAATAATACCATTTGGTAGGTCTGTAACTTGAATTGCTTCTCCACCATCAAAAGGAGCTATTACGTGAAGCTGGGGTTTTTTATCTATTGGCCTAATAAAAGCCAGATATTTTCCAGATGGTGACCATTTAGGTAGCTTGTCCTGTCGCCCATTAGTTAATCTCTTTTTTTTAGTAAGATCGTTTTCACTAACCAACATTATCCATGATTTATATGAATTATTCTGTTTGTCGACTTCTTGAATGACGTAAGACAAAAATGGTTGTTTCGGATTAAACTTCGGACTTAACGCGTATCTGATGTTAACTTTGTCTTTTGCCTCAACAATTTTTTTCATAATTTCCCAGAAACATGTTTTGTTTTTGAAGATTTGGTATCAGTTGAAAAAAATAATACTCAAAAAATATTTTGATATTTTCATCATTCAGCTTTATTTTATAACATAGAAATTTGATTGAGAAAAGTCTTTACTCTATGAGTATAATTCCTCCCGGGAGGCAACAGATCTTCAAGTATTGTGTCTTTGACAAATAATTCTAAAAACGATTCAGTATTAGTTGGTTCAATCTTTTCTAAGTAATGCTTTAATAGTGAAGCAACAAATGGGATATGTCTTCTTTCACCAAGTGAAACGCCTAATAAGGCAATCTGATATTGTATAAAGTTAGTCGGGCTACTATTATAAAGCTCCATAAATTGGTGTTGAGAAATTTTTTTTCTTGAGAGCAACTCAAACAATAAAGGCATTATTTTTTGTAAGGGGGGATTATGAATTTCTTCAGCAATATGAAGATAGTCATTATAGAAATTTTCAACTCCAAATTCTATTTTTTTATATATCGCCTGATTTATCGAACGAAGCCACAAAAAGACTAAATAATATCGGTATAAAGGAAATAGTGGATTTTTTAATGAGCGGAATAATTTGATTGTCAGTTCTTTTATGTTTTCTATTGGGTGCTCTGCTAAAGAAATTACTACTTTTAGATCTTTTAATTCTTGGGACAAGGGAAAACTAGAAACGGAAGGTACTAACATTAAAAGGCTTTTTAATTGATCATTATAAGGATATCCACCAAGATACCTAATAATAATATTTACTGCCAATAGCTCAAATAAGCTGTATAAGTGTTCTAATTTCTTGATCATATCCACTGCCTTTTCCGATGCATTAAATGCATTCTTAAACTCTCCATGAGCTAAATATGCTACTGCCAGTGTGTCCAAAGTAGCAGCAATGTTTTTTAAATTTTCAGACATTTCTGCAGTGGTATATGCCTGTTTAGCTACTTCTAATGACCCTTTATATTTTCCTGTATAAAAATAAGTAACAGCTTTGTTGTTTATTACAGTACATACTTCGTCTATAGACCCAATTTTAGAATACTTATCTAAACAAGAATTTATTGATTCTATTGCTTTTTTAGGATCAATAAAGGAAAGGGGAACAGAAATATTTCTTAGGAGCCATGCTTCTAAGTGTGTTCGTCTTAATTCTTTTGCAATTTTAATTGCTTCATCGAAATATTTTACAGATTCTTGGAATTTTGTTAGGTAATAATAAATATTGCCCGCAATTGCGTTTACTTCCAGATTAGCCTCGCTAAATCTCCGTATTTTTCGATTTAATGCTTCTTTAATTGCTTGTTCTGCTTGATTGACGTTGCCCTGATTTAAGTATAAAAGCGCAAGAATGGCTTTAAAACGCGCAACTTCCTCTTCGTTTTGTTTATCAATATACGTAAGACTTTTTTTAAGATAATATTCAGAAGTAACATGATCCTTTTCTCGAGCTTTGATCCAAGCGATCGTTAACAAAGCCCATACTTTTTCTTCTCTTTTTAATACGCCATTTGTATTATTATCTACTACTTCTGAAAGATATATACTAGCGATCTCATCATTTCCGATTGTATACGCAATTACTCCCATCCAATACTTAATCCTTGTTTGTATTTTGAGATCTTCGATTTTGCTTTGATATTCATCTAAAATTATGAGGACAAATCCAGCAACCGGCGTATGAATAAATTGCTTTACTACAGAATTCATCTCTTCAATTG
>Ga0256835_1000387_pt1 | contig 33622 bp, 35 predicted proteins | sample PIR30metaG_FD_185972 | JGI IMG/M metagenome (GOLD analysis project Ga0256835, IMG submission 185972) | Hydrothermal vent microbial communities from East Pacific Rise, Pacific Ocean - PIR-30 | ecosystem: Environmental > Aquatic > Marine > Hydrothermal vents | place: Pacific Ocean: East Pacific...
AAACGAAAATCGGTTGTATAATCGAAATTTCGCTTTTTAATAAAACCCACAAAACTTCTTACTAGTAATAGAACAAATAATAAAAGGAGGAAATAGCCCCAATAATGATGAATGAATTTAATCATGATTTCTTTTTTTTAAGTCCCTCAAAAATACGTATTAAAAACGAATATGCACAAGCTCGATTAATCATATAAATTGATAGTTCGTATAAATAAAATTAATTTTTCTTTTCTTCTTTTTTCAGATTCACCAAAAAATCCATTGTGTCCACTCCATCAGCATATTCCCATAATTCCGGCTTTTGGGTTTGACCAAATGGAATGGCGCCCGGAATATCCATATTGCTTACCACGGCTTGGATTTTGTCTTTGTCTTTTTCAATGATTTTTTTTACTTGCTCGGGATTTTCATAAAATTCATAAAATAAAGTACCGATGGGAGAAGAATAATTCACATCTTCTTTTAATAACACCAAACCGTTATCCAGCAAGCTGTTTCGTTCATGGGCATCGGTTGACATCAGGTAAACGGCTTTGTTATAATTATAATTGTTGGCATATTTAGGATAATTAATCAAATCCTTGTATTTAAGCAGCGCCTTGAATAATTTGTTGAAATCATAATCTTTCGGCACAAAAATTTTGGAAATATTACGGCATCCCAGTCCATAATATCTCATAATATCGTCCGCCAGTTTTTCCAGTTCTTCCTCTGTTTCATTTCCGGTAAGAACAGCAACGGAATTTCGGTTTTTACGAATAATATGCGGATATTTACCAAAATAATATTCGAAATATCTCGCCGTATTATCACTTCCGGTGGCAATCACTCCGTCTATGTTTTTTAAAGTATCGGGAACAAACTCAATCTGTTCTTTGAATTCGGGATTTTGGTATTCCAGAAATTTGGCCATCAAAGGAAGTAACTGTTTATCGTTCGAAGAGAGCTTTGCTTTTACTTTATTTCCGGACATTAAAGTCGAAATAAAATCATGAAATCCGACCATCGGTATATTTCCGGCCATAATAATTCCAATATTTTTAGGAGGTAAATTATCGGAAAATTCATACGCATCAAGCCAGCGGTCAATCTTTTCCGGTTTTAATGCTTCTCCCCAAGACGCAAGAGCATAACGAATATTCTCCGGAGTAAACCACGGATTCGTTTCTTGGGCATGTTTTATGATGTGATCCAGAGCCTCTCTAAAAAGTTCATTGTTCTTTACAGACTTATCTTCTTGAAAACCATTGTATTTATACTGCCTCAAAAATTTTCCCAGTTCTTTGAGTGATTTTTTTCTGTCTTTTATTGTCATTATTAAAAATGGTATTATATTTGTGAACAAAATTAAACATTAAAACTTAAAAACGTAATACTATGGCATTATTTATTAACGAAGATTGTATCAACTGTGGTGCTTGTTTACCCGAGTGTCCCAACACTGCAATTTACGAACCCGGTGAAGAGTGGAACATGGCAGACGGAACTTGTCTGGATGACGATACTCCTCATGAGCCTCTTTCTGACGAATTCTATTATATCGTTCCTGAAAAATGTACGGAATGTGTAGGATTCTTTGACGAACCTCAATGTGTGGCAGTTTGTCCGGTAGATGCAATTGAAAAACATCCCGATTATGATGAGTCTCCCGAAGAATTGATGGAGAAATACAAAAAATTACACTGTGTAGACTAAATAGTGAAAAAAGCCGCTCGTTAAAGCGGCTTTTTTATTAGCATTTTGTTAAAACTTCTTCCCATTGGAAGAAGTTTTTTATATTTACCCAAACTAAATTTTTCCGAATGAAAAAAGCAATTATCATTTTATTACTCAGCTTTACTTTTTTTTCTTGTAAAACCACACAAAACATTACTTCAACCAATAAAAAAGGATTGACCGAACCCGAAAAAAGAGGCTATTGGCAACAAAAAGTCGATTATAAAATCACGGCTGATTTGGACACCTTAAAAAATCAATACAAAGGGAAAATCAAACTCACTTATTATAACCATTCAAAAGACACTTTAAATAAAGCCTATTTTCATTTATACTGGAATGCTTTCCAGCCGGGTAGTGCAATGGACTGGCGAAACCGTTGGCTTGAAGATCCCGACCGCGAATTGGATAAACGGATACAAGCTTTAAAACCGGATGAAATCGGGTTTGTTAAAATTCATCGTTTGGAACAAAATGAAAAACCCGTTACGTATACAATTGTTGGCACCGTTATGGAAGTGAATTTAGATAAACCGCTACTGCCCGGAGAATCTACCGTATTTGACATTGATTATCTGACTCAAATTCCTTTATTATTAAGAAGGTCCGGACGAGATAATAAGGAAGGTATCGATTACTCCATGGCTCAATGGTATCCGCAAATTGCCGAATATGATTTACAAGGATGGCATACCGATCCATATATCGGGAGAGAATTTTATAATGTTTGGGGGGATTTTGATGTACAACTCAAAGTGCCTGAGAATTATATGGTTGCAGCTACCGGTGACCTGGTTAATGCCGAAGAAATAGGGAAAGGGTACAGCGGTACAAAAACTTCAAAAACCGATAGTGAAGGAAAAATTACCTGGCATTTTAAGGCCAAAAATGTTCATGACTTTGTATGGGCTGCTGATCCGGATTATATCCATGACGTTATAGACGGCCCTGATGGAGTAAAACTTCATTTTTTCTATCAAAATGACCCGTCGATCATAGAAAATTGGAAAAAATTACAACCGGTAGTAGTAAAAACAATGGCTTTTTACAATGAAAAAATCGGAAAATATCCTTATAAAAAATACAATATAATTCAAGCCGGTGACGGTGGAATGGAATATGCCATGGGAACCTTTGTATATGGAAATAAACCCTATAACAGTTTACGGGGAACGGTTCAACACGAATTGGGACATGCTTGGTTTCAATTCACCTTGGCTACCAATGAAGCTCAATACCCTTGGATGGATGAAGGCTTTACATCCTATATTCAGGATTTAGCAAATGTTTATGTGAACGGAAAAATATCTCCTAATCCATTTAGCCGGTCCTATTCAGGCTATCGCTACTTGGTAAAAATGGGCAAAGACGAACCTCTCTCTACTTTTGCCGATCATTATCATACCAATTTGGCTTACTGGATCGGCGCTTATGACAAAGGAAAAATGGTTCTTTCTCAGTTAGGCTATATTATGGGATTTGACAAACTTGATGAAACTCTAAAAGAGTATTATTCCAACTGGAAAATGAAACATCCTCAACCGGATGATTTCTTCAAAATCGCTCAAAAAGTATCCGGAATGGATCTACGGGTTTTTAAAAATGACTGGATTGAAACTACACATCATACCGACTATGCGATTGAAGAGGTAAAAGAATCGGATGGAAAGACCGTTATCACAATAAAACGTTTGGAAGATATGGTGATGCCTTTGGACATTGTCGTGAAATATAAAGATGGAAGTCAGGAAAGTTTCTATATTCCTCTGGATGTCGTTCGCGGGCAAAAAGCAAATCCTTTTCCGGAAATGAAAAGGAATATATTACCCGTCTGGAAATGGGCTATTCCCCAGTATACTTTTGCCATAAATAAAAAGAAAAGTGAAATCGATTATATTGTAATTGACCCATTGGGTTTTATGGCGGATATTAATCCTGAAAATAATTTCTATAAACAACAGAATGCCACGAATCAATAGTTTAAAGAGAAATAAATTACTCAAAAGTAAGAAAGAAATTGATGCTTTGTTTATAAATTCAAAATCATTTTCTTCTTTCCCGGTGAGGTTGGTTTACTCCATAAAAGAAGCAGAGCCTGCATCAAAAGCTGCCTTTTCGGTATCAAAAAGAAAATTTAAACGGGCTGTTGATAGAAATCGTATTAAAAGGCTGCTGAGAGAAGCCTACCGCTTACAACAAAATGAAATCAATACAAAAGGATTACGAATGATGTGGATTTTTACAGGAAAGAAAATGCCTCATTTTGATGAAATTTATTCAGCAGTAGGTACAATTATCAATGAACTAAACAAAAAAAATGGCCACTCATAACGATCTCGGTAAACAAGGAGAACTCATTGCGCAAGATTTTTTACGTTCCAAAGGCTATGAAATTTTGGAAACAAATTGGCGTTTTGGAAAAGCCGAAATCGATATCATTGCAAAAAAAGAAGATCTTCTGGTAGTGATTGAAGTAAAAACACGTTCATCCGAGCATTACGGCAAACCTGAAATGTTTGTGAACAAGAAGAAAATGAAACTTGTTCTCGAAGCGATTAATCAATATGTGGATCAAAAAAATATAGAGGATGAAATTCGGTTTGATATCATTTCCATTATAATCAATCAATACAGAAAAGATATCGATCATATCGAAGATGCTTTCATTTGGTTTTAATTGAAAAAAATCCAATTAATACCGAAACGAAGACTAAAATCACGCATAGGATATCCCGGAGCCGTATAATATTTTGGGGCAGTTCTTCCCCATATGGCATTGAGATGCTCCGCTTTGAGGTAAAAACGGAATCGTTTTACTTTAAAGTTAACAAAATAATCCAAAAGCATAAAATCACCTATTTTTTCATTTCGTTGCAATATATAATCTGCCAATACGGGATGATAAGCCGGTGCATAAAAAGACGAAAAATATTTAATGGTGAAACCGGTTTGAAAATGTAAATGTTTTCTAAAAAAACGGTTTGAATAATACAGGCTTTCTCTAATGACAAATTCCGGTAAAGAAAGAACTTCTTCACCACTCAAAACCTTTTGGTATACCATATCCGAAGCCAAGCCGAATTTATTCCATTGCCAATCATTCTGAACATGTATAGCGGAATAAGAAACGATAGATGTATATTGATGAGGCAAAGTATCCAGTCCAAAATAAGTATAATTGTTTATAATGGAATGGCGAAGCTTCACTTTTCCCCATTTTTTATGAACCGCTTCAAAGCTTAATTCTTGCAATTGTTCATTGGAAAAACCGGGGTTATACCAGTTTAACTTTTCATAGGCAGATTGAAATAAAATATATTTGAAATCCGGTTTTTTTGACTGGCTTTTTATACCTGTCTTTATATAACTCAGACTGTCTTTTTTATAAATGACAGAAGTGGAAAACAAGTATGATTGAAGGTCATTGCCGGGGATGGTTTTTAGTTTTCCTTCTAATGATAATTTTTTCCATTTCAAACGAAGTTTGGAATTCCAGGATATATCTTTATATAATAATTCTTTGGGTATTATTTGCCCTGAAATTTGCTTAATAGAATCCCATTTGTAATCTGTCTGTACATAGCCAAACCCTGTTTTAAATTGAATGTTTTTTGAGTGATAAACAGCCCAAACATCATTTTGAATCAAATTTAAAGAGGTGGAATCCAAAATCTGACCGGTAGTAAAAGCTTGTCCTATAACAGGGGAAGGAGAAGTTTGCTCATAAATATATTTTTCTCGTTGAGAATAAAATTCGTTTTGAATAGAAATATGTTTTTCAGGCCAAATCAAATACGATTGATTCCAATAGAATTGTTTATTAAAAGTGCGCGTTTTTGCATCGATAAAGTTCACTTCTATTCGCGAGCGATTATAAAAATCGGGGTTACCGCTTTCGAATTGCAAGGGATCTTTCAGCCCGCCGTTTTCTTCATTCATTAAATCATGTGTAACATAAAATAATTTTGCCTTGTATTTTTTATTTTTTGACCGAAAGTGGGTACTAAAAAAGAAACGTCCCAAACTAGTGGCAGAATGCCGGTATAAACCCAAAGAAGAGATTCCCTTATATCCTATTTGGAAATTTAAATCCGGATTAATATTAGTTGTGATAAAGGCTCGGAGCATTTGTCCTTGGCTTATTCCATTCAAATAAAACAAATCGGAATAGGCAGAAGGAACTTGATAAAAAGGCACTTCATATTTCGACCAATTATTATAGGATTTGGCACCAGCGACAAAATTTGGAATCAATTCTTCAGATGCCGGTGAAACCGCTGTCAACGGAATAAAACCAAGTCCCATATTTTGAAAAGGAAGTAATAATAAATCATCTTTTAAAGTATAATTTAAACGGTAGATTTGACGTACAGTTAAAACCGTATCTACCGGAATACTATCTTTATCGATAAAAAATTTTTTATATTGATGAATGGAATAAACGACCTCGCTTCTTTTGGTACGTTTTGTTTTAGGAATACTATCACTAATCTCCTTGCCGGTAAATCCTTTTCTCGGTTTTAAATTAGGAAGTTTTCCTCCTATTTGACCAAAGGAAGATAAAAAGAAAAAAGAAAAAATAATCGCTAAAATACCTCTCATAAGATTTTCAAAAATACAATATAAAATGGAAAAGCCAATAAAAAAATAAGGACGATTCAATCATTTGAACCGTCCTTAAAATAAAATATCACTTAAAAATTAACCTAAAGCTACTCGAGCAAAACCCGTTACTTTAAGATTAGGATTTTTTGATTTTACATAATCGGCAACCGAAGTTTTATTGTCTTTAATAAACATTTGGTTTACCAATGTGTTTTCTTTGAAGAATTTTTTCAATTTTCCTTGAGCAATTTTATCAAGCATTGCTTCGGGTTTTCCTTCGTTTCTCAATTGCTCTTTGGCAATTTCGATTTCTTTTTCGATTACCTCCGTAGGCACTCCATCTTCATTGAGAGCCACCGGATTCATTGCAGCTACTTGCATAGCCACATCATGAGCTACTTCTTCTACTCCATCTACTTTTTCTGAAAGTCCTACCAATGTAGCAATCTTTTTGTTGGCATGTACATAAGAACCAACATGTCCGGCTTCTAATGCTTTAAAATCACCAATCTCGATTTTTTCACCGATTACACCTGTTTGCTCGATTACTTTATCGGCAATGGTACCGTTTTCAAACGGAGCAGCCAAGAATTCTTCTTTGGTATTATAATTCAAAGCTACTTCCCCCATTTTGTTTGCCAAGTTTACGAAGTCTTCGTTTTTGGCCACAAAGTCGGTTTCACAATTCAATGAAAATACCACTCCACGAGTTTTATCGTCATTGAGTACTGCTACTGCCACTCCTTCGGTTGATTCACGATCGGCTCTTTTAGCTGCTACTTTTTGACCTTTTTTACGCAATATTTCTACTGCTTTTTCAAAATCACCTTCTGCTTCAACCAATGCCTTTTTACAGTCCATCATTCCGGCACCGGTCATTTTTCTTAATTTATTTACTTCTGCGGCGGTTATTTTTGCCATAATATTTTCTTTTTATAAATTAATAACGTTTATTTTTCTTCCTTTTCTTTTTCGTCAGCTACTACTTCTTCTTTCACTTCGGCTTTTTTGTCAGCTTCAGCTTTTTCTTTCATCATTTTAGCAGCTTCTTTTTCAGCACGAGCTTTTTCTTTTTCTTGTTTTCTTACTTCAAGACCTTCGGCAATTGCATCGGTTAAGTAAGAAAGTACCAAATCGATAGATTTTGAAGCATCGTCGTTTGCAGGAATAGGATAGGTTACTTTTCTCGGGTCAGTATTTGTATCAACCAAAGCAAAAACAGGAATACCCAATTTATTTGCTTCGGCTACTGCCACATGTTCTTTGTTGATGTCTACCACGATCAAAGCCGCAGGAAGACGTGTCATATCAACAATAGAACCGAGGTTTTTTTCTAACTTTTGTCTTAAACGTTCCGTTTGCAAACGTTCTTTTTTAGATAAAGTATCAAAAGTACCGTCTTTTTTCATCTTATCGATGGCTGCCATTTTTTTGATGGCTTTACGGATAGTAACAAAGTTTGTTAACATTCCGCCGGGCCATCTTTCTGCGATATAAGGCATTTTTACTTTTGAAGCTTGATCGGCAATGATATCTTTTGCCTGTTTTTTGGTAGAAACATAAAGAACTTTTCTACCGGCCGATGCAATTTGTTTCAAAGCTTTTTGCGCTTCTTCTATTTTTGCAGCGGTTTTGTATAAATTGATGATGTGAATACCGTTTTTCTTACCATAAATATATGGTGCCATGTTGGGATTCCATTTTCTGGTCAAGTGACCGAAATGCGCTCCCGCATCTAGTAAATCTTGGATTTCTACTTTTTTTGCCATTTTGTTTTTAGTTTACGTTCCTTGTGAAATTAGCAATGCACCGGGTTTGGGGTACATTTGGATGCTAAACTAAATATTTCATTTAAAGAACAGTTAATAATTTGTTTGATTGGTTTAACGTTTGGAGAATTGGAATTTCTTACGTGCTTTGGGTTGACCGTATTTTTTACGCTCTACCATACGAGGATCACGAGTCAACAATTTTTCTTGTTTTAACAAGGGTTTGTACTCGGGATTTACCTCCACCAATGCACGGGCAATTCCTAATTTCAACGCATCTGCTTGACCGGTTACTCCACCTCCTTTGATAGTGGCTTTAACATCGAATTTTCCTTCTGTTTCGGTTACATTAAAAGGCAATAAAATTGCTTTTTGATGAGTTGGAACAGTGAAGTATTCTGTAAAATCTTTGCCGTTAACAATGATTTTTCCGGTTCCTTCGTTCATGAAAACTCGCGCAACAGAGGTCTTTCTTCTTCCGATAGTGTGAATTGTATCCATTATTTAAATTTGTTTAAATCGATTTTCTTAGGTTTTTGTGCTTCTTGCTTATGCTCAGCTCCTGCATATACATAAAGATTTTTGTAAATCTTACGGCCTAATTTATTTTTAGGCAACATTCCTTTGACGGCAACTTCTACCATTCTGATGGGATTTTTCTTCATCAATTCGGTGGCTGTCAATTCTCTTCTTCCACCCGGATATCCGGTGTGTCTTACATAAACCTTATCATTCCATTTGTTGCCTGATAATACGATTTTATCCGCATTAATCACCACAACATAATCTCCTGCATCTACATGAGGAGTGAAATTGGGTTTATGTTTTCCTCTGAGGAGTTTGGCTACTTTTGAAGCCAATCGCCCTAATGTCTGTCCTTCGGCATCAACAAGCAACCACTCTTTGTTGGCAGTCTGCTCGTTTGCTGAAATTGTTTTGTAACTTAATGTATTCACGCTCTTCAATTTTAATTATAAAAATTCGCTTCTAAAACGGTTTGCAAAGTTATGAATATTATTTTTAAATACAAAACATATTCTGTTATAAGTTTTTAACGAATTTGGCACCTTGTAAAATCTCTGAAAAGAGCTATCACTTATATAAAATCAGACCGACTGTCAAAATAAAAAGACTGATATATATTACCAGAATATTTTTCCAAAAGGGATGCGCCTTTTTCATCTCCATAAACTGAAAAGCTACCAGTAAAAATTTGATTCCGGCAAATATTAAGATTGCAATAGTGGCATAAAAAATATAAGGAGAATAATTGGAAAGTAATCCCGAAAGAAGAGTAAGGAAGTAGAGTATAATAATGGTATGTTTATTTGTTAATTTCATATGTTTCATTTTAAAAAATCAGATATAATAAAGGGAAAAGCAATAGCCAAATTAAATCTACCATATGCCAGAAGTGGGCACCTGTTTCAAAACTTTCCGGAGAAATCGGTGACTTAACGGATTTTAAACCTTTGTACATGAAAGCCAAGATGATTACCCCTACCATTACATGCACCACATGAAAACCGGTTAATAACCAGTAAAAAGTGAAAAAAGAATTGTATTCCAATCCTATTCCGTGTTCTATTTTCTCATAGTATTCAACCCCTTTTAAAATCAAAAATGATATACCGCTTAAAATTGCTATTGCGGTATAAAATGATGCTTTCGTAAGATTATTTTTCTTTATAAATCTGACTGCTTCCGCCATAAAAAAACCTCCTGTGAGCAAAAAAAGAGTATTTATTACTCCGTAAGTGGAATTTAACATCAAGCGAGAAGAATGGTAAACTTCCGGATTACTTTTACTACTGACCACCATTGCAATCAAGGCAATACCAAAAGTGAGGAGTTCCAACAATATAATAATCCAAATCAAAATTCCTCCGGGAGGATAATATATGTTTTTATAATTTATATTTTCTTTCATATTTAACGTTTTATTTTTTCAAATAATAGCACCATTGCTTCAAGCAGTTCTTGTGGCGTACTCATAATTTTATATTGATTTATTCCAAACATCTGCGGCAAATAATATTTGGCTTCGGCTTCAATTGCCAAAGCATAGGTTTGAATATTTTTCATTTTCAATTCTCGCAATGCTTGTTTTACATCCTGAATTCCATATTTTCCTTCGTATTTATCATAATCATTCGGTTTTCCGTCGGAAATTAAAATTACCCATTTGTTTTTTGCCTCTCTTTTTTCCAATAAGCTACCCGAATGCCGCATCGCAGTTCCTATACGGGTATAGCCTTGCGGTTCAATCTCTCCTATTTTATACCTGCCACGCTCCCATGTTTCATCAAAATCTTTGATTGTTAAATAGGTGGAATAATTTCTGGTTTTGGAAAAAAAGGCCTGAATGGAAAAATCCACACGATATTCATTCAGTATCTCTCCGAATAAAATAGAAACCTGCTTTTCTATATCTATTACCCTGTTTCCGGCCACATACCCGTCACTGGAAAGGCTTATATCCAGTAAAATAAGCATGGAAATATCTTTTTCTGTTTTTCGTTTTGAAAGATAAATTTTTTCTTCGGGAGTCCGTTTGGTAAGAATATCCGTCAAATAATCGGTTACGGCATCAAGATCGAAATGTTCTCCTTCAAATTGCCTTTTTTGTTCGGTATATCTATTATGAATATTGGCCAACATCTTCCTCAGTCCTACTAAGACGGTCTTATTTTCAGATAAAGTATTTTTGTAATAAGAAGGATTTACTGAAAGAATATTTTTAGGATACAGTTTGCAATAGTCCTTTTTATATTTTGAGGTTTTATAATCCCATTCATCATAGGTTAAATATTTGTCTTTCGAAGATATTTCAGCACTTTCTGACACATTAATATTCTCTAAAAATTCGGTTTCATAAACCGAGTGCGTTTCTTCATCTGTTCTAATCATACTTGACATGCTCAGTTCGTCCAAAGCATTCTTATGCGTTTCAAGCTCATCACTTCCATCAAAATCTTTCCAAATACCCCCTTGATGCTCCTCCAAGGTTTCTATTTTCTCATAATAATTATGAACCACCTGATCTTCCTGTTGTTTTTTATCCAATTGGCGAATTTTCATTTCCTCTACCCCTTTGAGTTTTAAGGTCGTCTTTATCTCTTCTTGAATCGCTTTTTTTACTTTTTCATTTATTTCTTTTAATGGATTGCTACTACTCTCATGGGTATTATTCATCCATTTCCCATATAAAAATTTGAGCTGAGACTCCTCTTTTTTTTGGTTCCCGTTTTCAAAAAAATGAAGCATCCTTTTATGTATTTTTTCCATAGCAGGAAATTCAGAAAACATCTTTGCTAATACCAAAGGAGCCGTTTCAATGGCTTTTTGTCGGGATTTTTCCAAAGAAATTTCCGTATCATCAGCGTTCCAATTCAGAGCGGCTTTTTTTTGATAAGAAAGAAAAAGAGTACGGAAAAGATAGAATTCGAAGTTTTCTTCGTAGGAATCAAAAAACGCGGAATATGCCGGTAAAAAAAAGTTATTATTCTTGTAGCCTCCTTCTTCTTTGGCAATGAATATATCAATGGGCTCTCCGGTGATTGCTCGTGCCAGAACCATCATTCTGGTTTTAATTTTTTCCAATAATACCGTGGAGGATGAATTTAATATAGCCTCTTTATTTTTCTTTTCCAGCTTTTCTTTGCCTTTATAAAAACCGGCAAAGACATTTTCCAAAATCTCATCCCAACTCATAATATTAAATCAATAAATCGGTCAAATCTTTTAAAGCTTCTATAATCTCAGGTTCATCACTGAGGGGTTCTATTACCGCTACGTGTACGGATAATCTTTTAGGCAAACCACTTTGAATTAATTTGGCAGCATCCACTAATAATCGCGTGGAAACGGTTTCCGACAACCCTATTTCTGTCAAGTTTCTTATTTTGGTTCCTATTTTTACTAATTTTGCTGCAATTTTAGGATCCACACCACTTTCATTGATGAGAATTTCTTTTTCGATTTCGGGTTTCGGATAAGTAAAACTCATGGAAACAAATCTTTGTTTGGTAGAAGGTTTTAATTCTTTAAAGCCTCGCTGATAACCGGGATTAAAAGAGGCAACCAACATAAAATCCGGATGGGCTTTGATCCTCTCTCCTAATTTATCGATATATAATTCTCTTCGGTGATCCGTTAAGGGATGTATAGCTACAATTACATCGGGGCGTGCTTCGGCTATTTCATCCAAATAAATAATTTTTCCCTGTTTTACAGCACGCGTTAAAGGACCGTCAACCCAGACAGTTTCCGCTCCTTTAATAATAAATCTCCCTACCAGGTCAGTAGAAGAAGTCTCTTCATTACAGGCAACGGTAATTAAATCTTTATCGAGTTTCTCTGCCATATATTCTACAAAACGCGATTTTCCCGTTCCTGTGGGACCTTTTAATAAAAAAGGCAATTTATTTTTATAGGTCTTTTCAAAAACCTCTATTTCTTTTCCAATAGGGTGATAATATATGCTCATAATTTTTATTTAAACGGAAGTTTAAAAGAGATTGCAACTAGGGCAATCTCTTTTATTGTTTCACACACTCACTATAATAAATATAGTATTATTAATTTTCCAACGCCTCATCAGTTGGCAAACCATATTTAATAAAATTAATCATATATAAGATTAATCCGGTAGTTAAAATAGTGGCGCCGATGATTACTACCCAAAAATGCGGATAAAGTTTCTTTTGCACGTCTATAAAATCATATCCTAACATTCTTTCCAAGTATACCTGAGCCACACCGGCAGCAGCAAAAGCCGAGACCATAATAAAAATTCCGATATTGGAAAGCCAAAAAGCCAGTCTTCCACGCACATTGTCATAAAATTTTCTTCCGGTTAAATTAGGCATCGCATAAGTAATGATAGCAAAAACTATCATTGCATAGGCTCCCCAGAAAGCGAGATGGCCATGCATGTCCGTCACTAAGGTTCCGTGAGTATAAAGGTTTACCTGTGGCAATGTATGTGCAAGGCCTAATACTCCTGCTCCGAGAAAGGAAACAATTGCTGCCCCCAACGTCCAATAAATAGCCATCTTATTGGGGTGTTTTTTTTGTCCTTTTCTATACATATTTACCGCCCACAAAGTCATAGCCAAAAAAGCCAATGGCTCCAAAGCGGAAAAAATACCTCCCACAATCAACCAGATTTTGTTTACTCCTATATAATAATAATGGTGACCCGTTCCTAAAATACCGGATAAAAAAGTAAGCCCTATCACTACATAAAGCCATTTTTCTATTACCTCGCGATCCACACCGGTGAGTTTAATTAACAAGAAAGCCAAAATACCTCCCATTATCAATTCCCAGACTCCTTCTACCCAAAGGTGAACTACCCACCAGCGGAAAAAAGAATCTAAAGTTTGACTGTCAAATTGCAACATACCCGGCAAATACAAAAGTGCAGCACCTACCAGCCCTCCGAATAATACCAAGGCAGTCGTGGTTTTTTTCTTTCCTTTGACAATCGTCATTAAAAGAATTACAAGGAAAAGAATAACATTCAAAGCAACCAAATAATCCAATTCATGAGGAATTTCCAGAAATTTTCTTCCTTCCCACCAATTAAAATGAAAACCTGCCAGTGCAGCTACACCCACCACAGTTAAAGTAATCAATTGTATATAAGCCAAAAAAGGTTTCCATAGCTCGGTTTCGGCTTCTTCGGGAATAATATAATAGGCAGCCCCCATAAAACCGGCTAACAACCATACAACCAAAGTATTGATATGTACCGTATGAGCTGTATTAAAAGGAATCCATTTATGTAGTCCGTCATAACCCAGATGATCAAAACCCATGATAAAACCATAGGTCAATTGTATAGATAATAATAGCATAGATAAGGCCCAAAACCAGTATGCTACTTTTTGAGATTTATATTTCATAGTGATAATTTTTAGTCGTTAGATTTCATTAAGTCCTTTGATAAAGGCGATACTTTCCGGTCGACCTTTTCAAAGCCGTTGAGGTCTTTATTGCCAATCCATTTGAAAAAAGCTATCAAATCATCAGCTTCTTCTTCAGAAAAACCATAGGCAACCATTTTTCTTCCTTTTGGATTCCAAGGAGTAGGAGATACCAAAACGGATTTTACATAGGGTTCTCCCCTACGGTCTATTACACGGGTTAACTCCGGAGCATAATAAGCCCCTTCTCCCATTATTGTATGACATCCCATACAATTGTTTTTCTCCCAAAGATGTTTTCCGGATGCTACATCCTGAGGAATATCAGTCCTAACTTGCTTCAGCGAGTATATTGTCAAAGCGATAAATATCGCAAATGTGACAAAAGTTCCCACTAAAAAGAACATTTTTGCTTGTTGTTTTGTGAACATAATAAATTAATTTTGGTTAAATAATTAAAAGACTAATTAATCTTTTATATTCACAAGTTTACTAAAAAGCATTGATCCACAGAATGATAAAAATCATATTTTTACAGGATTAATCCTCCAAGAAATTTTTTTTCACTCCTTTTAAGGAAAGATAAGCTCCATTTTTCTTTACTTCTTCTGCAAATTCTTTAATACTTTGATTTTTGAATTTTGCAAGCAAAGCTTCTTTAAAAGGAGCGACGATAAAATGAACGGGGCAAGGATTTTCATCACTGCATTGCGGCAAACCTAAAAAACAACCGTCAAAAATATCTTCGGATTCGATTTCATTAAGGATGGAACAAATGTTATTTGTTAAATTTTGCTCAGTAGTAAAAAAACCACCATTCGGTCCTTTTGAAGAAGAGATGATTTTGGATTTGGCTAATTGTTGTAATAATTTGGCAATGAATGGTTGTGGAATTTCTAATTCCTCAGCTATATATTTAGCTCCGAAACGTTTCTTAGAGGAACTATTTTCAGCAAGATATAAAACAGCCCTGATGGCGTATTTTGAAGCATTTGAAAGCATAATTTTATTTAAGCAATCAAAAATAAGAAAAAATCAGTAATAAAATATGATTTAATCTTCTTTTGCAAAATGAATGATAATCAAAAGCAAGCTCAACAAAAAGAAAAAAATAGCTGCGTATAAAACATAATTCATATATGGCCAACCTACAAAATCTCCAATAGATGCAATCAAAAATAATTGAAGACTGAATGCAATAAAAAGTTTCACTTTTTTCATCCTAATAGTTTTTAATAACCGGCCAGTTCTATTCCGTTTAGATTTTTGTATAATTCCACTGCTTTCCGGTCGGTCATATCGCTGATAAACATAGCCACATTTAAAAGTTTTTCATAATCCGAGTTTCCTTCTTTATAATGCGGGGGAATCAATTTTGCCAATTGTCTATTTTTCTCCGGAAATAAAACCGCTTGCGAAAATTTATGCAACAAATCGGGCAAAACTTTGCTTCCTGCTATTTCTATTTTTAAAACAGGATCGGATTGATAAATATTTTCAACACTTTGTTTTATTACTTCATTTAGATTTTTTTTCTTTATAGCGGGCAATAAATCTAATAAAGAAGTATCCAATTCACCCGCTATAAAATCCTTTTCATTTTCTATAAAAAGTTGAGAGGTATCTTTTACCAATTGATTAATAGCCATACTCCTCAGGTAATTTACTTTTTCGTGTTTCGATTTAATTTCTTTATACCTACGGTCAAAAGAATTATTTTTATCAATAATATTCATAAATAGCTCTTCTACTTGCGTAAAAGGCACAAAACCCATATTAAAACCGTCTTCAAAATCTATAATATGATAGCAAATATCATCGGCGGCTTCCACCAAGAAGGTTAGAGGAAACCGTTTCCATGCTTTTCCTTCATCATTATGCTGCTCGATTAAATGTAAATTTTGCGCAATCTCGGATTCGAAAATTTCCATTTCGGATTGATAGATTCCGAATTTTTTCAAACTCGCTTTTTTTTCTTTTTTTCTTTTCGGCAAAGACTCTTTGGGATACTTTACAAAAGTGCCATAGGTTCCTAAAGTAAGTCTTAGACCTCCTTTGATATTTGAACTGGATTCCGGAGTTTGAATAAGAATTCGAAAGCCGGAAGCATTCCCTTCAAAATTTTGCAAATCGGCTTTTTGCTTTTCATTCAAGTTTTTTATCAATGGAAAAGCCTTTTCACTTCTAAAAAAAGAACTTATAGCCGATTCCCCTGAATGTCCGAAAGGCGGATTTCCTATATCGTGTGCTAAACAGGCGGCAGAAACCAAATGACCAAAATCGACAGCCTCAATTCCGGTTTCATTGATAATTTGAGGATATTTTCGGGTTATATTTTCGCCCACAATATTCCCTATTGATCTTCCAACGGAAGCGGTTTCCAAACTATGAGTCAAGCGGTTTCGCACATAATCCGAAGCAGGGAAAGGTAAAACCTGTGTTTTATTTTGCAAGCGACGAAAGGCGGATGAAAAAATAATCCGGTCATAATCTTTTTGAAATTCCGAGCGACTTTTATCCGGTTTTGAATCGGCATATAAACGCCTTTTAGCAAATTTGAAATAATCTGTCCACTGCATTTATCGCAAAGGTTTTTTGGGTAAAGGACTAATAATACGCACATCATAAAATTCTATGGCACCTTTTACAATCCCTTTGATCAAGTTAAACAAAGCATCGGTTATATTTTTCTTAAATATATCTTTGGAATGAATCAAACTCACTTCACGAGCAGGTTCGGGCTTTTTAAAATTGCGCAAATATTTTTTCTCATCCGGACATAAATCTTCCGTATGCAAATAGGGCAAGAGAGTCATTCCCATTCCCTGCTTACTCAATTTAATCAATGCATCAAAATTACCTATATTCAGCTCAAAACCTTGTTTTTCATTGGCCACTACACTACAAATATTTAGAATATTGTCACGAAAACAATGGCCTTCATCTAACAATAAAATATCTTTTTCATCCAGATCTTGCTCATTGAGTTCTTTTTTATGAAACAGGCGATGATTTTCAGGAATAAAACCTACAAAAGGCTCATAAAACAAGGGTCTTTCTATGATTTTGTCCTCTTCCAAGGGTGTGGCTGCAATACCGGCATCCAATTTTCCTTCTTTCAAATCACGAATCATTTGTTCGGTCGGCACTTCAAATATTTCAAGGTTTACGTCAGGATATTTCTTCAAAAAGCTCTTCAAAAACATAGGCAATAATGTAGAGGTCAAAGTCGGGATGATTCCCAATTTGTAATCTCCTCCTATATAGCCTTTCTCCTGTTGCACCAAATCATTGATACGTGTACTTTCATTCACGATTACTTTTGCTTGATCAATAATCTTTTGACCTACTTCGGTAATCTGAATGGGTTTTTTATTTCTGTCAAAAATAATCACCCCTAATTCTTCTTCGAGTTTCTGTACTTGCATACTCAAAGTAGGCTGGGTAACATGGCATTCCTGAGAAGCTTTTGTAAAATTCAAATGTTTGGCAACGGCCAATAAATATTTGAGTTGAGCAATGGTCATAATGAGTGTTTTTACAAAGGTATAAATTAATCTTATACACTTATAAGGATCAATCAAAAATACACAAATTATTGCATAAAACATATTTCAATTAAGAAGATAAATTAGTACATTTGTACAACCTAAAAAATTCAACTTTCGACATGTCTAAAAAAGAAGAATCTCCCAAAATTTTTTCCACTTCCACCAGTAAAGAGTTAGCCCAAAAAATTGCGGATGCTTATGGTGTTCCTCTAGGAAAAATGGAATTACAACGTTTCAAAGACGGTGAGTTTAAACCCTCTTTTAAAGAATCTATCCGTGGAAAACGTGTTTTTTTAATCGGATCTACCTTTTCTCCATCGGATAATTTAATGGAGCTACTCCTGATGATTGATGCTGCCAAAAGAGCCTCTGCACAATATATTAATGCGGTTATTCCCTATTTCGGTTGGGCCCGTCAGGAACGGAAAGACGAACCACGTGTGCCCATTGCCGCAAAATTAGTAGCCAATATGCTTGAAGCCGCAGGTGCTTCAAGGGTCATTACCATGGATTTGCATGCAGACCCTATTCAAGGTTTTTTTGAAATTCCGGTCGATCACCTCTATTCCAGCACCATTTTTGTTCCTTATATTAAAAAACTCGGTTTTAAAGATGACTTGGTCATTGCTTCTCCCGATATGGGAGGCTCCAAACGCGCCTATGCCTACTCAAAATACCTCGATAGTGATGTGGTAATATGTTACAAACAGCGTAAAAGAGCCAATGAAGTGGGAAAAATGGAACTGATAGGAGATGTAAAAGGGAAGCATGTCGTATTGATTGACGACATTATCGATACGGGTGGCACCCTTATCAAAGCGACCGACTTAATGCTCGAAAAAGGAGCGAAGAGCGTACGTGCTTTTGCCACACATGCGCTACTTTCAAACAATGCTCAGGAAAAAATAGCGCAGTCCAAATTAAAAGAACTTGTCGTTACTGATACAATACCCAGAAAAATTTTGTCAAAAAAAATAAAAGTGCTATCTTGCGCCCCATTATTTGCGGACGTGATGCATAATGTGCATTCGCACAAATCCATCAGCGGCAAATTTATTATGTAGAATCATTTAAATTAAAAATAAAAACAAATGAAATCATTAACAATTAAAGGCTCTAAAAGAGAAAGCGTAGGCAAGGCAGCGACCAAAGCCTTACGTAATGCTGGAAGAGTCCCTTGCGTTTTATACGGAGGTGACGAACCCATGCATTTTTCAGCAGATGAACGTGAATTCAAGAATTTGGTTTACACTCCGGAAACGCATACCGTAGTGATTGAATTGGAAGACGGAAGCAAGCACGAAGCTATCATGCAAGACATTCAGTTTCACCCTGTTACCGACAGAATTTTACACATAGACTTCTATCGTCTGTTCCCTGACAAAGAAGTAACCGTAGCTGTTCCGGTAGAAACGGAAGGTGTGGCTCCCGGTATTATCAAAGGGGGGACAATGAGCAAAGTGCTTAAAAAATTAAAAGTTCGTGCCATCCCTGCCAATCTTCCTGATGCCGTAGTAGTGGATATCTCAAAATTAGATATCGGTGACAAAGTTTATGTTTCCGAATTGAGAAACGACAAATATAAAATTTTACACCCCGACAATGTAGTGGTTGTACAAGTGAAGATGTCAAGAGCGGCTATGAAAGCCAAACAAGATGCTTTGAAAGCAGCAAAAGAAGCTTAGATTTTCATTCACTTCAAAATATCCAAAAAACCGGTTTTTATGCAAAACCGGTTTTTTCTTTCCTATCCGTTTCAAATTTACTTTGTATTTTTACATATTAAATAAGTAGGCATGGCTGAAAAAAAAGTAAAAAAAAATAAAATTGTTGAAAAGCTGACGAATCATTACCGGCTTTTAATTATTAATGAAGATACATACGAAGAAAAATTTAATGTACGCTTAAATCGTCTTAATGTATATTTATGGGTCAGTATTACTGCCTTGCTTTTAATAATCGGAACTACTCTTCTGATTGCTTTTACCCCTCTACGAACTTATATCCCCGGATATACAGTTCCCGGCTTGAAAAAAAATGTAGTAAAATTAAAAATTAAAACCGATTCCTTGGAACAGAAATTAAAAATAAACAATTATTTTTTAAATCAATTACAACGTGTATTTCGCAATGAAATCACAGCCGAAGAATTTGAGAAAGAATACAAACAACGCATTATCAATCCGGATACCCTAAAACTCAACCCGGGAAAAGTCGATTCTCTTTTACGTAAGGAAGTCGAACAACGAGAGAAATTCTCTACGGCACAAAGTAAAAAAGCTACCGGTTTAAATCTAATCAATCCGGTCCAAGGAAAAATTACCAATTCTTATGATGCCGAAAAAAAACATTTTGCGGTGGATATCGCATTAAAAAGCAAAACCCCTGTAAAAGCCATAGCAGACGGACGAATACTTTTCTCTGATTGGACCCGCTCGGGAGGTAATACTATTATTCTTAAATCTGCGGATAATTTAATCAGTATATACAAACATAATAACAAACTTTTACGCAAAGAAGGAGATTTGGTAAAGCAAGGAGAAGTAATTGCTTTGTCCGGAAATACCGGAGAAAAAACCAGCGGCCCGCATTTGCATTTTGAATTATGGATCAACGGATATCCCGTAAATCCGGCTGATTATTTTAATTTCAAATAATAAGATCTATGGGAATAAAATCGAAATTAGCAAAGATATATGCAAAAGCTGTCATTCGAAAAAATAATAAATGGATACAAGATCAAACAGGATCACAGCAAAAAACCTTTCGGCAATTAATCTCCTCCGCCGAACATACCGCTTTTGGAAAAGATCATAATTTTTCGTCCATTACTTCCTATGAGGATTTTAAAAAAAATGTTCCCGTTAGAGATTATGAAGGACTAAAACCCTATATCGACAGAATTATTCAAGGAGAATATAATGTACTTTGGAAAGGACGCCCCATTTATTTTGCCAAAACCTCCGGGACTACTTCGGGAACCAAATATATCCCTATCACCAAGGAGTCGATGCCGTATCATATTATGGGCGCCAAACATGCGCTTTTACATTATATTTATGAAACGGGAAAATCGGATTTTGTGGACAGAAAAATGATTTTCCTGCAAGGGAGTCCCATACTGGATGCAGTAGGTGGAATTCCCACGGGAAGATTGTCGGGGATTGTAGCGGCGTATGTTCCCTCCTATTTGCAAAGAAACCGTATGCCCAGTTGGGAAACCAATATCATTCCCGATTGGGAAAAAAAAGTAGATGCCATTGTGGAAGAAACTTTAAAAGAGGATATGAGTCTTATTAGCGGTATTCCCTCTTGGGTGCAAACCTATTTTGAAAAATTAGTAAACAAAACAGGAAAGCCCGTTGGCGAAATTTTTCCTCATTTTAATTTATTTGTATACGGAGGCTTAAATTTCGAGCCCTATCGAAACAAATTCAAAGAATTAATCGGTAAGCAAGTGGATACCATAGAGTTATATCCGGCTTCCGAAGGTTTTTTCGCCTACCAAGACAAGCAGGATCGAGATGATTTATTACTGTTGACCAATCACGGAATGTTTTATGAATTTATTCCGGCGGATCGTTTTTATGAAGAAAATCCTCCCCGTTTATCTTTGGAAGAGGTGGAAAAAGGAGTTAATTATGCCCTTATCCTCAATACCAATGCAGGTCTCTGGGGATATAATATAGGAGATACGGTGATGTTTACTTCGACTAATCCTTATCGATTAAAAGTCACCGGGCGAATCAAACATTATATCTCGGCTTTCGGCGAACATGTTATTGCTAAAGAAGTGGAAACGGCAATGAAAGAAGCAATGGCGCAAACCGGAACTGTGATTTCCGAATTTACCGTAGCTCCGCAAATTCATCCCGGCAAAGGACTTCCTTATCATGAATGGCTGGTGGAATTTGATAAGGAACCGCAAAATCTTGATAAATTTGCTTCTATACTTGATCAAAGTATGCTTAAACAAAATGTGTATTATAAGGATTTGATTGACGGCAAAGTATTACGTCCCTTGGTTGTCACAAAAGTTAAAAAAGGAGGTTTTGACAGCTATATGAAATCAATTGGAAAATTGGGCGGGCAGAACAAGCTTCCGCGTTTATCCGACAACCGCAAAATTGCCAATAAACTTTATGAATTAAATCAAATTTTATAAGTTATGTATATATACAATATTACTTTTCACGTTTCCAAAGACATTGAAAAAGAATGGCTCGACTACATCAAAAAACATTTTATTCCAAAAATGCTTAAAAGCGGTCTGTTGGAATCCTCGCTCACCAGCAAAGTAGTTACCGATGACCCGCAAGGTAATTCCTATTCCATTCAATTTAAAACCCGGTCAAAAGAAATATTGGACCAATTTATCCAAAAAGAATTAGAGCCTATTTTAGAGGAAATAAACCAAAAGTTTTCTCCCAAAATGGTCTATTTTGCTACGGAATTAGATGTAATAAACACCGATGAATAAAGAAGATATCGCAAGACTCAAAGACTTGCTTGACGAGAAATATTTTCTATATAATCGTCCGGATTTTATTGAAAACGATCCCATACAAATTCCTAAATCTTTTTCTGAAAAAGAAGACATAGAAATAGCCGCTTTTTTAAGTGCGACCATTGCTTGGGGAAACCGGAAAAGCATCATTAACAATGCACGGAAATGGATACGGATGATGGATAATTCTCCTTTTGATTTTGTTATGTCTCATACGGAAAAAGATTTAAAATCACTCCTTTCTTTTAAACACAGAACCTTCAACGGAATCGATGCCGTTTTTTTTATACAAGCTCTTCAAAACATATATAAATTTCACGGTGGTCCTGAACAGGTTTTTATTACCGGTTACGAGAAAGAAAAAAATATTTATTCTGCCATTTCTTATTTCAGGCGTATATTTTTTGAAATTCCACATCCCGAAAGAACGGGAAAACATATCTCCAATGTAGAAAAAAACTCAGCGGCAAAAAGAATCAATATGTTCCTTCGTTGGATGGTAAGAAAGGATAAATCGGGAGTGGATTTCGGCTTATGGGACCTACCCGCAGCCGCTTTGATGTTGCCGCTAGACGTTCATACGGGTAACGTATCGAGAAACTTGGGTTTGCTTAACCGGAAGCAAAACGACTGGAAAGCGGTTGAAGAAGTCACTTCCAATTTACGCAATTTTGATCCCAATGATCCGGTAAAATACGATTTCGCTTTGTTTGGTATGGGAGTAGAACCCAATAAAATATAATTCCAAACACGTAAAATTAACGCATCAAGTTTTACATTTTCTTAAAGTGTTTTATTGAAAAAAATAGTTTATTTTTGTAGAAAACAGAATAAAATGAGTGAAGAACAAAAAAAACAAGCGATTTCCGAAGAACAAAAAGTCGCTTTCTACAATCGTTTAAAAGAAGAATTGGAAAAAAATGATCAATGGCCGGTAAAATATATGTATAAATTTATCGTTCCCAACAAAGAAGAAAATGAAGAAGAAGTAAAAAAAGCTTTTGAAGGAAAGGAAATTGATTTTCACAAAAACTACTCGAAATCAGGAAAATACGTCAGCCTTACCATTGTTACAAATGAAGATTCGGCAGATGATATCATTCAAAGATATCGTTCTTTGGAACATATTGAAGGCTTGGTTGCTTTATAATCCACATATATAATGGAAGAACAAAAATTTATCTATAACACCGACAAACCACCCTTAATTATCCCGGAATACGGTCGTTATATTCACCAAATGGTGGAACAATTAAAAAAAATTGAAGACCGGGAAAAAAGAAACAGAAATGCACGTGCCATAATCCAATTATTAGGCAACAAAAATCCCCATTTACGTGATGTTCCCGATTTTCAACATAAGCTTTGGGATCATTTATATATCATGGCCGGTTTTGATTTGGATATCGACTCTCCTTTTCCCAAACCCGACCCCGAAGCCTTCAAAGAAAAACCCGGAAAATTACCCTATCCGAAAAAAGGATATACTTTCCGTTACTACGGCCATATCATCAAAGAAATGATAGATGTAGCGGTTTCTTGGCCGGAAGGGGAAATGAAAGACAAACTCATTCAAACGATTGCCAATCATATGAAGAAAAACTATCTGACATGGAACAGGGATTCTGTAGATGATGAGGTGATTTTTGAACACCTGCGTATTTTGTCAGACGGAAAAATTAATTTAAATACTACGGATAACGAATTGCGTGACGCCAATACTTTGGTCAAAAAAAGATCGCGGGGAAATTATAGCAAAAACAAATATTATAAGAAAAAGAACAAATAAATGGGTACTTTTATCATCGAAGGCGGAAAAGAATTACATGGCGAAATTACTCCACAAGGTGCAAAAAATGAGGCCTTACAAGTGATCAGCGCGGTGTTACTTACCGATCAAGAAATTGAAATTTCCAATATTCCGGATATCATTGATGTCAATAAATTGATTGAAATTCTCCGCAATTTAGGTGTGAAGATTCAAAAAAAGAAAAAAGGCACCTATACTTTTAAAGCAGATGATTTAAACCTGGATTATCTTAAATCCGACGAATTCAAAACCAAAGGCGCCGGTTTACGCGGGTCCATAATGATTATGGGGCCTTTATTGGCCCGTTTCGGAAGTGCTTTTATGACAAAACCCGGAGGAGATAAAATCGGAAGACGCCGGTTAGACACCCATTTTGACGGCTTCAAGAAACTTGGAGCTGAAGTAGTCATTGATAATGAAGCTAATTTTTTCGGAATAAAGGCCGATAAACTAAAAGGAACATATATTTTACTCGATGAAGCCTCGGTTACGGGAACAGCCAATATCATTCTCGCTGCCGTACTGGCCGAAGGTACCACTACCATATATAATGCCGCATGCGAGCCATATATTCAGCAACTCAGTAAGATGCTCAATAATATGGGTGCAAAAATTTCAGGAATAGGCTCTAACCTGCTTACCATTGAAGGAGTAAAAAAACTCGGAGGTACAAAACATAAAATCCTTCCCGATATGATTGAAATCGGGAGCTGGATTGGTCTTGCGGCAATTACCCGGTCGGAAATTACCATTAAAAACGTAAGCTGGGAAAATTTGGGGCAAATTCCACGTGTTTTTGAAAAATTGGGCATCAAATTAATTAAAAAAGGAGATGATATGCTCATCCCCAAACAAGAAAAATACCAAATCGGGAACTTTATGGACGGCTCTATTCTCAGCGTTTCCGATGCTCCTTGGCCCGGATTTACTCCGGACTTGTTAAGTATTGTTTTGGTTACCGCTACACAAGCCGAAGGAACTGTCTTGGTGCATCAAAAAATGTTTGAAAGCCGTTTGTTTTTTGTCGATAAACTCATTGATATGGGTGCTAAAATTATTTTATGTGATCCCCACAGGGCTACCGTAATCGGTTTGAACCGTCAAAGTCCGTTAAAAGCTACAACGATGAGTTCTCCCGATATTCGTGCCGGTGTTTCACTTTTGATTGCCGCTTTATCTGCAAAAGGGACAAGCATCATTCATAATATAGAACAAATAGACCGAGGATACGAAGCCATAGATAAAAAACTCAATGCCCTTGGAGCCAATATTCAACGGGTTTCCTCTCTATAAAGAAAAATTAAAAAAATACAATGAAGATGAATATGACAGAAACTTCACAATGGAAGGAGATAACTTCTTATGCAAAAGAATTAAAAAATAAAAGAATCATCGATCTTTTTGATGAAAACAGAATGAATGAGTTTAGCCATGAACTAAACAATATATATTTTGATTACTCAAAAAACAAAATCGATCAACCTCTTTTGGATTTATTTATTAAAATGGCTAAAGAACTGAATCTTCAACAAGGCATTGAAGATATGTTTAGCGGAAAAAAAATAAATACTACCGAAAAAAGAGCGGTTTTACATACTGCATTAAGAGCCCCCGAAGATCAAATAATCAAGGTAGACGGACAAAATATTATTCCTCTTATACACAATGCAAACAAAAAGATAGAAAACTTTACCCGAAAAGTGATTTCAGGAGAATGGAAAGGAACAACCGGCAAATCTATTACAGATATTGTCAATATTGGAATAGGAGGTTCGGAATTGGGGCCAAAAATGGTTGTGCATGCATTAAAAGATTATAGAAATCACCTAAAAATACATTATCTTTCTAATATCGATCCTTTTCAACTGGACCACCTTTTAACAGAAATTGATCTTGAAACTACTTTATTTGTAATTGTTTCAAAATCTTTTTCTACCCAAGAAACTTTGACTAATGCAGAAAGTGTTCAGAAATTATACATAAAAAAATACGGTAAAGATGCTATTGCCAAACATTTTGCCACTGTAAGTACACAAATAGAGAAAGCAAAGAATTTCGGGATTGCCGAAAATAATATATTTCCCATGTGGGATTGGGTCGGAGGAAGATTTTCTTTATGGAGTCCTGCCGGAATTTCCATTCCCTTAGCCATTGGATTTGAAAATTTTAAAAAACTCTTGGAAGGTGCTTATCTAACAGACCGTCATTTTAAAGAAAAAGAATTTAAAGAAAATCTTCCTTTTTTAGGAGCCATAACCAGTATTATATACAATAATCTATTGGGTTATGAAACGGAAGCCTACATCCCTTATTCCGAGAAATTAAAATACCTTCCTGATTTTCTTCAACAATTACTTATGGAAAGTAATGGAAAATCCATTAATAAAAACGGCCGAAAAGTTTCTTATCAAACCGGAAATATTTTATGGGGGAATCCCGGGACAAATGCACAACACTCATTTTTTCAATTGCTTCATCAAGGAACAAAAATGGTTCCTCTGAATTTTATTGCTGAGAAAATTAATCGCTCCACGGCCTTCCCTATGCAACATAGAATGCTATTATCCAACATGATTGCACAATCGGAAGCTTTATTAAAAGGAGAAGCCAACGAAAACCCATATAAAAACTTTGAAGGAAACCGTCCCTCGACAATTATGCTTTTGGATGAGATTACTCCTTCTGCATTAGGGAGTTTACTTGCCTATTTTGAGCATCTTACCTTTGTGGAAGGCTATTTATGGGATATAAATAGTTTTGATCAATTCGGAGTCGAATTAGGCAAAAAAACAGCCGCCCATATCTTGGAAAGTTTAGAGCATAAAAAAATTGATAGAATACATGATGATTCTACCAATCAATTACTACAAAGAGTAATGAAAGATTAAACAGCTTTTTTTAATTTTTTTCTAAAGACAAACAAAAGAAATAAAGCCACGCCAAACAGTAAGATTTCATACTGATCAATGGGTAATCCCGGTGGCGGTGGCGGTCCCGGAGGGGGTGGATTTTTTCCGCCTCCTGCTTGTGCTAAAAAAGGAATAAAAATCGAAAAAATTAAAAAAAATTTGTTCATATTGATAAATTATAATGGACAAAGATATAAATTTAATTCATTTAAACGAAATAAAAGGAAAGAAATGTTAAAAAAAAGTGGACCCAGCTGGGCTCGAACCAGCGACCCCCTGATTATGAGTCAGGTGCTCTAACCAGCTGAGCTATGGGTCCAAATTTGTAGGTGCAAATATAAATATTTTTTGAGAAAAACCTATTCTTTTTTTATTTTTTTTCTTCACATAATTCAACCAATATTCCCCCTGTGGACTTAGGGTGGATGAAATTAATCAATTTATTATCTGCGCCCTCTTTGGGTTGATCATATATAAAAATAAAACCTTCTTTTTGTAAGCGTTTCATTTCCTCCTCTAAATCATTTACATCCAAAGCTATATGATGCATTCCTTCTCCTTTTTTGAGTATAAATTTTGAAACAGGGCTCTCCTCATTTAATCCTCCCAAAAGTTCAATCTTTGTATCACCGATCTGAAAAAAAACGGTTTTTACCCCTTCCCTTTCAACCTTTTCCTCTTTATAAGCTTTAAGCCCCAATAGTTTTGAAAAAATTTCCTCGGCTAGGCTAAGGTCGCTAACCGCAATTCCCAAATGCTCGATTTTTTGAATAGCCATATTGTATTTTTTAGGTTCTTTATACAAATATACATTATCTTTGCTTTTAAATAAATGCATTATGGAAACGAAAAGACAAAAAAGAATTGCAAAAGTCATTCAAAAGGATTTGGCAGAAATTTTACAAGGAGAAATTAGAAAAAACGGAATTAAAAACCTCATTATCAGTGTAACTAAAGTGCATGTTACACCTGACCTTACTTTGGCTAAAGCCTATATCAGTGTCTTTCCTTCTGAAAAAGCCGACGAATTACTGAATGCCATAAATGCAAATGCCAAACAAATCAAACATGAAGTGGCACAACGGGTAAAACATCAATTGAGGAAAATGCCCGATTTACAGTTTTATAATGATGATACACTGGATTATATTGAAAAAATTGATCATGAACTAAATTCCGGTGATAATCCAATAGATTAAAATAATATTTTGAAATCCATTCTTTTTTTTTCTAAGAGGTATTTGTTCAGCAGGAGTGATAATAATGCCATAAATATTATCGTATATATCGCTTCTCTGGGCGTGTTTTTTGCCTCTGCTGCTTTTATTATAGTTCTTTCGGGTTTCTCAGGCATACGCACTTTTAATCTTAATTTATTAAAACTCACCGATCCGGATCTCGTCATTCTTCCCAAGCAAGGAAAATTCTTTACTTACACCCGCTCTCTCGACAGTGTTTTACATAGCGAAAAAGAAATTATGATTTTTTCAAAAAGCCTTGAAGAAAAGGTTTTTTTGGATTATCATAATAAACAGAAAATAGCCAAAATAAAAGGAATTGATTCCAATTTCTTTAAAGTAATCCCTTTGGATACCACTATATTTTTAGGAAATCCTCCTGAATGGAATTCCAAAGACTTATTGGTAGGAGTGGGTTTAGCCAATGAACTATCGATGATGTTGAGTTCCGGAACCAATCCCGAAGTAGTTAAAATTATGGTTCCAAAAGCCGGAAAAGGAATTATAAGAGATCCTCGAAAAGCCTTCAAAAGCTTGTATTTTTTTCCTACGGGAGTATATCAGACATCCAGTGATCATGATAAGGTATATATGTATAGTTCCATTGATGCTGTAAGAGAACTTCTTGGGCTAAATAGAAATCAAATTTCACAGATTGAAATCAAAGTTTTACATCCTGAAACTCTTTCTTCCCTCCAAACTTCTTTACAAAAAAAAATCGGTTCTAATTTTAAAATACTCAACCGCCAAGAACAGAATCCGCTTATTTTCAAAATGTTAAACACTGAAAACCTTATGACCTATTTTATTCTTCTTTTGATTCTTATTCTGGCTATTTTTAATATCATTGGTACATTAATTATGATTATTATAGATAAAAAAGAAAATATAAGTACTTTAAAAATATTGGGAATGGAAACCGGGGATATTCGAAAAATATTTCTGGTTCACGGAATAAGCATGACATTAATCAGTGGTGTAGCCGGATTGGTATTCGGATTAATAGTAATATATATTCAACTTACACATCCGTTTATTTATATTCCACAAACCTCCTTAGCTTATCCCGTTGAAATTCATTTCTCAAATATTTTAGCCGTTTTAATTACTTTAATCTCGTTAGGATTTTTATCTGCTTTTATCGCTGCTAAACGTATTCGGTAGGATGTAACAATTAAGGGACTTAGCCGTTATCAACATATAAATAGCGAAAATGGAAACTATTCTGGAAATAAAAAATCTCAGTAAAGAGTATGGCAAACTAAAGGCGGTGGACGGGCTGAGTTTTCAAATCCAAAAAGGAAAAGTATATGGGTTATTAGGACCTAATGGCAGTGGTAAATCCACTACGCTGGGAATGATATTGGGAGTCGTAAATAAAACATCCGGCGAAGTAGAATGGTTTGAAAACCGGCTCAACCAACAGCAAGGTTTAAAAAAAACCGGTGCCATTATTGAAAGACCCAATTTTTATCCTTATTTAAGCGCCAGGCAAAATTTGGAATTGGTTTGCAAAATAAAAGAAATCAACCCTAAAAATATAGATGAAAAACTCGAACTGGTGCAATTGGGAGATCGAAAAGACGAACTTTTCAAAAACTTCTCCTTGGGAATGAAACAACGCTTGGCGATTGCCTCTTCTCTTTTAAATGATCCAGAATTATTGATTTTGGATGAACCTACAAACGGACTTGATCCCAAAGGAATAAGAGAAATACGAGATATAATACATCAAATTTCACAAGAAGGGAAAACAATCATATTAGCCTCCCACCTCCTCGACGAAGTCGAAAAAGTCTGTGATCATGTGATAGTTTTGGAAAAAGGAAAGAAAATCTTTGAGGGGAACGTGCATGAATTGGTCAATCACAAAAGTTGGTTGGAAATAGAAGTAGATAATCCGGATAATGTCGCCCGGCACTTATCTGCCATTCCAGAAATTTATGAGGTAATACATAAAGAGAATGGTAAATTACAAGTGTTTACGGAACTGACCGGCAAAGATCTGAATAAAATTTTATGGAAAAAAAATATAGCCGCCCACCAAATCATCAGCAAAAAACCCAGCCTCGAAGAAATGTTTATTGAATTAACCCATTCCTAATATGCAAATAAGAAAACTTTTATCGATTGAATTATACAAAATCAAACATCACAGGTTAAGTAAAATCTTAATTGCAGGTTATTTTTTGTTGCTTTCTTCGATTGCAATGATTGCTTCCATTAAATTTAAATTGGGAAACACACAAATTCATTTGGCCGAGCAAGGAATTTTTAACTTCCCGTATATTTGGCATTTTAATACATATATGGCCGATTTTTTCACCTTTTTTCTTGCCATTATAATTGTTTCTACCATCACAAACGAATATTCCTACCGTACATTAAAACAAAATTTAATAGACGGAATGAGCAAAAAGGAATTCCTGCTTTCCAAAGTGTTATTCATTATTCTTTTGAGTCTGTTGGCCACTTTTTTTGTATTTATTATATCCTTGATTTTAGGCTTGATATATTCCGACTATACCAGTAGTGGTATTATAGTTTCTGAGATGTATTTTCTCTTTTCCTTTTTCTTGAAACTTTTGGGGACTTTTATGTTTATTTTTTTCTTGGGATTGCTATTCCGAAGATCTGCTTTTGCTTTGGGTTTCTTTTTATTATGGTTGGTATTTGAACAAATACTATACAGCTTGATTCGATGGCAATGGTTCAATGAAAAAGTCGCCGAAAAGGCTTCCTGGTTTTTCCCCATTGCTTCTTTCAAACATCTTTTACCTCAGCCTTTTACACGTTTAAGTGCCGCAAAACAAATAGGCAAACAAATAGGCGAAGAAATAGGACGTTTTCAAGGAATTCCTTTTTTTCATTTTTTAATTGCCATTAGCTGGATTATTGTTTTTTATTGGTTATCTCTTTATTTATTGCGAAGAAGAGATTTATAAATAAAAATTTATACTTTTCTTAACGAAGTTTTTTTCGTCTTTTTTTGTTTTTAGAAACATCATGAGGTATATTTGTAGTTTACACAATTTACAATGAAAAGAATTTTTATACTAAGCTTATTATTTACAGGTTTACAACTTTTTGGACAATATGAGACTTCACACTGGTTTTTCGGCACCCATGCCGGTTTGAACTTCCAATCGGGGGCTCCTGTTCCCGAAAGTGGTGGACAAATGAATACCGAAGAAGGATGTTCTTCCATATCGGATGCCTGTGGAAATTTATTGATGTATACAAATGGTGTTGAAATTTATAATGCCAACCATCAGCTTATGCCAAATGGCAGTAATTTACACGGAAGTGATTCTTCCACCCAGTCCGGGATTATTGTTCCAAAGCCAGAAGATCCTAATATTTATTATGTCTTTACCGTTGATGCTAACTATAACGGAATTGAGGGAAGTAAAGGTTTGAAATACACGATTGTAGATATGAGTCTTGACGGAGGCTTAGGGGATGTACCACCGGATCCAAATCCTAATCCTTCGGGAATTACCTATAAAAACATTCCTTTGGTAGAACATTCTACTGAAAAAGTAACGGCAGTTGTGAGTTCCGACGGAAGTTCCATTTGGGTGCTTACCCTTTCCGCTACCCCAACCAATAATCAAATTCCCTATTCTACGGTTGGCAACTACGCAACTACTATCTATGCTTTTAAAGTAACTGATTCAGGAATAGATAATACAGCCGTCCTTTCGAACTTAAATTTCAGTATTTACGGAGGCATCGGCTATATGAAAGCTTCTCCTGACGGAACCCGGATTGCTATTGCAAATATGAATGACAGTACTGCCTATTTGTTGGATTTTGACAGCACCACCGGAAAAGCCTCTAATCCGGTTTCTTTATTTGACTATAGTGTAGCCCCCTATGGAGTTGAATTTTCGCCTGACAGCAGCAAATTATATATAGGAGACCGCGACGATCGGGTTTATCAAATAGATCTTATTAATAATAATGAAATAACTGTGCTGAGCCGGGAGCCCAATTACCGTTCTGCTTTACAACTAGGATTGGACGGGAAAATTTACCAGACTTATACTGTAGATTACGGAATAGGGTCTCATTACCTCAGTGTCATTGAAAATCCGAATGAAGCGGGAACCGCGTGTAATTACAAGTACAAAGCTATCAACTTACCTAATAGCATGACAGCTCGTCAAGGGCTGCCTCCTTTCATCCAATCCTATTTTCTGCAAATAGGCGGCTTAAAAAATTTAGCGGTTGAAATAGACCAGAATTTGGAAATCAACTCCAATCGCCCTTTTACATTAATCGATTGGGATTTTGGAGATGGAAACACGGCTGTTACTTATCCCGATAATCCTCCTGAAAACACACATTCTGCGATTCAACATACTTTTACGGATCCGGGGACTTATACGGTAACCGCTACGATTCATCTTACACAAGGTTGTGATGTAAATGCTTCCATGGAAGTAACGATTTATCCTAATCCAAACATTTCTTTACATATGCCAAATAATACAATGGAATTCTGTGATGAAAACAAAAATGGAAAAGTAACACTAAACCTCCATGATTTGGATGCTGATATTATCAATAACCAGACTGCACCCGGCACACATATTGTTCGCTACTACCCCAGCCTTCAAGATGCGGAAAATGAAACAAACGAACTTTCCGATCCTTATACCAACACTACCCCTTATAATGAAGAAGTTTTTGTACGGGTGGACAATTTAAATACTTTGGGAAAAGCGATCGACGTCATACATATACTCGTGCACCCTTTACCCGAAGTTATTCCCCTTTCCCCCTATGGAATTTGTGATACTGACACCGATGGTTATACAACTTTCAATTTGGAGACAAAAAAAGAAAATATTCTAAATGGCCGGAATCCCGATGAGTTTGAAATTAAATTTTATCCTACTCTATCTGATGCAGAAAATGACACAAACGAAATTACAAGTGAATATATTAATACCAATGCGTTTACAGATCAAATCATTTATAAAATAACTAATGTCGAAAATTCTTGCACAAATTATGGTGAGTTGACTTTAGAGGTATATCCTCAAATAGAAATCCAAATGCCCGATGAATTTATCTTATGTCGAGACAGCTCCGTCAGTATTGAAGCGCCTGCGGGTTTTACGACTTATGAGTGGTCAGATGGTCAAACAGGAAGAATTATTAATGTGGACAAAGAAACGAAATTGACTTTGACCGTAACCAACAATCAAGGATGCTCGGAGTCAAAAATGATTAAAATCATCGAATCGGCTCCCGCAGATGAAGTGAGTGTTGAAGTACATGATTTTCAAGAAAATAATTATATAGTGATAAATGCAAAAGGCATAGGTAAATATGAATATTCCATTGATAATATTAATTTTCAAGAAGACAAGCTAATAGAAAAATTGGAAGCTGGTTCATATACCGTATATGTGAGAGACAAAAACGGCTGTGGGATGGTGACAAAAACCTTTGATATTATTGATGCTCCACGGTTTTTTACTCCAAACGGCGACGGCTATAACGACTATTGGCAAGCCAATCATTTACAAGTGCTTCCGGGTTCCTATATTCACATTTATGATCGATA
>Ga0256835_1000388_pt1 | contig 33598 bp, 30 predicted proteins | sample PIR30metaG_FD_185972 | JGI IMG/M metagenome (GOLD analysis project Ga0256835, IMG submission 185972) | Hydrothermal vent microbial communities from East Pacific Rise, Pacific Ocean - PIR-30 | ecosystem: Environmental > Aquatic > Marine > Hydrothermal vents | place: Pacific Ocean: East Pacific...
CGGCCAGCGCCTCCTCCGGACCGATCAGCCGGCCGGTCAGGCAGAGCTCCGTCGCACGGTTCCACCCGACGCGAAGCGCCAGCACGTCCTGGATCATCTTCGGCATGGCGATCCCGAGTTGGGCCTCGGAGAACCCGATCATGAACTCGCCGCGGGCCATCACGCGCCAGTCGCAGTGCTGGGAGAAGACGGCGCCCCCCGCGGGGCTGTGTCCGGTAATCGCGGCCGCGATGGGGACCGGACACCGTGCCAGCGTCCGGAGCGCCTCGAGGAAGAGCCTGACGGCCCGCTCCATCCCGGCGTCGTCGAGGGTGACGAGGAGCGGCAGGTCGAGCCCGCCCGTGAACATCCCCGGCCGGCCGGAGAGGACGATGGCCGCCGCGCCGTCGGCGGGCGCGGCCTCGATGGCGCCGATCAGCGTCTCGATCAGCTCCGGGCTCAGGGCGTTGGCCGGGGGGCGGTCGAGCCTGAGCTCCAGGATCTCGCCGTGGATGGTCCGTTCCAGCATGAGCACCTCCGGTTGAACGGTACCACGGGCCCCGGGAACCACCATTCCACCGGCGCGCCTCCCCTGGCACCTCACCGTCCGTCCTCAACCGGCGCGAGGGCAGAACGGGGTTGCAGGCCCGTGTGGTGGGCAGGGACGCCGGCCGGGGGTAGAATCGCGCGGTGGGGAGGCAGCGGGAGGAGGTACGGGTGGCGTGGTCGCTGGCGCTTGGGGGGCCGGGCTGGCCCCTCCGGGCGGCGGCGCTGGTCGAAGAGCGGGGAACGGTGCGGGGCCGTCCCGGCGTGGCCCCGGTCCGGGAAGCGCCGGGCGCCGTCCTGCTGCATCCGCCAGGCGCCGCGTTCGAGGGGATCGAGGATCTGCGAACCGCCCAGAGGTTGTCTGGCCCTGTCTCGAAGGTGGCGGGCGGGATCGCCTGCATGACTGGTATCCTCTCGCGCGAGGGGTGACGGAGGGACCATGTGCGGCATCATCGGTGTGATCAGTGACGATGGCTCCCCGGTCTTCCGCGAGCTGGCGAACGGTGCGCACTTTCTGCAGCACCGGGGCCCGGCGTACGCGGGTCTTTTCGTGAGCGATCCGGCCCGGCGGGAGTGCGAGCTCGTCAAGGGCGAGGGCCTCGCCGACGACATCTTCAAGCGCCTGGACGAGCTCGAGGGGGACGTGGGCCTGGCGCACACCCGGTACAAGACCATCGGGGCGGGTGGCCGTGAGAACGCCCAGCCGTTCTTCGATCCGTATTCCGGGATCGCGCTGGCACACAACGGCCACATCACGAACACCGAGCAGATCGCCCGGCAGCTGGCCGATGCGGGCCAGCGGCTGCGGGCCGACTGCGACGCCGAGTCGCTCCTCCGGGTGCTGGCGCTCTGGTTCGAGCACCATCGGCGGGCCGCACTGGGCGCGCCCGAGCCGGAGATCATGTTCCGGGCGATCGGGGAGGTGCTGGACCGGGTGACGGGCGCCTACTCCGTCGTGGTGGCCACGCGGGAGGGTCTCTACGCGTTCCGGGACCCCAACGGCTTCCGTCCCATGGTGTTCGGAACCCGGGAGCGGGGAGACGGCCGGCTCCTGATGGTGGCCTCCGAGACCATCGCGCTGGAACAGAACGGGTACGGCGTCGAGGAGGAGATCCCCGGGGGTTGGGCGATGTTCGTCGACCGGCACCTCGAGCGGACCACGATTCAGATCGCTCCTGCGGACCCGCGGCCGTGCGCGTTCGAGCTGATCTACTTCGCGGACGTGGACTCCACCATGTTCGGGGAACGGATCCGGACGTTCCGCTGGCGGGCGGGGAAGGCGCTGGCGCTTTACGTGGCGGAGCTCGACCCGGAGCTCGTCCGGTCCATCGACCTCGTCGTCCCGATCCCCCACAGCCCGATCCCCGGCGCCGAGGCGTTCGCCCAGACGCTCGAGAAGACGTTCGACGACCTCGCGCTCCAGTACGCCACGCCGGTGTCCAAGTACCGGTACGGCGGCCGGGTGTTCATGGAGGAGACCCAGGCGGCGCGGGACGAGGCGGCGATGCTCGACTTCAGGGTCGACGTCAAGGCGGTCCAGGGGAAGCGGGTATTCCTCGTCGACGACAGCATCGTCCGGGGAACCAACGCCCGGCGGATCGTCACGGCCATGCGCCGGGCCGGCGCCGTCAGCGTCCACCTCGGCGTGCTCTGGCCCATGGTGATCGACTCGTGCTTCCAGGGGATCAACACGCCGACGCGGATGGAGCTGATCGGCTCCCGGCTCAATGGGGACGAGGCGGCGATCTGCCGGGAGCTCGGGCTCGACGGGCTGTTCTACCTGCCGGTTGCGGTGTTCCGCGAAAGGGTGATCAAGAACGCACCGGCGTGCATGGCGTGCGCCACGGGCCAACGGGCGGTCAAGTTCGAGTTTCCCGGCTCCGTGATCCCGTCAATGGCCGGGTGAGGCCGGCACGTCACCGGTCTCGAACAGACCGAGCCAGTCGGATGGTGGATGATCTGAAGTGACCCCTGTGGCCACGCCCAGGAGACCTCTTGCATGGCGGCAGTGTGAATGAAATCACGAGGTGCGCCCCCGTCTGGAGCGCGGCAGCACACCCGCCGGAGCATCCAACCCGCGGAGGAATGTCCCTTCCACGCGGGTTTCTTGCCGGGGGATGCCGTCGGGGTTACCATGGGGCGCGCTGGGGGCCCATAGCTCAGCGGTCAGAGCCACCGGCTCATAACCGGATGGTCCCAGGTTCGAATCCTGGTGGGCCCACGGACGGAACGGGGTGACGATGGTGGACGACGCACGCAACGACCTGATCCTGATGGTCCGGCTCCAACGGATCTACGACCGCATCGCCCAGCGGCTCCGGCAGCGCTCCAGCCCTCCCCCGGAGGTCCAGGAGCTCGAGCGGCAGAACCGCGAGCGCGAACGGGAGCTCGCCGAGATGGAGGCGCGGATCGTGGAGCTCGAGAAGGAGCTCGCGGGGGTGGTGCACAGGGAGGAGGAGTGCACCATCGAACTGGACCACTTCCAGAAGCAGAAGAGCATGGTGACCAACCAGCGCGAGTTCGAAGCCGTCATCAACGAGATCGACTTCGCCACGAAGGAGCTCGAGAAGGTCAGGGAGCGCAAGAAGGAGCTGCTCGAGGAGACCGCGGGACTGCGCACGGAGATCGAATCGCGCCGGAGCGCCCGGCCCGAGGAGGAGGCTTCACACCGCCAGGTCACCGAGGCGTGGGAGCAGAGGCGTACCGAGCTCACCGCCGAGATCCGTACCCTGATGGCGCAGGCGAGCGAGCTCGAGGCGCAGCTTTCCCCACCGAACCGGTCCCGGTTCCGTCAGCTGCTGGAGCGCAAGCACGGCACCCCGGTGGTTCCCGTGGTGGAGGGATCGTGCTCGTTCTGCCACTTCACGCTCCGTCCCCACCTCCAGCAGCGCGTCCGGCGCGCCCAGGAGATCATCCAGTGCGAGCACTGCCACCGGATCCTCTACCTTCCCGAGCTGCCGATCTTCGGCGAGGACGGGGAGGACTGAACGGGCGACGCCCTCCTCCCGGAGGGGGAGAACGATGAACGAAACCATTCCCGCGCGGCTCGAAGCCGTCCGGCGGCGCATCGGCGAGGCGGCCCGGCGAGCCGGCCGCGATCCCGGGGGCGTCCGGCTCGTGGCGGTGGGGAAGACGTGGCCCGCACCGGTCGTGGCGAGGGCCGTCCGCGCGGGCGTGACCGACCTGGGGGAGAACCGGGTGCAGGAGGCGGCGGCGAAGAAGCCGGAGATCCCGCCGGCCCGCTGGCACATGATCGGTCCGCTCCAGTCGAACAAGGCACGCCTGGCCCTGGAGACGTTCGACGTGATCCAGACGATCGACCGCCCCCGGATCGCCGAACGGCTCGGGCGCCTGCTCGAGACCGACTGGCCCGGCCGCCGTCTCCCCGTGCTGCTGGAGATCAATGTGGGCGGGGAGCCGCAGAAGGCCGGGGCACTCCCGGCCGACGCGGAGACCGTGGCCAGGACCGTGCTCCGGTGGAGTGGCCTTGAGCTTCGTGGGCTGATGACCGTTCCCCCCTTCTCCGAGGATCCGGAGGCATCCCGCCCGTTCTTCGCCGAGCTCGCCGCACTCCGCGAACGGCTCCAGGACCGGCTCGGACACCCGCTCCCCGAGCTCTCCATGGGAATGAGCCACGACTTCGAGGTGGCGATCGAGGAAGGCGCGACCATCGTCCGCGTCGGGACCGCCATCTTCGGGCGCAGGAGGTGACATGCCCATCGTTCGGCTGATCGTCGGACCGCTCTTGACGGTGCTCGACCTGGTGCTTCGCCTCTCCATGTGGGTGGTCATCGCACGGGCCCTGATCTCGTGGGTCGATCCCAACCCGTACAACCCGGTGGTCCGGACCCTCCGGGCGCTGACCGATCCCGTCCTGAAGCCGATCCAACGGCTTCAGTGGCGCCTCCTGCGCGGGAAGGTGCCCATCGACTTCTCCCCGCTGGTGGTGATCCTCGGGATCCTGTTCCTGCGGCGGTTCCTGGCCGAGCTCTCCTTCCTGCTTCTCCGGTCCATGTGACATGCGGGAGCCGCGGACGCGGTACCATACGGGAGAGCCGAGGGAGGTGTGCCATGCGTTCTCGGAAGCTGTTCCTCGCCGGACACTGGAACGACGGAGCGGACACGATCGAGATCCGTTCGCCCTGGGACGGCCGCCCCGTGGCCGAGGTCGCGCGGGGAGGCCCCCGGGAGCTCGAGGCTGCGGCCGCCGCGGCGGAGAAGGCCGCACCGGCGATGGCGGCTCTGCCCCCCTCGGAGCGCGCCGCGATCCTCGAACGGGCCCACGCCCTGATCCGTGAGCGGCGCGAGACGCTCGCCGCCCTGATCGTCGAGGAGGCGGGCAAGCCGGTCACTCTGGCCCGGGGCGAGGCCGACCGGTGCGCCGACACCTTCGCCGAGGCGGCCCACGTGGCCCGCCACCCGGAGGTCGTCGCCCAGGACCTGGCGGGTTACCCGTCCGGCGCCGGGCGGCTGGCGCTGATCCGGCGCGTGCCCGTCGGACCGGTCCTGGCGATCACGCCGTTCAACTTCCCGCTCAACCTGGTCGCCCACAAGCTCGCCCCGGCCGTGGCGGCCGGGTGTCCCGTGGTGCTGAAGCCCGCGAGCCAGACGCCCAGCGCCGCCCTGGCGCTGGCGGAGATTCTCGACGAGGCCGGCCTCCCGAAGGGGGCTCTCTCCGTCGTCCCGTCCCGCGGGTCGGACGCCGAGCACCTGGTGGAGGACGACCGGTTCGGCCTGGTGACGTTCACCGGCTCCATGGACGTGGGCTGGCGGCTCAAGCGGATCGGCTGGCGGCGGCGGGTCGCCCTGGAGATGGGCGGCAACGCCGCCGTGGTGGTGGAGCCCGACGTGGAGGACGTGGAGGGTGTCGCCCGCCGGATCGCCGGAGCGGCGTACGGGTACGCGGGCCAGTCGTGCATCAGCGTGCAGCGGATCCTCGTCCACGAGGACCGCTACCTCGCCATGCGCGACGCCCTGGTCGCCGCGACGGAGGCGACGCCGGCGGGAGACCCGGCCGACGAGGGCACGGTATGCGGTCCCCTGATCGACGCGGCCAACGCCGAGCGGGTGGCAACCTGGATCGCCGGGGCCCGGGCAGCCGGCGGGCGGATCCTCACCGGGGCGGGCCGGAACGGCAACCTGATCGCACCGACGCTCCTCGAGGAGGTGCCTGAGGACCAGCCGGTGGTCGCCGACGAGGTGTTCGGACCCGTGGCCGTGCTGTTCGCCTACGAGGACTTCGAGCAGGCCCTGCTGATGGTCAACGACTCCCGGTACGGCCTCCAGGCCGGCATCTACACGAACGACGTGGTGAAGGTCCAGCGGGCGTGGGAGGTCCTGGAGGTCGGCGGCATCGTCCACGGCGACGTCCCCACCTGGCGCACGGACCCGATGCCGTACGGCGGGGTCAAGGCGTCGGGGATCGGTCGGGAGGGCCCCCTCTGGGCCTGGCGCGAGATGACCGAGGAGCGGATGCTCGTCCTCGGGCGCGGCACCGTCGTGGGATAATGCTCCGATGGCGAACCCGGACCACCTGGCGCGGCTCGAGGCGGGCGACTGGAACCGGTGGCGCTCGGAACACCCGGGCATCGTCCCGGACCTGATCGACGCCGACCTCACGGAGAGGGACCTGTCCGGGCTCGACCTGTCCAAGGCCCATCTCCGCGGCGCCCGCCTGGACGGGGCGGTGCTGGCGGGCACGAACCTCACCCGGGCCACCCTCGACGGGTGCTCCCTCCGGGGAACGCACATGGCCCGGGCGATCCTCGACGGCGTCCGGCTGGACTTCCTCGACCTGTCTGGAAACGACCTCTCCGGGGCCAGCTTCCGCCGGGCCACGTTCCGTGGGACGAACCTCGAGCGCGCGAACCTCGCTGGAGCGAACCTCGCCGGGGCGAACCTCGAGGCGGGCCTCTTCGACGGGGCCGACCTCTCGGGCGCGAACCTGGAACGCGCCAGCCTGCGGGGCGCCCGCCTGGACGGGGCCCGCCTCCGGGAGGCCGACCTCCGGGGCGCGATCCTCGAGGGGGTGGAGCTCGGCGGGCTGGACCTCTCCCAGGCCGACCTCACCGGCGTCCAGGGGGAGGGGGTCCAGCTCTCGGGCGCGACGCTGGACGGCGCCGTGCTGCGCGAGGCCGTCCTGCGGCACGGCAACCTCCACGGCGCGAGCCTCGTGGGTGCGGACCTGACGGGAGCCCAGTGCGAGGGAGCGAGCTTCGGCCACGCCGACCTCGAGCGGGCGCGGCTCGTCCGGACGAACCTGGCGGATGCGGACCTCAGGGAGGCCAGCCTCCTTCACGCCGAGATCGACGAATGCGTCTTCGCGCGGGCCCGTCTGGCGAAGCTCGACTTCCGCTCGCCCAACCTCGGGCGCGTCTCCTTCGCCTCGGCGGACCTCAGCAAGGCGGTCTTCATCCGCTCGGCGTTGCGCAACGCCGACTTCCGGGACGCCAGCCTCGAGGAGGCCGACCTGCGCCACGCGAACCTCGAAGGCGCCCGGTTCACCGGGGCCAAGCTGGCCGACGCCCGGCTGCGCCATGCGAACCTCAAGAACGCCCGCCTGGACAGGGCCGACGCGCCGGGCGCAGACATCTCGGGGACGGTCCTGATCCTGGCGACCTTCCAGGACGCCAACCTGATCGACGCGGACCTCCGGTTCGCGGATGCCGTGGGCGCGGACTTCAGCGGAGCCGATCTCCGGGGGGCCGATCTCCGCAAGGCCGACCTGACGAAGGCGGTGCTCAAGGGAGCCAAGCTGTGGGGAGCCCGCCTCGACGGGGCCCGGCTGCCGGCGGGCGTGGCGTGGTGGAAGCCGGTGCTCGGCCTCTCGCAGATGGGCGCCTCCGCGCGGAAGAAGGCCGAGAAGGCCCGCGAGGCCCGCCGTCAGGCGAGGATCCGCGAGGTGGCGGAGATCATCCGCAAGCGCGAGGCGGACGGTAGGAACCGCCGCGACGGCTGAACCGGACGGCGGCCGCGGTCAGGGCGCGGCGGCCGCCCGGGCCCGTGCGGCGTCCGGCCGGGGGACGTTCGGAAGCCCGGCGACCCATCCGAGCAGCGGGAACGCCGAGAGCTCGGTCTGGTCGAGCCCGAGCGGCACGATGGTGACGTACCCCGCGTCGAGCGCCCAGGTGTCCGTGCCCCGGTCCTCGCTCTGGGCGGGGCGCCACTTCGGCTGGTAGTACGCCGTGCCGTCCTCGCCCGTCCGGACGAGGACGAACTCCGTCTGCTCGGAGCGGGCCGTGCTCATCCGCGCCAGCCGGAACCCCCTGACGTGGGCCGTGTCCTTCGGCACGTTGACGTTGAGCAGCACCCCCGGCGGCAGCGGATGCTCCCGGACGGCATCGACGACGACCTTGGCGAGCACGGCCGCGGCGGCGAAGTCCGGCTTGGGGTCCGACCAGTCGAGCTCGAGGGAGAACGCCACCGCCGGCACGCCCGCCACCACGGACTCCCGGGCCGCGCCCACCGTCCCGGAGTACCACGCGAGGATCCCGTCGTTCTCGCCCCAGTTGATCCCCGAGAGGACCAGGGACGGCGGATCGTCGGCCAGCACGGCCCCGATCCCCATCCGGGCGGCCGTGGCCGGCGTGCCGTCGACGGACCAGGCCGCGCACCCGCCGACGGGCGCATGCTCCCTGACGGCGATGGGACCGTGGGTCACCACGGCCTGGGACTTCCCGCTCTGGTGGGAGGCCGGGGCGACAACCGTCACGCGGTACGACGGATCGCTCGCGATCTCGGCGGCCAGTGCGGCGATCCCGGGCTCGTCGATCCCGTCGTCGTTGACGATCATGACGTGAAACGGCTCCCCGGCCCCCACGGCCGCGGGGAGCAGAACCGACAGGAGCAGGGCGATCGCGAGAACACGGCAGCGCATCGAAACCTCCGTTCGAAGCAGTCTACCGCATCCGCGGGGAGCCGGCGGCCGGCTCAGATGTAGAGGCCGCCGGAGACGTTGAGCACCGTTCCCGTGATGTAGTCCCCGCCCGGGCCGGCCAGGAAGGCGACCGCCTCGGCGACGTCGTCGGCTGTCCCGAGGCGCGGGATCGCCAGCGCCTCCAGCAGACGTTCGCGCTGCCCGTCGGTCAGGGAGGCCGTCATCTCGGTCTCGATGTACCCCGGGGCCACGGCGTTGACCGTGATGTTCCGGCTGCCGAGCTCCCGTGCGAGCGCCCGGGTCATCCCGATCATGCCCGCCTTGGCCGCCGCGTAGTTCGCCTGGCCCGGGTTGCCCATCAGGGCGATGACCGAGCTGATGTTGACGATCCGCCCCCACCGCCGGCGCATCATGATCCGGGAGGCGGGCTGGGTGACGTTGAAGACGCCGTCCAGGTCCACGGCCATCACCCGCCGCCACTGCTCCGGCTTCATCCGGACGAAGATCTGGTCCTCCACGATCCCGGCGTTGTTGACCAGGACGTCGAGGCCGCCGAGCCGTTCGTGGACCTCCGCGACGACCTCGCGCGCCCGGTCGGCGTCGGCGACGTCGAGGACGAACGCCTCGGCCATCCCGCCGGCGTCCCGGATCGCCCGGACGGTCTCCTCCAGCGCCGCCTCCGACCGCGCCGCACAGGCGACGGCCGCACCCTCCCTCGCCAGACGAGACGCCACCGCACGGCCGATGCCGCGGCTTGCGCCGGTGACCAACGCGACCCTGCCTTCGAGATCACCCATGGCTCAGCTCCTCCAGCACCCGCTCGACCTGCTCCACCGTTCCCGCGGGGAGGCAGACCAGGTTCCGGTCGATCCGCCGGGCGAGGCCGCAGAGCACGTTACCCGCCCCGACCTCCACGAGGTGCGTGATACCGTCGGCCGCCATCCTGCGGATCGTCCCGGTCCACAGCACCGGCGAGTCCACCTGGCGGACGAGCCCCTCCCGTGCCGCTGCCGCGTCCCGGACGGGGACCGTGTCCACGTTCCGGTACACGGGCACGGCGGGATCGGCCATGGGGGCCGCCTCGAGCTCGGGGGCCAGCCCCGCCCGCGCGGGGGCCATCAGCGGCGAGTGGAAAGGCGCCGACACGTTGAGGGGGATCGCCCGGCGGGCGCCCCGTTCCTTCGCCAGGGCGACGGCACGTTCCACGGCGTCCGCGTCGCCCGCGATCACCACCTGGCCCGGCGCGTTGAAGTTGGCCGGAACCACCGTCCCGGAACCGTCCGAGGCCGCCTCACAGACGGCGCCCACGGCCTCGTCGTCCATGCCGATGATGGCGGCCATGGCGCCCTTCCCAACGGGCACGGCCTCCTGCATCAGCCGGCCGCGAAGGCGGACGAGCCGTGCCGCGTCGGCCAGAGGCAGCGCCCCCGCCGCCACGTACGCCGAGTACTCCCCCAGGCTGTGCCCGGCCATGGCCTCGACCCGCAGGCCGCCGGCCTCGAGCACGCGCCACGCCGCGATGGAGTGCGCCAGGAGCGCAGGCTGGGTGTTGGCGGTCAGGCGGAGCGCCTCCTCCGGGCCCTCCCAGCAGACCTCCGAGAGCGGCTCACCCAGCGCCGCGTCCACCCCGGCGAACACCCCGGCGGCCGCCTCCCAGCGCCCGGCAAGGTCCCGGCCCATCCCGACGAACTGGCTGCCCTGCCCTGGAAACACCGCCGCGATCCGCATCCGAAACCTCCTCAGAACCGGAACAGCATGGAGGCCCACGTCAGGCCCCCGCCGAACGCCGTGGCCAGCGCGAGATCGCCCCGTTTCAGGCGGCCGTCCCGGACGGCGTCGATCATGGCCAGCGGGATGGAGGCCGCCGATGTGTTCCCGACGCGGTCCACGTTGATGTAGACCTTCTCCGCCGGGAGCCCCAGCCGGTTCCCCACCGCCTGGATGATCCGGATGTTCGCCTGGTGGGGGATGAACAGATCCAGATCGCCCGGCTCGATGCCGGCCTCCGTGAGCACGCCCAGGCTGATCTCCGTCAGGGCGCGGACCGCCACCTTGAACGTCTCGTTGCCGCGCATCTTGATGAACGGCAGCCGCGCCTCCAGCGTCTCCGGACGGTTGGGCGGGAACCGGCACCCACCGCCCGGCATCTGGATCAGGTCGGCGTACCGGCCGTCGGTCCGCCACGCCGTGCGGAGGATCCCGTCACCGGGCTCGGCCGGCTCCAGAACGATGGCCCCCGCGCCGTCGCCGAACAGGACGCAGGTCGTCCTGTCGGTCCAGTCGACGTACCGTGTCAGGCACTCGGCGCCGACGACCAGCACCCGCCGGGCCTCCCCGGTGGTGATGAACTGCCGCGCCACGTTCACCGCGTAGACGAACCCGGAGCACGCTGCCGAAAGGTCGAAGCAGGCGGCGTTGACCAGGCCGAGCCTCGGCTGGACGATGGCCGAGGTCGCCGGGATCGGCTGCTCCGGTGTTGCCGTGGCCAGGATGAACAGGTCGATCTCCCCGGGCTCGAGCCCGGCGTCCTCGAGCGCCGCCGCACCGGCCCGGACCACGAGATCCGAGAGTGCCTCGTCGTCGGCGACCATGTGGCGCTGCCGGATCCCCGTCCGGGTGGCGATCCACTCGTCCGAGGTGTCCACGATCCGCTCGAGGTCCTCGTTCGTCAGAACCCGCTCGGGCAGGGCTCCACCCATCCCGGTGATCCGGGCGGTCCGGGGCATGTCGTCATGCATCGCTGTCGCTCCCCTTCGGCGCCCGGTCCGCGCCACGGGCCACGAGGCCCCCGGCCCGCCGGGCGATCTGCCCCACGGCGTCCGAGGCCGCATAGGCGGCCGCCGACCGGACAGCGTTGACGATCGCCTTGGCGTTCGACCGGCCGTGTCCGATCAGGCACGGCCCCCGCACCCCGAGGAGCGGCGCCCCGCCGTACTCCGAGTAGTCCACACGGCGCTTGAGGTTCCGGAACGCCCCCTTTGCGGCGAGGAGCCCGGCGCTGTAGACCGGGGAACGCCGGGTCTCCTCCTTGAGCACGTTGACGAGCAGCTCGCCAACGCCCTCGGCAACCTTGAGGATCACGTTGCCCGTGAACCCGTCACACACCACCACGTCCACGTCGCCCAGAAAGATGTCGCGCCCCTCCACGTTGCCGATGAAGTTGACGCCGGCCTCCTTGAGCGCCTCGTGCTGCTCACGCACCCGGCGGCCGCCCTTCCCCTCCTCCTCGCCGACGGAGATCAGCCCGACCCGGGGGTTCTCCACGCCCAGGACCGCATCCGCGTAGATCGAGCCCATCAGGGCGAACCGGAGCAGGTGCTCCGGCCGGCACTCGATGGTCGCCCCCACGTCGAGTACCAGGGTGTGCCCCTTCGCCGACGGAAGCATCGCGGCCAGCGCCGGCCGTTCGATCCCGTCGATCAGCCCGATCCGCGCCTTCGCGGCGACCCACGCGGCGCCCGTGTTACCCGCCGTCACCATCGCCACGGCGTGCCCCTCGCCGACAAGCTCGGCGCACACCGTCAGCGACGACCGGCGTTTCTTCCGGAGCACCACGACCGGCGGGTCGTCCATGGTGACCACGTCGGGGGCATCGACGAGCTCGAGCCCATCCGGCAGCTTCCGGAACCGTCCCAGCTCCCGGCGGACCGTCCGGTGCGGCCCGACCAGGAGAACGGGGATCCCGAACCGCTCCACGACCTCGAGGGCGCCCTGGACGGTCACCTCGGGCGCGTTGTCCCCTCCCACCGCGTCCAGCGCGACGGCTCCGGGAAGTGACGGCGCCATGGATCAGTCGAGCTCTTCCACCTCGACGACCTGACGGCCCTTGTAGCTCCCGCAGTGCGGGCACACCCGGTGCGGCGGCTTGGGCTCGAAGCAGCTCGTGCACAGGCTCCAGCCCGGCGGGACCAGCGCATCGTGGGAACGGCGCTTCCGGGAGCGCGCGTGGGAATGACGTCGTTTCGGATTGGCCATCGTTCAACTCCTGTCGGGATCGTTCTTGAGGGCCAGCAGGGGCGCCCACCGCGGGTCGATCGCCTTCGCCCCGCAGGTACACCGCTCGCCAGCCGTCAGATCGGCGCCGCACCCGGCGCAGAGGCCAGCGCAGCGCTCGTCACACAACGGTTTCATCGGCAGCGCGAGCAGCACCTGCTGCACCGCCAGCTCACCGAGATCGAGAACCGGATCGGCGAGGAAGGCGACCTCGAGCTCGTCGTCCTCGAGCTCGAGCTCCTCGTCAAGCGGTGCCTCGCTGGCCGGACGCAGCTCGTAACCGAACCGCTCCGCGGCCTCCCAGGGGACCTGGGCCGTACACCGGGCGCACCGGACAGCGCCCCGCGCCTCGATCCGGCCCTCCACGTGGAACCCGCCGTCCACACGGCGCACCGAGCCCTCGAGGCGCACGGCCACCGATCCAGCCACCACCGGATCGGCGAGGTCGGCCGCACTGACCTCGATCGTCTCCCCGAACGTACGGGGCTCCTGCTCGAGCTCGGTCAGGTCGATCACCACGGTCCCCTCCCTAGGACGCGGCAGTATACCCGCCCGCCCCCACAACGTCAACGATGGGAACCGGTTCCCGGAGCGGACGGCAGGGGAGCCAGCGCGCCACGCCACGCGGCGGCCGTGACCACGCCGGCTCCGATGGCAAGCACGGAGACCGCCGTCCACAGGCCCCCTCCGCCCACGGGGACGAGGCGCAGAATGAGCAGCACCGTCAGCACGAGGGAGGCCCTGATGGGGATCGGCCAACCGGCCAGGCCGGGAAGGAGGCGCGTGCCCAGATGCGCCGTCAGCGCTGCAAGGCCCAGCACCTTCAGAACCAACGTCAGGACGACCAGCAGGACCACGCCCGCGGGCGCAAGCGGCCCCAGGCCGAGCACTGCGACGAGCGCCGTGAAGACGGTGAGCACCGCCACCACGCCGAGCAGCGCCGATTCCACCGAAAGGAGGTCCGGACGCCCCGCCGCACGCCGCGCCATGCCGGGGAACAGCACGAGAACGAGGTTGACGGCCAGCAGCCAGCCACCCGTCACCAAGAGCTTCAGGGCGATCCCCGTCCGGAGGGGGCACGGGCCCGGGGAACGGAGTCCCAGCCCCGCGAGCGAGCTCACGGTGACGACCCGCCCCCGGACCTCGGCCCCGGCCCTCCGATCGACACGACCCAGTACCGCCACCACGTCGCCGTCGACCCGCGCCCCGGGCTCGAGGGTCACGTTCCCCGCAACGGCCACTACGTCCCCGTCCACCGGGCCCGAGACCGTGACGTCCTCGAGAAGCGCCAGATCGCCGCCAGCCCATCCGGAACCGGCCAGGGCCATCGCCACGAGGAGCATCGCGGCCACGGTGGACGGGCGGACCGTCATCGCTGGCGTGCCTCCAGGCGGCGGAGCAGCCGGCGTCCGACGAGGAGCCCCCCGAGAACGAGGAGCATGGCCCCCCAGATCACCCAGCCCGGCACCACCGATGCGAGGGCGCCCGCCGCCACGGCCACCGACCGGACCCATGCGATGGCGCCGCCCGTCAGGCCGAGGCATCCGGCCACCGCCGTCCCGGGGACCGCCGCGAGCAGCCCGCTCCCCGGAACGCCGCCGAGCAGCACCGCCGCGCCCAGCACCAGGAGAACCGACGCCGCAAGTGGAAGCAACCGGAGAAGCCGCTGCGCCCTCCGCCGCCGACCCACCGCCTCCATGATCCGTTCGGTCAGGGCGGCGTCCTCCGGCGGAAGCGCCACGGCCAGGAGCCGGGCCAGCTCGCGTTCCTGCTCCGCGGCACGGGCACACTCCTGGCACGCGCCGAGATGCCGGACGGCGTCCTCCGGCAGGGTATCGGTCCGCCCGCCGGACTCGGCGAGCAGCTCCTGGACACGCTGGCATTCCACGTTCACCCCGGTATCCTCCCCTGGCGGTACCCCACCAGCTCTTCCCGAAGTACGGAATGGGCGCGAAAAAGTTTGTTCTTCACCGTTCCGAGCGGCATCCCCTTCAGTTCGGCGATCTCCTGGTACGAGAGCAGCGCGAAGTGGCGGAGCAGGACGAGCTCCCGGTAGTCGTCCCGCAACCCCTCGATCGCCCGCCGGAGCGCCCCCGCCAGCTCGTGGTTCTCGAGGTGGCCCATGGGATCCTTGTCTGGAGCCGGGATCGGCATGGTCTGCTCGTCCCCTTCACCCGACACGACGGTCAGCGGCGTCGTCGGCAGCTTCCGCTTCCGCAGGTGATCGATGGCGAGGTTGTGGGCGATCCGGAATAGCCAGGTGGTGAACCGGTACCGGTCGTCGAACGACGCCGCGGCACCCCACACCCTGAGGAACACCTCCTGGGTCAGGTCCCTCGCGAGCTCCACGTCCCCGACCATCTGGACGAGGAACCCGACCACACGCCGTTGATACCGGGTGACGAGAACCCCGAACGCCACCTCGTCACCCTCCGCGGCCCTCGCGAGCAGCGCCTCGTCGCTCCGTTCTTCCGGCACGCCGCGTATGGTACCACCCGCACCGGGAGCCCCCTCTCTCCGATGGCTCCGGCCGGATCAGCCGTGACAGGTCTGGCAGAACTCGCCGGGCATCCCGCCCTCGTGACAGGTGGAGCAGGTATCCAGGTCGAGCCTGTGCTCCAGGAACAGCTCCCCATGGGTCTCGGCGAAGTCGTCCGGGTGCGGCATCTTGATCCCATGGCACTCGTTGCACTCGTCCGGCGTCAGGGCCACGCCCCCGTGGTGATCGAGCTCCGTGTGGCACGTCAGGCAGTCGATGTCGTGCTTCGCGTGGTTGGCGTGGGACAGCGCCATGCCGTGCCACTCGATCTCCTTCGCCGGCCCGGCCAGGTGGCAGGGGGTGCACCGTTCCCGGGACTCCTTCGTATCGTGACACTGCATGCAGGTGTCGAACCCGACCTTCTTCACCACGGTGCCCATCGTCTTCCGGAACCCCTTCGGATGCGGGAGCGGCACGCCTTCGTGACAGGTCGAGCACGCCGCCTTGCCCCAGGAGAGCTTGCCGTGGTCGGAGTACGGCGTGTGGCACGACTCGCAGTCGCCCACGGCCTCGACGTGCCTCGCGTGAGGGAACGCCGTCCCCTCGTACCGGACGGTCACAGGCATCTGGAGGTGGCACCGGGCGCACTCGTTCGCCGTCAGGCGTTTCGCATCGGCGATCCGCGGGTAGCGGGTTCCCACCTTCGCGAGGGCGAGCGCACGGTTGGCGTCCGCCACCGCACCGTCCAACAGCCTGACAGCGAAGGTGATGTTGTGCTCGCCGTGGCCGCGCTCCACCTGCCTGAGCCGTGTCGCAGCGTCGCCGAGCGCCTTCCTCGCCGCCTCGGGGATCCTCCGCCCCCGCAGGGCGCTCCGTGCACCGGAGACCGCCGAACGGGCCGCCCGGAGGTCCCGTCTCAGGATCGCCGACCACTGGTGGAGGATCCGGTCGTACCCGGGACCGTGGCAATCGTTGCACGCCTTCGCCGAGGGCTTTCGAACGTCGCCGTCGGGGCCCGTGCTCCAGCCCGAGTGGCACCCCTCGCAGTGGACGTGGACCTTCGCCATGGGGTCTGGTGCGACCTCCGACGACGGGCGGGCCGCATCCAGGCCCAGGTAGAGGCTCCGCTCGGCCTGGTGGACGTTGCGATGGCAGTCGGCACAGCTGGCGTCGTCCGCCACCGTGATCGGGTGGACCCGGTGCTCGATCGGGTGGTGGCAGAAGGTGCAGGCGAACCCGCGCCGGAGCACGTGTTCCGAATGGACCAGCTCCACATCGTCGAACTTCGCGTCGCGGTCCCCCGCCGGATGGCAGGCCACGCACCGCTCGCGGTCCACCGCACCGTCACCCCGGGTGACGTCCGCGTGGCATCCGGTGCACTCCATCTTCCGATCCACCACCATGGTGTGGTCGTACCGTGCGTCGCCCTTCAACCGGTCGGCCTCGTGACAGAGACGGCAGCGTGAGATGTCCTCCTCCCACTTGAGACCCCTGAAGTGGCAGGTCGTGCAGCTCGTCGTGTCCACCGGCTTCTCGTGGCCGTGCACGACCTGCTGGTGGCAGGTCGTGCAGGCGAGCAGGATCCCCCGTTTCTTCTGCTCCAGGTGGGAAGCGTGGGAGAACCGGACACCGTGCCACACGACATCCCCCTTCTCGCCGAGAATCTCGGCGTGGCACCCATCCTGGGCGCACGAGCGGTTCCCCGGGAACCGGAACGCGTCCGTCGTGTGGACGCCCGTCATCCGGTCCACGATCAGCGAGATCGCCACCCCCTCCTGACGGGCCGACCCGCCGATCCCCGGCGGGAAGTGGCATTCGGAGCAGGCGACGTCCTTGTGGCTCGACGCCGCCCAGGAGCTCGAGTATTCACCGAGCCACGGGAAGAGCCGGTAGAACCCCGGGCTCGACGTCGCCCGCAGGGCGAGCCATCCCACGACGGCCACGATGGCGATCACGACCGCCGTACCAAGGACGAGACGCCTCAGCCGCGCCCTGTCCTGTTCCCGGTTCTCCCGCTCCTGCCCGTCGAGCTCCGAACCCCCACCCTGTGCACTCGTCTCCATCACGGCCTCCGCGGGGCCTCGCCCCCTGGTGTCGGGTGCATCGTAGGCGATTGTGAAAACCTGCGCAATGATTTCGACAGTGGCGCAACCGCAGGGAAACAGGAAGGGCGCCCGGAGGCGCCCTTCAGAAACGTCACACGGACATGCTCACCGGTAGCTGAACAGCATGGCGTACAGGATAGCCAGGATCAGCGAGAGTCCGATCGTCAGCGCGGTGAACCCGAAGATCCGAATCCACTTGAGCTTCTTCCGGGGCATTGGCCCGGCGATCCGCGCTTCGGGCTCGCCGCTGGCCAGCAGCTGCTCGTACTCGCCCGGCTTGTCGTGTTCGAGCTCCTCCACGGGAACTCGGCCCGTGAAGATCACCGGATCCATCGGGAACTTGTCCGGCCGGAAATGGGTGTTGAAGAAGTGGATCGTGAAGATGAACGCCACCGCCAGAAGCGCCTCGTCGCTGTGGACGATGGTGGCCACGTTGATCATCCATCCCGGCAAGAACCGCGTGAAGAACGTCGGGAACCACAGCATCAGTCCGGTGGAGCCGATGACGAAGACGCCCCAGAAGACGGCGAAGTAGTCGAACTTCTCCCAGTAGGTCCAGCGCCCGAACCGGGGGCGCTCCCCGCGGCCGAAGAACCACCGGACGTGCTGCCAGAACTCCTTGAGATCCCGCAGGGTGAACATCATGGAATCGGGCCCGAAGATGAACTCGATCCACCCCTTGCCCGACTCCCGCTTCATCCGGAAGATCTGCCGGACATGGTAGAGGAACAGGGCGATCAGCACCACGGCTGCGAACCGGTGCAGGACGCCGGTGACCGCGAACCCGCCGAGTACATGGGAGACGGTCTTGGCCCATCCGGCGTAGGAGAACTTGAGCGTCATGCCGGTGATGGCCAGGGTGAAGAAGCTCAGCATCATCACCACGTGCATGATCCGCTGCTCCAGGGTAAACCGGACGTAGAACCGGTCCTTCTTGACCTCACGGACGTGCCGCCAGGTGCCGCGGGTGCGCCACAGGCGGTACAGCCAGAGGAGTGTGTGGAGCGTGAAGAAGACGAGCGTCCCCACGAGCAACGCGGTCATGAACAGGAAGACGAAGTAGAGGTACGGATACTTCTTCGGGTTGTGGTGAGTCGCGTGGGTCAGGTACCCGGCGAACTGGCGGTGTGCGCCCGGGTGGCAGGTCGCGCAGGTCTGGACGACGTTCTCGTACGACAGCGTCGAGCGTGGATCCTCGGGCGGCAGGATGTTGTGGACGCCATGGCAGTCCGAGCACTTGGCCGCCCCCTCGTCGCCGAGCCTGGAGACCTTGCCGTGGACCGTCTCGAAATAGGTCTCCATCTCGGGCTCGTGACACCGCCCGCACTGCTCCATCATCATGGTCCGGAACCCCTTGACGTCGGTCCGGCTGATGGTGTGGGACGTGTGGCAGTCCTCGCAGGTCGGGAGCTTCTCGGGATGTTTCGCCCCGTTGCCCGGCCAGTGGATGCTCTTCTTGAACTCCTCCTCGATCCCCTTGTGGCAGGTGCCGCAGGTGTCGGCCAGGTGCTTCGGGTTGATCGAGGAGTCCGGATCGGACTTCGGCAGCTCCCGGTGGGCGGTATGGCAGTCGGTGCAGGTGGCCGACACCACGAGCCCCGCCTCCAGGACACCCTGACCGTGGATGCTGTCCCGGTAGCTCTGGACGATGTCGGGAACGTCCGTCTCGATCCGCTTCGCGGCCAGCCCGCCGGCGGCGTGGCACCGGCCGCACAGGTCGGGCACGTTGCGCGCGAAGGTCGGAGAGGTGGGCAGCCTGTGGCTCAGCGTCGCGTGGGGATCGTGACACGTCCGGCAGGTCGGCGCGTCGGGGTCGCCCATCGCCGCAAGCTTCCCATGGGAGCTCTTGCTGTAGTCGGTGACCACGGCGGCGTGGCAGACACTACAGTCCACGGGGTTCTCGATGGCGGCGCACGGCCGCTTGAGCGCCGAGCTGACCTCGGTGTGGCACTGGGCGCACGCTACCGTCGCGTGACTCGACGTGTTGTACCGCTCCTCGTCCACGAACAGGGAGACCGTCTTCCCATCCCGCACGACCGAGAGGTTCGGGTCGCCGTGGCACCCCATGCACTCCTTGTTCGCCACCCGGGTCGGATTGGCGGGGGCCCGCCGGATCTTGTGCGGCTGGTGGCAGTCGATGCACGCCGGGATCTTGTGAGGCGCCTCCTCCCAGAGCCGGCCCTCGATCACCTTGACGTGGACCTTCTCGATCTGGGCGTGGCACCGCGTGCACGTCTTCGCCACGTTCTTCGGGTTGATGCTGGAGTCGGGGTCCGAGTGGTCGAGGATCAGGTGGGAGTTGTGGCACGAGGTGCAGACCGCCGTGACGGTCAACCCTTTCTTGAACAGTCCCTCACCGTGGATCGACAGCGAGTAGTTCTCCAGGATCCGGTCCTGCGGGATGTTCCGCTCCAGCGAGACCTTCGACCCCTCGTGGTGACACCGCCCGCACAGGAGCGGGACGTTCATTACGTTGGTGGGCGAAGCCGGATGCGATTTCGGAAGGATTTCGTGGTGAGAGTGGCAGGTGATACAGCTGGGCGCCAGCGGATCACCCTTGAGCGCAGCCTTTGCGTGGACGCTCCGTTTCTGCTCCGCGACCTCCTTCGGATGGCAGGCGACGCAAATCGCCAGCTCGGCCTTCTCGTTCCGGGGCTTGCTGACGTCGTGCCCCTTGTGGCAGTCCACGCAGCTCGCCCGCGGCACGTTCTCGCCGTGGGCCCCGTGAGCGCCCCGCTCAACCTGCCGAACCTGGGCCGCGTGGCACTGTCCGCAGAGCGACTCGGCGTTGGCCGGGTTGACGGGGGACGCCGGATCGCGCGGCGGCAGGACGTCGTGGTGGCCATGGCACCGGACGCACGCCGCCGAGGCCTCGCGCCGGTCCTTCGCCCACTTTCCATGGGGACCACGGGCCAGCTCGTCCTCGACATCCTCGTGGCAGAGAACGCACCGGACCGGCTGGACCTCCTCCGCGTGCGGGAAGTCGGACCCCTCCAGGTCCGAGTGGCAGGCGATGCACATGAGCTCGCCGTGGGCCGAATGTGAGAACGCCTCGCCGTCGACGAAGACAGAGATCTCCTCTCCGCTCCGCTCACCGGTGAGATCGCGATCCGAATGACAGGTCAGGCAGTCGTCGTTCGTCTGCGCCAGGACGGGAACCGGGAACCCGAGAACCGCCAGGGCGAACACCACCGGCAGCAGACGGACCCATCCACGCCCTCCCCCCGGGCGATCGTGTCTCCCCACCACGCTCGTCACCTCCACCTTCATCCCTCTCCCGGCTCCGCCGGATCGCGATCACCCTATCGCCACACAGTCAAGATTGCAAGTCTTCTCAAACAATCGAACATGAGATTACATCTCACCACCCCCCCCCATTGCACCCGGGTGCTTCCAGAGCCCGGGGACCGGTAGACCGCAGTCGGGGCAGGTCCCGTCCGGCCGCACGCGGTTCGAGAGCACGCGGAAGCCGTGCCGCGAGACGAGCAGCGCACCGCACGCCGAACACCGGGTGTCCTCTCCCCCCTCGATCAGCCCCGGGAGGTTCCCGGCGTAGACGAACCGGAGGCCCTCCCTCCGGCCGGTCTCCCACGCCCGCACCAGCGTCTCCGGCGGAGTCGCCCCCCGGTCGGTCACCCGGTAGTCCGGGTGGAACGCCGTGACGTGCCATGGAATGTCCGGGGAGACCGAGACGAGGAACCGTGCAGCGTCCCGGAGCTCGGCGGGATCGTCGTTGAACCCGGGCACCACCAGAGTGACCACCTCGACCCAGAACCCGGCCGAATGTGCCCGGCGAATCGTGTCCAGGACGGCGTCGAGGTGCCCGCCCAGCGAACGGTACCCCCTGGGTCTCATGGTCTTGAGGTCGATCTTCATCATGTCCATCACGGGCCGGAGGTACTCGAGCACATCGGGCGTGGCATGACCGTTGGAAACGAACCCCGTCAGCAGCCCTTCCGGCCGCGCCCGCTTGAAGATCGACCGGGCCCACTCCGCCGTGATCAGTGGCTCGTTGTACGTCGAGACGACTGCGGCCGCTCCCGCCTCCAGAGCGGTCCGGACCAGCCCGTCCTCCGTGACGGGCTGGATCCGGGCCGTGGCCCTAGGGTCCCGAAGCGTCTGGGAGGTCAACCAGTTCTGGCAGAAAGGGCAGCGCATGTCACAGCCGAGCATCCCGAAGGAGAACGCCGCAGCCCCCGGGATGACATGGAAGAACGGCTTCTTCTCGATGGGGTCGAGCGCCACCCCCGCCGTGTACCCCCACGGAACGCGGAGTGACTCCCCCTCGCGAAAACGCACGCGGCACGCGCCGCGGCGGCCGTCCGCCAGGAGACAGCGATGGGCGCACGCCACGCACCGGAGCTTCCCCGAACGGTGCGGCCGCGCCAGCTCCGCCGAGTGCCTGGTGTACCGGTCGAGAACAGTGCCAGCCTTCATCGGATCCTCCTTCCACCCTTCAATGTGGGACGCCAGCCTGCATTCCGCACGTCTCGGGCCGTGGTACCATACCCGCGTCGATCGCCGGAAGCTGAAGCTGTCGGGCTACCGAACGGCATCGGGGAGGAGACAGGATGAGCGTTCTCGAACAGAATCTCGACGCCTACGCGGTTCTGTCCGACATCCTGTACATGCTCCGGGCGCGAGTCGGCGAGGCGCTCGAGGAACGGTGCCCGGACGGCTGGTACCGGGATCCGTCCCTCACCGGCGTCGTCGATCGGCTCATTGCACGCAAGGAGCGCGAGAAGGCGATCGACTGGTACAGCAGCGAGTATCAGGCCCTGATCGAGTTTGCCTCCTTCGAGGACATCCTGGAAATCCTGGAGAAGCACGAGGAGCTGGTTCCCCAGCTCAAGACGCTCGTGCCGTCACCGCATCTGCTGCACGCCCGGATGCTCGAGCTCGAGGCGCTCCGCGAGAAGCTCGCCATGGCACGAGCGATCACGGAGAACGAGCTGTCGTTCCTGACGACCTTCCACCAGCGGTTCCGCAGGGCGCTCGACGAGGACAGATCGACCACGGCCCCCGCACAGCCGGTCCGCGGACCGGTACCCGTTGAAGCCGTCCCATCTCACGAGGGGCCGCATGGAAGGAACGGGGCTGAGGCGGCAGCGTCCCCGGCGGTGGATGAGGCAGGGGCCGGGGAAAGACCGGGGAGCGCCCAGCCGGAGCCTTCCACTCCCCCCTCGAAGAAGGGCGGAACACCTCGGTCCGCTCCCGCGGCCAACCCGGCCAGTCTCCCCTTGGAGAGTGAGCCGGTATCGGCGCCGGCCACCATCACTGCCGCCATCGAGAGCGGTGACACCCAGGAGATCCTCCGGTTCCTCTACCGTGAGGTGACGGCCATCGCCGACGGACTGTTCTCCTCGAACAGCACCCCGGCCCCAGTCTACTGGAAGGCCGTCCGCGGCAGCCAGTGGTACGAGAACAACTTCTCGGTCCTGGGCCTCAAGCCTCTCTCCGACTTCTACGCGATCGTCGAGAAGGCGATCGAACGCCGCGAGGAGGGCACGGGCCGTGAGGAGATCCAGGAGTTCCTCAAGAACCACAACTTCGCCAAGATCCTCCTCGGTCTCCGTGACATGTTCCAGCAGAACCGGCTGTAGGGAGCACCGGAGAGCTCCTGCCGAGCGATCGATCAGAACTCCCTCGTGTAGAGCATGTACCGCCTGAGGATCCGTCTCGTGTAGGCCACCGCGCGGCGGCAGCGGCACACGCCGGCCGGGAAACGGCTCGCCACCTCGGGATCGTCGAGGACGAGCATGGCGGTCTCGACGTTGTCCCGCCAGCGATCGGGGTCGAGCCCCATCTCCTTCGCAAGCTGCCTGGCGTCCATCACGTGGCGCGGTCCAACGTTGTACGAGGCGATGGCCATGGCCATCCGGTCCGCGAGCGGCACGTCCGGGAAATCATCCATCAGCATCCGGAGGTACCGTGCGGCGGCCGGTATGACCTCGGCCGGATCGAACGGATCCCTGATCCCGAGCCACTGCCACGTCGCTGGCATGAACTGGAACAACCCGGCGGACCCCCCCGGCCCAACCGCCCGGGCATCGAACCGGGACTCCTCGTACATCAGCGAGGCCAGGAGCCTCCAGTCGATCCCGTACCGCAGCGCCGCACGCTTCAGTTCGGCGTCCCACGGGGTCAAGGCGTACGTCGGGATCTCCGGCAGCCGGCTCGGATGCCTGCGGCGGTGGAGCCCCAGCAGGGTTCGGGCGAGAACGGCCAGCGTGCCGTCCCTCCGGAGCCTGCCGAGGGAACCCCGGGCCCGGCGCGCCAGTACCGGCGAGTCCACGTTGAGGACCCAGGCCAGAGACTGCGATCTGGCGGCAACCGGCCCCTCGACGAGCGTCTGCCACTCCTGGAGCTCAAGACGGGCGAGGTCGCTGCCCACCACCGCCACATCGGCGTCGCCCTTGGCAAGCCGGGTCAGCGCGGCGAGCCCGCCCGCCCCGGCGGGGAGATCGGCCAGAACCGGCGCCGGCTCCAGCCCGAGCGAGCGGACGACCTCCGCCGCGTACCCCGCCGCAGCCACACGCCGTCCGGCCAGCTCGCCGATCCACGCGGGGCACCATTCCCCCCGCCGGCACACCACCACGAGATCCACCAGGCGGTAGCCGTCCACCACACGGAACAGTCGTCGCGCCCGCTCTTCTGCCGGCTCGTGCAGGGCCATGAGATCACCGTGCCCTTCTTCCAGCCAGTCGAGGGGGTCACTCCCAGGTGGAGGGATCGACAGCTCGAGCATCACGCCCAGGGACCGTGCGAACCGCCGGACGAGCTCGTACTCGAAGCCGCTGAGCCCGCCATGCTCCACCGTGCACGTCACCGGGCCGTTCGTCGTGACGAGCCGCAGCCGGCGGGCCTTCCGGACCTCCCTCAGATCACGGCAGGCCGGCGGGGAGACGGCACCGCGCAGCACGTGGCGGGCAAAGAGAAACTGATCGACGGCGGTCTTGAGCGCCGGTGCATCCGAACGGACGTACCAGGCCAGCGGCCTGCGCTCCGCCACGACCCGAACGACGCGGATGGCATCGTCGAGGCCTGCCGCGGCCAGACTCTCCGAATCCACGACCGTCGCCTCGTACCGCCCCGAGGCCACCCTTCGGATCGCGGCGGCTCCGCACACCTCCTCGGGAAGAGGCAGCGGGGCCGGGCCGTCCCTGTTCGCAGCGAACAGATCCCAGTAGACGTTCGACCGGTGCAGGCGGACGGTAACCACGGGGGCGTCCCGGGCCCCGCCCGCCACGAGCAGGTCATCCACCCAGCCCACGGCAGCCGTCGGCACGATCCCCTGGGCGGCGAACCCCCGTGGGGCGAACCGCACCACGGCGATGTCTGCCCGCCCTGCCCGCAGGGCGAGGTAGACGGCATCGCACCGCCGTGGCTCGAGCCAGCGAATGGAAACCCCGAGTCGGCCCGCAAGGTGTTCGATCGCCATCTTCTGCCCGGAACCGATCCCCCCTCCAGCCGCCTCTCGCGAGAACCCCGGCCACACGGCGACCCGAAGCGTCCCCGAGCTCCTGACGGCCTCGAGATCCCGCCTCCCCCCGGAGCCGCGGCCGCACCCCGCCATCACCACGATGACCAGGACCAGGGCGACCGTCTTCCCGACATGGCGTCTCACCCTCCAACTCTAACCCGGACCGGCCTCCACCTCCGCCCCCCGCCGGCGCCTTCGCCCGAAAGGGACACTCCCCACTGTGGAACCAGAGACCGTGAGACCGTTGCCGTGATGCGTCCGGCCTCCCGGGGTTGAAGGTGGACGAGCCGTGTGGTATCTTCCGATCGCCCGAGCGGGCATAACTCAGCTGGTAGAGTGTCAGCTTCCCAAGCTGAAAGTCGCGGGTTCGAATCCCGTTGCCCGCTCCATTCTTCGAACCGTCCGCCTCGGAGTTGCAGCATGGGCCTCTTCGGCAAACCCAGAAACCCGGCTCCTCCGAAGGTACCGGACCACGAACCCGGCAGGCCGGTGGCATCCGGGGGTTCCCGTCCGTCCGGGACACCAGCATCCACGACCATCGTTGCCCGCGGCGGTGAGATCGAGGGACGGATCGCCGGTGAGGCCGGGGTCCGGGTCGAAGGCCGCGTCACCGGGGAGATCAAGTCGTCAGGCGCCGTCGTGGTAGCCAGCGAGGGAACCGTCCGGGGCGACGTGCACGGGCTGGTCGTCACCGTTGCCGGTTCCGTCGAGGGCAACGTCTCGGCGGCCGAACGGGTTGAGCTCGCCCCCGGTGGAAACCTCGTGGGCGACATCATGGCACCACGGGTTCACATCGCCGAGGGAGCGATGTTCGAGGGTCAGGTGCACATGCAGAAGCGTACGGATCGCGCCAAGCCTCCCCGGAACGATGGAGCCACATCGGGTTCGAAGGCCAGCTCCACCCGAGAGGCCCGCCGTCGCGGCAACACGGGGGCCGGGAGGAACTCCTGAGCCGGGCGCCGACACACCGGGGCCAGTCCACTGATCATCCGTTTCTGAAGAATGAATACGACGACTTTGTGATAGCCTTCACGTGCCCGGACGGGCCGTGGATCGCACCATGGCCGGCGGCTCGTTCCGGGAAGAGTCCGGGCCGGTCTACGGCCCCCTGAATCGGAGGAAACCATGAAGATCGGGATTCCGAAGGAGATCAAGGACAACGAGTACCGCGTCGGGATGATCCCGGCCGGGGTCCGGGCCCTGGTGGACGAGGGGCACGAGGTGGTCGTGGAGAAGAACGCCGGGGCGGGCTCCGGATTTGCCGACGAGGAGTACGTCGCTGCGGGGGCGTCCATCCTCCCCACGGCGGACGACGTCTGGGCCGCGGCGGACATGATCATCAAGGTCAAGGAGCCCGTGGGACCCGAGTACGGGAGGATGCGTGAGGGACAGATCCTCTTCACCTACCTGCACCTCGCCCCGGAGCCCGAGCTGACCGACGTCATGCTCCGGCGCCGTGTCACCGGCGTGGCGTACGAGACCGTGACCGACGAGCACGGCCACCTGCCACTCCTGACGCCCATGTCGGAGGTGGCCGGCCGTCTGGCGATCCAGGTCGGCGCCTACTTCCTCCAGCGTCCCAACGGTGGGCGCGGTGTCCTTCCGGGCGGCGTTCCCGGCGTACCGCCGGCCGACGTGGTCATCATCGGCGGCGGCGTCGTGGGGATCAACGCGGCGAAGATGGCCCTCGGGCTCGGTGCCCACGTCTCGATCCTCGAGAAGAACCTCGAGCGAATGCGCTACCTCGACGACGTGTTCTCGGGGCAGGTCACCACCATCGCCTCCAACCGGCACAACCTCGAGCTGGCCTGCGCCCGGGCGGACATCCTGGTGGGCGGCGTGCTCCTTCCCGGCCACTCCGCACCGAAGCTCGTCACGCGGGAGATGCTCACGCTGATGAAGAACGGCTCCGTGATCGTCGACGTGGCGGTGGACCAGGGTGGGTGCGTCGAGACGACGCATCCCACGACCCATTCGGAACCGACGTACACCGTGGAGGGTGTGATCCACTACTGCGTCGCGAACATGCCCGGCGCCGTGCCGCGGACCTCGACGTTCGCGCTGACCAACGCGACGCTTCCCTACGCGATCCGGCTGGCCAACGAGGGGCTGGACGCGCTCCGGAACGACCCACACCTCCGCGAGGGGCTGAACACCCACGACGGCAAGCTGACGTGCGAGCCGGTGGCCGACAGCCAGGGCAAGCCGTACACGCCGGCCGAGGAAGCGCTCGGCATGGCCTGAGTCACGGGCCGTCCGTGTCCGTCTTCTGCGGGGCGGCCTCCAGGGCCGCCCCGTTGCCTTCCGGGCCGGACGGGTCGCAGGGGACGCCGAGGAACGGGGCCAGGGTGTTCCTTTTCACCACGGAAGGCGGATGACGCCAGCCCACTCCTGGTTTCAGCTTGCAGCGGGCCTCCTGCGGGGCCATCGACCGTGGAGCCGCGGCTGCCGTACACGGCGTCTCTGCTTCCCCACGCTCCACGAGAAAAGGCGCGGGCCGCGGCCCGCGCCTCGTACCGGTCGATGGTCTGGAGTCACTGCCCCATCATCTTCTTGGCCAGCTCCTCGTTCTTGAACTCGTGGAGAGCCGCCTTGTCGTTGACCTTCTCAGCGAACACGACCTTGTGGGAGTGGTCGTCCCCGGTGTGGCAGCCGTCGCACGTGGCCTGGGTGACGTCCTTGAGGCCGTTGGCCTTCGCCTTCTCGAGATCCCGCATCACGCTCATCTTCTTGTACGCCGAACCGGGGCCGTGGCACGCCTCGCACTGCACGCCAGGAAGGTTCTCGTCGGCGTTGGTCGCGTGGCACTTCAGGCAGCTCGCGTCGTACGGCCGCCCCTCGGCGCCCTTCTTGGCGATCTCGGTGGCCTTGGCGTGATGGGTCTCCATCCAGGAGTTGTACTGGACCTTGTGGCACATCTTGCACTTCTGGGCCCCGACGTAGGTCGGCCCGTCCGCCAGGGCCACACCGGCCAGCGCCACGGCCACGATCCCCGTCGCGATGATGAACTTCTTCATTCGAGCCTCCTTTCGAAAGGGTTCCCCACGTGACCCCTCTCTGTCATGAGAGTGTAACCGACCTTCCCGCCTCCGGCAACGCCTCAGTAGCGAACGGTCTCGATCGCCACCGGAACGGCCCGGAGCCAGACGACGAAGCCGATGGCCGCCAGGACGATGACCGTGGCGATGCCGATGAAGATGAGGAACTTCTTCGTGTCGATCGGGGCCGGCTCAGGCCTCATGCCCGCCATCAACTCGGCGAACTCCTTCGGATGCTCCTCGATGTACAGCTCTTTCGGGAGCTTCCCTGTGAACATCGACGTGTTCCAGTGCTTCCAGTGGACGAAGTACGAGTGCCACGTGATGATCGCCAGCGCCGCCAGCGTGGCCTCGCCGCCGTGGGCCGCCTTCGCCGCCAGGATGAACTGGCCTGGAACGAGCTGGGCGAATCGGACCGGGTAGAGCATGATGATGCCCGTGGCAACCATCAGAAACGTCCCCCACACCAGGGCAAGGTACTCGAGTTTCTCCGGCCAGGAGTACCGTCCGTACTGGGGCTCGTGTGTCACCAGGCCAAGGTTGTATCGGATGTGCTGGACGAAGTCCTTCGCATCCTGGAGTGTGGGAAGGAGAACCGGAGGCAGCTTCCGGAGCCAGAGGAACCAGATCAGCTCCAGGGCGTGGTAGACGAGCTGGAGCGCCATGATCGTCCCGAGGAGGTGGTGGACGAAACGCATCCTCGAGACCCCGCCGAAAATCAGCACGACACCCTTGGCCCAGCTGGCGCTCGGGAACTTCTGTGGAAAACCGGTAATGACCAGCCCGGTGAAGGTAATCAGCATGACGAGATGACCGATGATGTGCCGGCGCTCGAAACGGCGGATCATGACTCACCTCCGTGCCGCCTGCGGTTGACCCTGGTCCGGTAGACGTCCGTGCCGATGAAGAACAGGAAGAATCCGATGGTCCCCGGGATGATGATCTTGTAGAACAGGTTCACGTAGTAGATCCACGGGTACTGGTCGGGACTCGGAACGTAGTGGCTCGTCCACGCCGAGAGGAACTTCGGCGTCGCCGCCGGGTGGCACCGCTGACAGTGCTTGAGCAGGTTCTGCTCGATCTGCTTGCGGCCCTGATCGTGGACGGCGTAGACGTCGTGGTAACCGTGGCAGTCGTAGCACACCGCCTGGTTGAGCGGCTGGTCCGGCGTGACCTCCTCGAACAGCTCGGCCGTCGTCCCATGGAAGTCCGCGACGTAGGTGGAGAACACCTCTGTCGAGAGCCCGTACTTCGACATCATCGCCTCGTTGGCGTGACACCTCCCGCAGAGCTGCGGGCTGGAGGCCCGGAACCGCGGGCTTCTCGGGTTCGGCGTGGCATGGGGCTCGTGACAGTCGACGCACGTGGGGACGTCCGGGTTGTCGTCGGCCATCAGCGCCGCGCCATGCACACTCTCACGGTACTGCTGGGCGATGCGGGCGTGACACCGGCCGCAGGTGAACGAGATCTGGCGCCGGGCCGTTCTCGCGTTCGCGTCCGTCGTCTTCTGGATGTCGTGGCCACCGTGGCAGGAGATACACGTGGCCGATCCGATGATCCCGCCGAGCTCGACACCCTGGCCGTGAACCCCGTTGAGGTACTCGGCGTTGGTGTGGCACTTCAGGCAGATCCTGCTGACGTTGTACGGGTGCAGAGGCGACCGCTGGTCGGTCGGCGGGTAGATCCCGTGGGCCCCGTGGCAGTCCCAGCACTGCACCTTGAAGCTGCTCCCGCCGGTCGGATCCCGGTGGACCGAGTTGTTGAGCTGGTCCACGACCCCCTGATGGCACTCGACGCACGGGTTTGCCAGACGCGTCTCCGCCGGATGGGGGAACCTGGTGATCGCGACGTGGCAGTCGGCGCAGACGAGCCCCATGTGGGACGGGCATCCGCCCTGTGCGACCGTCAGCGCTGCAACTTGCGTGTCGTCGAGCTCCTTGCCGATGGCCTGCCCCGCCACCCTCAGGGTCGCCGGGTCACCATGGCAGGACAGGCAATCGAGATCCTGTCCGGCAAAGACCGGAAGCGCCAGCGCTGCGGCAAGGAGCGGGATCACGAATCTCTCGGCTCGCATACGTCCCTCCGGGGAGTAAATGTGCACAGTTTCACATGCCTGTCAAGTGATGTCCCTGCAACGAAAACATTGCCTTATTGAGTGATTGATCACATCTCGGGAGGCTCGGGACCGGAGTGGCGCGTTCCGGCGCGCATCCCGCCTCCCCGGCCTCACTCCGGGGCCTCCGCAGGATCGGGGGGTGGGATCAGCCACCGCTCCTCGCCCTCCACGGCGCCATCCGGCTCGTGGCACCGGCGGCACCGGGCCTCGTAGACGCCGGCGGCGCCCACGACCACCTGCTCCGAGGACCCGACCAGCCGCTGGGTGTAGCTTGCCGGGGCCCCGCACCGTGCGCAGATCGCGGTGATCTTCTGGACCTGTTCGGCGATGGCGAGCAGCTCGGGCATCGGGCCGAACGGCACCCCGCGGTAGTCCATGTCGAGCCCCGCGACGATGACGCGCTTGCCCAGGTCCGCGAGGTGCCGGCACACGCCGGGCAGCCCGTCGTCGAAGAACTGCGCCTCGTCGATCCCCACCACGTCCGTCCGTGGGTCCAGCGCGGAGATGATCTCCTCCGAGCGTTCTACGGTCTCCGAGGGGATCCGCCACCGCGAGTGGGAGACCACCTCGCCGTTCGCGTACCGGTCGTCCAGCACCGGCTTGAACACCTGGAGCCGCTGCCGTGCGATGGCCGCCCTCCGGAGCCGCCGGATCAGCTCCTCGGACTTCCCCGAGAACATCGGCCCCGTGATCACCTCGATCCAGCCCGCTCCCGGCCGGATGAATCCGTGCACCTCCCACCTCCGTGCCGCAAGACTACCACTGCCGAGACCCCGATCACGGACACAGCGTCACGGACACCGTCACGGGCACGGGCCCAGGCACCGACACCGACGGAGGCACGGTTCCGGACGGGAGAGCCGCGCCGCGCTCGAGCTCCGTCGAGCGCCCCGATCCCCGCGCCCGACACCCCCGGCACCCTGGGAACGAGCCCGGCGACGTTCGGCCTTGCGTCCCCCGCCCACGGGGCCGGCCGCGATCGAAGCCGTCCCGTCGGCCGAAGCACGGCAACGCGTCGCTCTGGTTCCTCGGGCCGAGGTCGGAGTACCCGCCCATGTCGTGGATCCGGACGTCACCGAGGATCCGGACCGGCCTCGGTGACCGAACCGCCCACCACCGTGACCCGTTCGCAGCGTCCACCGGGGGAAGCCATCATCGGCGAGGCTCCGGTACACACGAGGTAGGAACCGGGCCGCAGGCGACCCAGCAGGAGCCCTCCCTCCCGCACGCGGGGCAGGCCGTTCATCGAGTTCCAGCCCGGGAAAAACGTCCCCGAGAGGGACGCCCCCCCGGGTGAGAAGAGGACCACGTCACGTCCCGCTGGCTCGGAGGGACCGCGCACGAGGAGATCACCACACCCCTGCTCCACCACGATGGACAGGGGATCCTCCGCCGGAAGTGCAACCTTCGAGAAGTGCAGACAGAACCCGGACGCGGCCACGACCAGCGTCCCTCCGGCGACGCCCGAGGGCACGTCGAGTTCGAACGATCCGTCCGGGGCCGTCAGCCCGGGTCCGGCGGCCTCGGCATGGCCCGGGACGAGCATCATGACCATGGCGCCACCCACCGGTCCGAAAGGGCTGGTGACGGTTCCCCTCAAGCGATCGGACGCCTCCAGGATCAGCGTCACGCCTTCGGCCGGGGTCTCGTCACCCACCACCACGGTAACGGACTCCGATCGCTGGCCGCCGCTCTTCGCGCCGACGGTGTAGCGTCCGGAGTCCAGACCTTCGAGCGAGAACGAACCGTCGGCCTCCGAGACCGTGCCAAGCAGCGCTGGCGGAACGTCCTCCCTCGTCGAGAGCGCGACAGCCGTCACCCTTGCTCCGCCCACCGGACGACCCTGTTCATCCACCACGGTCCCTGTGATGCCCGAGCCGGGCAGGTCGATCACCACCTCGGCGCACCGGTCCCCGGAGTCGGCCTCGACAACGAACGGACCCGTCGTCCGCCGGATGTTCGCCGAGGACGCGTCCACGGCGACCAGCCACTCGCCCGGATGGGGCAACCAGCCATCGAACACCCCCTCCCGATCGCTCTCCAGAGGGACGCCCACGAGACTGCCCTCCGGCGCCCCGTCGGCGGTCCGGCGCAGTTCTCGGAACTCGAGGTGGGCCATGACGGGTTCCCCGGCGGCGGTTACCCGGCCGCAGGTCCGGAGCAGCGGCATCTCGATGCGGAGATCGTGCGATCCCGCCTCCAGCTCCACGTCCTCGTCCCACCACCTCGAGCCCTCCGCATCGGCGACCACCACCCGGTACCTTCCCGGTCTCAAGCCGTCGTGGGACCAGCTCCCTCCGGCGTCGGTCTCGCCCCCGGCGACCCTGTTCATGACGGCCCATGTCTCACTTCTGAGGCGGTGGAGTTCGACGGTCCAGCGCCGTTCCCAGGGATCGGACGGGGGATCGACGAGCACCGTCAGGCGGGTAGGCTCCTGGAGCAGCACCTCCCGTGGGAGGGTGGTCTCGGCACCCGGGAACACGTCGAAGGGCCCAACCTCCGCCACGGCGTACCCTGGGGCCGAGGCTCGCAACAGGTACCGGCCCGGAGCAACACCGGTGAGGTGAAAGAAGCCCCTGGCGTTGGCACGGGTGGTTGCTGCCGTCCGGGACGTGCGGCTCACCTCGTCCGCAGACTGGGGACCCTGCGTGTATGGAACCAGCGTGAGTACGGTTCGGGACAGGTCTGAGACATTCCCGGTGGCGGCAACCCACCCCACCACCGAGGCGCCGCGCCTGAACGTGACCGTGCCGAGGGATCGAGCCTTGCCCGGATCCACCTTCACGCCCCAGAGATAGTGCGACACATGCCCTGGGATCCGCAACCTGACGTCCCAGGTGCCGGCTGGAACGGTACACTGGAAACGAGCTGCCTCCGGTTGCGCCGCGGGTAGACAGGAGAACGGTTCCCCGTCCAAGACCGGCAGATCACCGCCACGATCGGGCGGGGACCAGAGGGTCACCGTCGGGGACGTGACCTTCCCGCCCTCCTGCAGCCTGGGCCTCAGCACGATCTCCCCGGTTTTCCAGAGGTCGAGGGTCACGGTCCGCTCCCCGGGGACCACGACGGTTTTCGGGGCCGACCAGAACCCCTGCGCCATCGCGTCCACGGTCCACACACCGGGACCGGGGATGTTCAGGTCCGTTACGAGCCCATCAGCTTCCCCCCGGAGCACCGCACGGACCTCTGCCGTCCGTTCCCCGCCCACGGCCCGCACCAGAACCTCTCCGGGATCGGGCGAACCGTGAACCCTCAGGTGAACGGTGACGGGGATGGGGGCCGCATGGGACACCACCGCAGCCCCGACGATCCCGAAGAGCAACGCCCATGTCACAACCCAGCCTTTCCTGCTTCCCATGACGGCCCCCTCCCTTTTTCTACAAACAGCTTACGGTGTCACTACAACCACAAGACAACCGGCGCCAGCTAGGATGCAGTGACCCGGGCCTTGGACGCCGATACACGGCCCCGGACCATCGGAAATCCTCGCCCTGGACCTGCCCTTCCCCAAAAGGAAGCACTCCCATCGGTACCCCACCCCTCACCCACCCAGGGACGAGCAAGGCGATGTCCCGGTTCACGTTCCAGAGAATCCCGGTCCGTCACGATTGGGGCTGGCCGGGCAACCATCCCAATCCGCCAGCCGAAACGAAAGGCCATCCACCTGGTGCCCCATTCTCTCACCGACCCAGGGACGAGCGCAGCGATGTCCCGGCTGGCGATCCGGAGAACCCCGGTCCTTCACGATTGGGACTGTCCCCGCAACGGAGCCTTCCGCCATACAGCAATCGAGCGCCCCACGAGGAACGGGCCGGCGTGGGGGCGGGGGCGGTCCGGGGACGGAGGCGAGGGCAATCCCCGTGGAGGCGTGCCCGGGCGGCGAGCGCAGCCGTCTTGGCCCGAGAGGGGGCGTGGGAGGGGGAAGGGTAAGACGGTGAACGGTGCGGGGAGACCGGCGAACGGTCGTTGCCGAGGGGGTCGCA
>Ga0256835_1000389_pt1 | contig 33488 bp, 18 predicted proteins | sample PIR30metaG_FD_185972 | JGI IMG/M metagenome (GOLD analysis project Ga0256835, IMG submission 185972) | Hydrothermal vent microbial communities from East Pacific Rise, Pacific Ocean - PIR-30 | ecosystem: Environmental > Aquatic > Marine > Hydrothermal vents | place: Pacific Ocean: East Pacific...
AGGTCGAAGTCGTTCTCGTTGATATATTTGATCAGTTCGGTGGCGGGGTCGCCGTGGAGGAGGGTATATTCCACGGGCAGGTCCCTTTCTTCTATTTCGCGGGTGATCTCTTCGAGGTAGGTTTTTATATAAAATGTGATAAAATTATCAAAATATTTGTACGGATGATTTTTTTTTTTTTAGAATTGGGAATCAAACTTAAAAGTTATTGTTAATGATATATAAGATTGACATAGACACATATATTATTGTAGATCCTCCTTTTCGATAGATTCTAATAGGAATTGAAATCGGATGTAGATTATAAACTTAATTCTTTCTTAATGTTTAAATTAATTACTAAATTATGAAAGCTAAGATTCTTATTGGAGCTTTGTTTTTTATGTTTTTAGGTGTAGGGGGGCAAAAAAGTAGGGCAACAGGAATTGACTTCCATTTTGAGAATGGATGGTGTACGTGTAAAAACATGATATGTCAAGATGCAAATTATTTCGGTTTCCGAAAGACATGCCATTTTTTTGGTAGAGATGAGCACCCCACGGATGATACATGTGCACCCTTTTCCAGTAATTGTATAAGAACTGAATAAAAAGAAGAGAGGGATATCCCTCTCTTCTTTTTTCTATTTAATTTTTTCTTATGAAGATTATTGTTGTGACATTCAGTGTAGTGTTTTCTTTTTGTATTATTTCTTGTAATAAAAAAAATAACCAAAGTACATTGGACTATTATCGAAATACAGATTATATCCCAAAGGAAAATGTATTGTATAAAAAAATAACATTAAAACCTCAACGTCTGGACACATCCATAGAATCTACATTTGCGGGATATTTTACAATATATGAAAACCGTTTGTTTTTCGCTGATTTGTATTTCAGTTATGTTTTTGAGTTTGATTCATCATTTAAAGTAGTTAATCAGTATGCGGGCAAAGGTAAGGGACCAAATGAGGTAACTGATTTTTTATATTTTATTCCTGGGGAAAATGATTTTTGTCTTTTATCGAGTGGCAATAGTCTTCTGTATACTTTTGATTACTATGGTGAAAAAATGAATACTGTAAGAATTAAATGGAAAGGAACAATAGAGATTGCGAAGAACTTGTATAATGACCCTGATCCAAAAGATTATAGATGTTATGAGCCTGATTTTGGAATAGACGGTATTGTGAAAAATTGGGATAATGAACATATTGTTTATGGAATAACCGCATCTTGGCCTAAATTCAACGGATATTTCAATTCAGAGAAATATTATATGTATTCACGAATTCTTGCGGTTACCAGTAAGAAGACCGGTGAAATAACAAGAATATTAGGGCGTCGATCACCAATTTTTTTAAAATATCAGAATATCCCGAATTTTGATCATTTTGCGTATGAAGTAACAAAAAAAAATATCTTTTTAACTTTTTGGCCTGATGAAAAGATTTATGTTATCGATAAAAGATCGGACAAGGTTGTATCCGTATTTGGGAAAAAAGGGAAAAATATGAATACCTTGTATAGAACAACTCATTCTTATGAGACAGCAGAAATGCAATTGCAAAAAGATTGGGAGGAATACGGTTATTATCATTATCTTAAGATAGTTGGGAAGAAGAACTTATTATTTCGGGGGTATAAAAAGGGAAATCTTAGTAAAACCGATGGCTTGCAAATCTATAAACTTGATACCGGAGAATTAATTGCAGATCTTAATGTTCCCAAAGATTTTGTTTTTCTCGGAGAATTTTTCAACCGATATTACGGGTGGATTGACAAAAGCAATATCAATGAGAAAGATTTTTTTATTTATGAAATAAAACTTTATTGAATGAAAAGATTTTTGTTCATATGGATAGGTATTTTCCTTTTTTTTAATGTAGGAATGGCTCAGCAGGAAAATGCAATACACGGAAAAGTCATTGATAAGAAAACAAGAAATACGGTACCCGGCGTGTATGTATTTTATCAAAATGTATTTTTGACATATAGTGACCGGAACGGGATATTTGAAGTTCCAGAAAAATATTATAACGCGGATACTTCCGTAGTATTGAAACATATTGGTTATTATGACGCAGAACTGAAATTTAAAAAGAAATACAAAAAAGATTTCGATACAATAATTGTTTATTTAAAAAGAAGAACTTATAATATAGGGAAAGTTACAGTTTATGGTAACCCGTTGAAAAGCATACTGAAGAAAGCCAGTCGATATTATCTGAATACTTATCTTCCCACATGTTATTGGGGGGCTTGCAATTATCGACACTTAGTGCAGTATAATAAGGAAAGCATTGATTATCTTGAGATTGACGGGTATGTATTTCTCAGAAGACCTAATAAATATGGATTTGGGAGCGAGTTTAATTTAATCCCGGAAGAATTTAGAAGAATCCGAGGGAACGAGTCCAAAATAGAGTTTTTAAATAGTTTGTATTCCAATGATGTTGCCATAGAAGAAATTAACTCGGCAATGCTTGGGTTTTCATTTTTAGAAACAATACATCCTCTTAATAAGTGGTTTTCTAATAAATATACATTTTCCTATGATTCTTTAAAAGATGCGGATTGTTATGTTATAAATTTTAAGCAAAAAAAAGACTTTATTGTTGTTCCGGGTTGGAAGGTGAGAGATATGAGAGGACAAATGAGGATTGACCGAACTACATATGAGATTAAGGAGATTTCATGTTCTTTTCAGATTGGTGCACAAATAAATCAAATGTGTGTTTTTTATCATCAAAAAGACCATATAATTTACCCCAAGAAAATTACCATATCACAAGTGTATGAAAATATAGAAAATTCTAATGTCGCGAATGAGATATATTCTTATTCAGTTCTGAAAGTAAATGGAGATCTGACGATTGCGCAGGAATGCTATCGGGATGCCAATTATTATCTATTGAGCTTGGCTTTGGATCAAAAAAGTTATCATCCTGAGTATTGGAGTAAACGAGATATTGACGATCGGTTTATGGAATCAGGTGTGAAAGAATTAATGAATAACGGTTTTATTTGGAGTCAATTAAGTCAGGATACATTTAAAAATAAAATTCCGGAAATAATGAAGGAAAGAACGAAAAATATTATTGAATTTCTAAATAGAGATATGAAAAAGTAATAAAACGTATAAACAAATGAAGTTAAGTCTTTTGCTTTTTCCCTTAATTTCCTTGATGATATTATTTTCTGTTCCTGGATGTAAGAACAAGTCAAAAAATACACAACAAAGTGATGGGGAAAAGATAGAACAAACAAAGGGAGAATTAAAGTTCTTTAATGAGATTCGAACATTTTATAATATTCCGGATGATACAATCATAACTTCAGTTTTTAGGTTTAGAAATATTGGAGAAGATACGGTAAAGATAATAGATTATAGTGTGACTTGCGGCTGTACATATGCGTACATATCAGATAGTTTGGTCTGCCCGAAAGAGGAAGGATCATTCACTATGGTGGTTAATACTCGGGGGAAAGGCAGCGGTCTAAAAACAATAGTGGCCGTATTGGTTACAAATGGTAAAAAAAAGCATTATAAATTGGAAACGAAGTTATTCATGAAATAAAGAGTTATAAAGTTGTATTGTTAGTACGTACGATAAAGACGGGGATGCGGATGTTGTGGCGCACTTTGTCGACGGTGGTGCCGTGGACCCAGTCCTGTACGCCCTGGTGACCGTGGGAGCCGGTGACCAGCAGGTCGAAGTCGTTCTCGTTGATATATTTGATCAGTTCGGTGGCGGGGTCGCCGTGGAGGAGGGTATATTCCACGGGCAGGTCCCTTTCTTCTATTTCGCGGGTGATCTCTTCGAGGTAGGCTTCGTCCTGGCGGGTGTGGAGGCTGTCGCTCTCTTGGCCGTAGACGAGGGTGCCGGGGGTTTCGGCGACATGGACGAGGGTGAGGCGGGCTTTGTGGTTTTTGGCCAGGGCGATGGCGGCCGAGAGGATCTCGGCGTCGAGGTCGCTGTGTTCAAGGGCGACGGCGATGTTGCGGTAGGTGACGGGCCGCAGTTTCTCGGCGATCAGATGGCCTTTGCGGAGGATACCGCTCTCCCAGGTACGGCCTTTGCCGAGGAAGGGGGTGATGATAATGTAAAACAGGATGCCGAGGAGGAAGATCACCAGGGGGATGACGGCGAACCACAGCCACAGGCTGCCGCCGCTGAGCCAGCCGGTGAGCTCGTCGAGGACGAGCTTGAGGTTGAGGGCGATGATCACCGAGGCGATGAGCCAGGCGAGGAGCTTGACCCACCAGGGGTTGGCAAAGCGTCCCATCTTTTTGGGGTCGGAGGTGAAATGGATCAGCGGCACCACGGCAAAGGGCAGCTGCAGGCTGAGGATCACCTGGGAGAGGATAAGGAGACGGTAGGTGCCCTCGCTGCCTGTGAGGGCGATGACGATGACGGCGGGCAGGAGGGCCAGGCTGCGGGTGATGAGGCGCCGCAGCCAGGGGCGTATGCGGATGTTGAGGAACCCCTCCATGATGATCTGTCCTGTGAGGGTGCCGGTGAGGGTGGAGCTCTGGCCGGCGGCGATGAGGGCGATGGCGAAGGCCGCCGGCGCCAGGGTGGTGCCCAGGATGGGCTCCAGCAGACGGTGGGCCTGCTGGATCTCGGTGACCATGATGCCGCGCGAGTGGAAGAGCGCCGCGGCCATGATCAGGATGGCAGCGTTGACGAAGAAGGCGGCATTGAGGGCAATGGCCGAGTCGAAGAGGTTGAACTTGCCCGCCTCGGCCTTGCCGGTGTAGGTGTTGCTCACCGAGCGGGTCTGCACCAGTGAGGAGTGGAGGTAAAGGTTGTGCGGCATCACCGTGGCGCCGATGATGCCGATGGTGATGTAGAGGGCGGCCGGCTCGAAATGGGGCACGAAGCCGTTGAGGATGCCGTGCCAGTCGGGTTTGGCGAGGAAGATCTCCACAAGGAAGCAGGCACCGATGGTGGCGATGAGGGTGATGATGAAGGCTTCCATCTTGCGCATGCCGAGGCGTTGGATGGCCAGCAGCAGGAAGGTATCGAGGGCGGTGATGGCGGCGCCCCACAGCAACGGCATGCCGAAGAGGAGGTTCAGGCCGATGATGGTGCCCAGCAGCTCGGCCAGGTCGGTGGCGGCAATGGCGATCTCGGCCAGCACCCAGAGGAAGATGTTAAGGCGTTTGGGGTATTCGCGGCGGCAGCCTTGGGCCAGGTCGTAGCCGGTGACGATGCCCAGGCGGGCCGAGAGCGTCTGCAGCAGGATGGCCATGAGGTTGGAGGCGAGCAACACCCAGATGAGCATGTAACCGAAGCGGGCTCCCCCCTCGATGTCGGTGGCCCAGTTGCCAGGGTCCATATAACCCACACTCACCAGATAGGCCGGGCCGAGGAAGGCGAACATGCGCCGCAGCCAACCTCGCTTGCGTACGGGAACGCTGCCTTTCATCGTATAAAGATCGTCGGCAGTATGTCCGGAAGGGGTCATTTGCTATCAAAGATAGCGAAAAGAACAACGAAAAATGAGCGGGAGGATGAGGAAAAAGGCATAAAAAAAAGGAGGAATCCTTCCTCCTCCTGTTGCTGCCCCGCTAGGGCTCGAACCTAGACTTTCCTGATCCAGAGTCAGGCGTGTTGCCAATTACACCACGGGGCAAAACGGGCTACAAAAGTAAAATTTTTCATGAAAAAATGAAAACCGTCAGGGTCACTTTTTATTTTCCTTGTTGTTTTCCTGCGATCTTGGCCCAGGTGTCGCGCAGGGGGACGGTGCGGTTGAACACCAGGTGTCCGGGGGTGGTGTCGGGGTCGACGGTGAAGTATCCGATGCGCTGGAACTGGTAGTGGTCACCCACCTTTGCGCCGGCGAGGGCCGGTTCGGCCTTGCAGTGGTGCAGCACCTTGAGCGAGTCGGGGTTGAGGAACTCTTTGAAGTCGCGGTCTTTATGCCCGGCGGGGTCGGGGTCGTTGAAGAGGCGGTCGTAGAGGCGCACCTCTACGTCGAGGGCTTGGGGGACGGAGACCCAGTGGAGGGTGCCTTTGACCTTTCGCTGTGAGCCGGACCCGCTGCGGGTGGTTGGGTCGTAGGTACACCGCAGTTCGGTGATGTTGCCCTGCTCGTCTTTGACCACCTCTTCGCATTTGATGATGTAAGCGCTTTTGAGGCGCACCTCGCGGCCGGGGGCCAGGCGGAAGAATTTGCGCGGCGGGTCCTCCATGAAATCGTCGCGTTCGATGTAGATCTCGCGGCCGAAAGGCATCTGGCGGGTGCCGGCGGCGGGGTCCTCGGGGTTGTTGACGGTCTCGACCATCTCGGTCTTGCCTTCGGGGTAGTTGGTGATGACCACCTTGAGGGGGTTGAGGACGACCATATAGCGGAGAGCCCGTTTGTTGAGGTCTTCGCGCACGGAATGTTCGAGGAGGGCGACGTCGATGACGTTGTCGCGTTTGGCGACGCCGACGCGGTCGGCGAAGTTGCGGATCGACTCGGGGGTGTAGCCGCGGCGCCGCAAGCCGGAGATGGTGGGCATGCGGGGGTCGTCCCAGCCGCTGACGAACTTTTTCTCGACCAGTTCGAGCAGCTTGCGCTTGCTCATGACGGTGTAGCTGAGGTTGAGACGGGCGAATTCGATCTGCCGTGGGCGGTAGTCGCCCTCGACGATCTGGTCGAGGAACCAGTCGTAGAGCGGACGGTGCACCTCGAACTCGAGGGTGCAGATCGAGTGGGTGATGCCTTCGATATAGTCCGACTGGCCGTGGGCAAAGTCGTACATGGGGTAGATGCACCATTTGTCGCCGGTGCGGTGGTGGGGCTGGTGGAGGATGCGGTACATCACGGGGTCGCGCATGTGCATGTTGGGGGAGGACATGTCGATCTTGGCCCGCAATACCTTTTCGCCGTCCTTGTATTTTCCCTCGCGCATCTCCCGGAAGAGACGGAGGTTCTCTTCGGGGGTGCGGTTGCGGTAGGGGCTTTCGATGCCGGGTTGGGTGGGGGTGCCGCGTTGGGCGGCGATGACGGCTGCCGGCTGGTCGTCGACATAGGCTTTTCCCTTGCGGATCAACATTTCGGCCCATTCATACAGTTGATCAAAATAGTCGGAAGTATACCGGGGCTCCCCCTCCCACTCGAAACCGAGCCAGCGGACATCCTCCATGATCGATTCGACATACTCGGTCTCCTCCTTCGTAGGGTTGGTATCGTCGAAACGGAGATTGCACTTGCCGTGGTATTTTTCTGCCAGTCCGAAGTTAAGGCAGATCGACTTGGCATGGCCGATATGGAGATAGCCGTTGGGTTCGGGCGGAAAACGGGTATATACTTTCCCGCCGTTCTTGCCGTTGCGGATGTCCTCTTCGATGATCTGTTCGATGAAGTTGAGCGGGCGCTCCTCTGCGGCGTTCGGTGCGTTGTTTTCCGTGTTCATGGTGTTCTGCATGGCGTCAGGTTCGTGAAGTGGTGCAAAAATACCTTAAAATCTGGAAAGATAACACGGCGGATTTTGGTTACTTTGCGGGAAAAAAGCGGGTGATGGGAAAGATCGAGATCGAGAACATGGAGTTTTATGCCTACCACGGGCATTACCGTGAGGAGCAGATCGTAGGCAATAAGTTTTTGGTGGATTTGGCGATCGAGACCGATCTGGAGCCGGCGGCGCGGAGCGACGATCTGCGGGATGCGGTGAATTACCAGCAGGCGTACATGATCGTGGAGCGGGAGATGAAACAGCGGTCGCACCTGATGGAGCATATTGCCGGAAGGATCCTGGATGCCTTGTACCGGGAGATGAAAGGGATCGTCCGGGCCACTGTGAAAGTGTCGAAGATGAATCCCCCGGTGGGAGGGCGTGTCGAGCGGGTGAGCGTGACGATGACGAGATAAAAAAATCCCCCAAATCGGGGGATCTATCCTGGGAGGTCGGTAGCGGAGTCGAACCGCTGTACACGGTTTTGCAGACCGTTGCCTAACCACTCGGCCAACCGACCGTTTGCGGGGCAAAAGTAATAAATCTTTGCGAGAAATCCTATTCGAACAGGGTGTGGGAGGAGGGGTTTCCCCGGAGATTTTGGGGGATAGCGTATGAGAAAAAGAAAAAAAGTATAACTTGCACGACCGATAACCAAACCAAAGGACCATGCGCAAGATCGTTATTTTCGTTTTGGCCGGGGTGATGCAGGCGGGTCTGCTCCATGCCGGCGGTATTGTGACGAACACCAACCAGAGTGCCGCCTGGGTGCGGTGGCTGGTGCGGGATGCCTCATTGGGCATCGACGCAGCCTATTACAACCCGGCCGGTCTCATGAAATTGGATGACGGTTTTCATCTCTCGCTGAACAACCAGTTCATCTTCCAGACGCAGACCATTGTGAGTGATTATCCCTATCTTCGTCCCACTCCCAAGGAGTATGAGGCAAAAGTGACGGCGCTGCTCTTTCCCGATCTTTTTGCCGTGTACAAGAAAGGCAAGTTTGCTTTTTCGGCCGGGGTGGTGCCCATCGGCGGCGGGGGGTCGGCCGATTTTTCCGACGGTATCGCCAGTTTTGAGATCCCGGTGTCGGAGTTGGACACCATTCTTTCCTACACTCTGGCAGGGGTCGATCAGTATCTGCAGGGGGAGACAGGCAGAGATCCCGGTTTCCGGAATATCAACGGATACTCACTGAAAGCGGCTCTCAACGGTTCTTCGGTATATCTGGGATACCAGGCGACGGTGTCGTATGCCATCAACGATCTGATCCAGGTGTCGCTGGGAGCACGTTATGTTTCCGTGCACAACAGTTATGAGGGGCATCTCACGGATGTCCATATCGGTGCTCCCGAGATCTATGGGGGAGAGCAACGTCCGGGGACATACATGCGGTTGGTGGCCGATTCGGTGCAACCGCATAATCCTTATCTGGCGGGGAAGCTACGCAGCGGAGCCGACAAGCTGGATGCAGCGACCGCCGACGGATATGTGGATGTGACCCAGAAAGGGGGAGGGGTGACCGCCATCATCGGAGTGAACATCTCCCCTTCGGAGGATCTCAACATCGCTTTGAAATATGAGCATCATACCAAGATCGAGGTGGAGAACAACACCCGTGTGGATAGTTTTGGTCTTTTTCCCGATGGAGCCAAATCACGAGCCGATCTTCCAGGTATGCTTTCTGCAGGCATTCAATACCGGCCTGTGGAACGTTTAACGCTTCAAGCCGGGTTCCATTATTATTTTGACAAACCTGCATATTATGGGAAAACGGTGGTGGATACCGTAGATCCGGGCACCCATCCGCCTACGGTGGTGGTCAGGCAGGTTGACAACAGGAATTTCATGAAAGGCAACACCTGGGAATTGGGACTGGGGGCCGAGTATATGGTGACCGACAAGTTCGGGGTGAGCGTGGGGTTCCTGCATGTGACCAGCGGTGCCAACGAACGCTACCAGTCGGCCATCGGTTTCAGCCTGAGCACCAATACGATCGGAGGTGGATTTGTGGTTAACTTCACCGACAAGATGCAGCTCAATATGGGATTCGACTATGTAATGTATAAGGAAGAGAGTGTGGCGGCCAGTAAGACCGTGGTGCTCGATGCCAATCGGTTCAATCCCAAAACATTTGATGTGAATTATTCGACCACTTACGATAAACAGACGATCGTTTTCGGGGTGGGGCTGGATATCAGTTTCTGAGATCAGAAAAAGTGAAAAAAAGCCGCCTGACCCCCGCAGGCGGTTTTTTTTGGACTGAAAAAAACGTACTTTTGCACTTTTGGGGCACAGTGAGAGAAAGGTGTTTAAATATCTGGGAATGAAAAGGAAACATTTTTATTAAAACCATACACGATCATGCAAGTACTTGGCGAACCGAAAGCCAGGCTTACGCAGGAGGCGAGGGATTTCCTCGACCTGTATGTTCAGTTGGGAGAGAGAGCAGAGAACTTTTTGCCGGACCGTATTTTCGACAGCCTCACGCAATTCGTGAGGTTGTGTTATGAAGAGCAGGACGATCCGGCGCGCCAGGAGGCGGAGATCCACCGTTATGTGCAGGAGCTGAAGGAGTCGATCCCGGGGTATGTGGACGTCTCCCTGATGCTGATGCCCCATGAGGACTCCAAGGCGTTCAAGTACAGCGCCTTGCGCAAACGGTTCCAGTCGCGGCTGCAGGAACTGATGGACACCGAACAGGTGGATGAGAAGACCAAGCGGCAGTTCACCAATATCCTCCATACCCATGATTATTCGTTGGGTACGCCGCCGGTGACGCAGCAGACGATTGATTTTCTTTATCAGATTCTTTTGGGCGACAAGGTGCGGGAACTGCGCAAGTTCCGCGATCTGATCGGCATCGTGGACGATGTCGAGGAGGCCCAGTGGAACTATATGCTGGATGTTTTCGACCAGATGGTGGTGCAATCGACGCATTACACCACCACCGCCGAGAAGGAGCATTTCATCAACCAGTCGCTCTCAACGGTCAACTTCAAGGGGCTGAACGGCTTCATGCGGACGGTGGTGTCGGGTACGGCCGAGACGGCGATCCAATTGCTGGCCGGTGAGGTGTTCAGCCCGGATATGGTGCGGGTGATCGACTTCACCACGCCGGAAGAATTGTATGAGGAGATTCGGGACGATGCCGTGCACATCTTTGCCATCCGTATCCGTAACATGCGGAAGAACCCTTTCAACCATTTCCGGTGGTTCCCGCTGCTGACGCGGATGGTGTTCATTGATGATTCGCCTGAGGCAAGGGCTTCGAACGTGTCGCTGGTGTTCTGTTTTCACAACGGCATCCTGCGGACGCTCAACAATGTACATAACAAAAAGCTGGGGGCCTTGGCGAACAGCCAGCTCAACCTGCGCTTGATCCTCGACAAGGTCAACCGCAACAACCTGAAACGGTTCCGGGAGGCTATCGAGAAGAAGATCCAGGCTTACGATCGTGAACTGCGGCAGCTGGCACGGGAGCAGCTGGGCGACGGTATCGACGCCGAGAAGGAGATCACCCTGTACAAGTTCGACGAGTTCTCCCGCCAGCTGATCAAGGACAAGTACATCCTTTCGAAGTTCGGAGCCTATATCGGTTTTGTCGAGAGGATGATGGACCCGGAACAGGCGCGTGCCACCACCGCCTCGCTGATCAAGGAATACGAGGAACGGACACGGGCATACTTCTATTCCGAGAACAAGAAACTCCAGATCGCAACAGTGGTCGAAGGGGGCGGCCGGAACCAGATCCGCACCTATGCGGAATATCTGCTGCAACGGCCCCTCAAAGAGGTCAAACCGGAGATCATTGAGCGGTGCCGTGTGATCCTCGATATCATCCCGGACACTTACCAGCGAACCCTCCATACCCATTTTCACAAGAACTTCGGGCTCAACCTTTTTCTTGAAAAGTACAAAGAGTACCTCACGAAGGTGGAGAACGAGGCCGACAACCGGGGCCGGCTGATGAACTTCCTCATCGACCTGGGGATCGACCAGGAGTATATGGCCCGTCCCGAGAAGGAGCAAAAGATCATCCGCGAGTTCATCAGCGGCCTGGCCAATATCGAGAAGACCAGTGTCTCGGACGATGTGCAGATGATCATCCGTGACCTGCTCTTTTACAACAACCGCAAGCCCAATCCTTTCATCTTCTACAACCAGGAGGCTTCCTGGGAATACCAGGATCTTTTCCCGCCCGACCGTTTCGACCTGAATCCCTTCGATATCGATATCGAGCTCAACGAAGAAGGGCGGGTCGACTGGGAGCGGCTGCTGCGCAAGCTCGAACGCATCAAGAACACCTTCCAGTTGTTCGACGAGTCGGGCAGTCTGTGGGACCGTTTCTGCGAGAACTCCACCCTGATCATCAACGACCCGGCCAACCCCTCTGGGTTCACCGACTTCAACAATGTGCATCTGATCCGGTTCCTGAAGTTCCTCAACAACAGCAAGATCACCCTCTTCCTCGATGAGGCGTACAACGATGCCGTGAAGATCGAGGATCCCGAAGAACCGAAGTGGCGGACGATCTCGCGGTACATCATGAACAACATCGGGTCGTATGCGAAGATCAGCGTGGTGTCGTCGCTCTCTACCACCAAGAACATGGGGGCCACGGGCGACCGTCTGGGGTCGTTGATCGCCACGCCGGCGCGCAGGGATGTGATCGAGTTTGCCCGGAAAAAATTCGGCGAGGCCCGGGGCAATGCCAACTCGCTTTACATGCTGGTGAACATCCTCGAGGTGGCGCAGTTGGCCAAGAAGATCAAGGACCGGATGGACGAGAACCTTCCCAAAGATGCCTCGCGGTACAAGATCAAGGAGAAGCTGAAAGGCTACATCCTGGCCGAGTTGGAACGCAACCGCACCCAGCGGAAGAAGAACAACGGCGGCCGCCGTCCGTCGATGTTCGAGGGGAGTCCGTTGCACCTGTTCCTGTTGGAAGAGCTCGTCAACCTCGACAAGCTCGACCTGCTCGACCTTCCCGACGACTTCAAATACAAGGGGCAGCCTTTCTTCTCCTATTACAAGGATCATCTGGTCAGCGAGCTGAACAAGTTCCGCGTTAACAAGATCTTTCGCAACGAGTCGAACAAGCGCCTACGTCTGGCCAAGGAGACGGTCAGCCGCATCCTGGAAGAGCGGGAAGAAAAAGACATCACCGTGCTCGACTCCGACGGGTCATATCTCTTCAATCTCTATATGAAAGAGTTCTTCTCGTTGCAGGATCTGGAGAAGTTCACCATGAAGCTGGCCGAGGAACGGGGGTTGGCCTTCCTGCCCTATCAGAAGGGCTTTGTCCGCCTCTCGCTGGGGGGATACCTGGAAGGCAGCGAGGAAAGCTATCGCATCTTTGCCCGCGAACTGGACAATGTGGTGCGGATCTTCCTGAAATACTGGGATCGCTTTGCGGCGATGAAGAAGAAGGAAGAGAACAAGTACGTCCGTTCCGAAGAGTTGCTCGAAGAGATCTTCCGCATCCGCAGCGACCGGGAGCTGATCGAGAAGCTTTTCGAGGATTTCGACACCATCAAGGAGCTGCAGAAGGTGTTGAGCCGCTCGATCCGCATCAGTGACATCGAGACGATCTACCATCCCTTCCCGAGTGTCAGCGGGGTGAACATCAATTACATCGGCGACTCGAAGAATGCGGTGTTCGAATTTTACGAAAGCATTGGGAAGTGCCGCGACCTGAAAGAGTTCATCGCCAGCCAGGCCTTCACCAAGGTGTATGAGAACCTTTTGCCGCAGATCTACAAAAAGATCCCGGCCATCCGTAATCTCGACATCAACACGGTGATCGCCCGCTACGGCAAGCCCACGCTGATGAAGTACATCACGGCCAAGCTGGAATTCCAGCCCGATTCCTACATCCTAGATGATCCCGATGAGATGATCATCATGAAGGAGATCCTGCTGGAGCTGGAGAACATCCTCTTCTCCGATGCCAAGACGAAGATCCTGGCATTGAAAGCCAACGAGCGGGATGTCTCCGGCGACCTGGCGCGGCTTGAGGGCTATAACCAGATCCTGCGCAAGTACATCAAAGAGCTGTTGCTCTACTTTGATCTGCCTTTCGAGCAGGAGGGGATGGAACCCTCGTATGAGGAGCTGGTGTACAAAGCCGTGGAAAACTTTGAGGATGTGGTGCGGAAACCGGCCTCGGAGATCAACCTTTTCCTGGCGGTGAGTGATCTGATCGAGGAGGTGCGCTCGATGAAGCAAGTGGGCAACCTGCGTTTTACCGGTCGTTTCATCGAGGCCGCCCACCAGTACCTTGAGCGGGAGATCCTCCAGAAGGGGACGAAGGTCCAGGAGAAGATCCTTACGCTCTATTTGCTGAAGAAGGATCATCTTTTCCGCGACAAGCTGCAGCACCGTTTGGAAGTCTATCTGGAGAATCTTTCTGCATATGAGGACGAGGAGGTGCGGCTTTTCACCGAAGATCTGGTGACGCGGGTGATGCCGGAGGATATCCGGCAGATCATCGGCGAGGTGCTGGGATACCGCAACATCAAGATCACCCAGGAGCGGCTCCATGACGAGGTGCGGGATGCGGTGCTCTTCATCACGGGCTTGATGAACCGCACCAAACACAATGAATATTACAAGCGTTACAACCATTATCTCATCAAGATCACCGAGAGCGCTTTCCGGCGCCAAAACTCGGCCATCAACGAGATGGTGCAACACGGGATCGCGATCTACCGCGACTTCAAGCCGGACAATGGGCTGGAAGAGTGGAAGAAGGGCGAGCTGAGCTGGATCAACAAGCTGCTGAGCCGCTGCGGTGTGATCGCCTGGGAGCAGCCGGTGCAGATGCATACCCGTATCGCCACCGACTCGAAAAAGCGGGAGTATCCTTTCCATAAGGTCGACCGTCCCGACCGCGAGAAGCCGCATGCCCGGGTGCTGGAGGACGACTCGCCCTATGAGTTCATCAAGAAGATGCAGACGCGTCCCGCCTCGGGATTCTTCTCCCGCAGGATGAAGGAGTTTGTCGAGAACCTCGATCCGGAGGATTACCGCTGCAAGATCGTGGTGAACGGTCTGGTGAAAGAGATGTACATCTTCCAGAAGTCGTACCTGAAGTACCTCACCGACAACTTTCGTCTGATCCGCAGGGAGTTCATCTCGCTGGAGGAGGCGAAACGTTTCGTCCCCGACGTGATCTTCTTCCTGGGGGCTCCGGAGAAGATGCTTTCGTTCCCGTCGGTAGGGTATTTCGACATCAAGGGGCCGCGCGGAAATATCAAGACGATCGTCACGCCGCTGGAGAAGAAGGCCGACTATTTCGGCAACATCAAGAAGCCGCGTCTGACGGTGGTGAACGAGAAGATCAAGGAGATGGGCGGCTTGCCGGTGCACGGCTCGCTGTTCGCCATTGAGGAGAGTGACGGCAGCCTTTTCGTGATCCAGGTGAGCGGTGACAGCGGTGTGGGCAAGTCGGAGATGATCGCGGCCATGATGCTCAAATGGATGCGCAAGAACCTGCCAGGGGTGCGGTCGATCAAGCTGATCGCCGGCGACATGTTCCATGTTTTCCCCGACAAGGAGGGCAACCTTTACGGTATCGGCACCGAGGTGGGAGACTTCTCACGGGTGACCGACTTCAACCCGGATTTCATCCGGGCTTACCGTACCCTTTTCGAGACGAGTGCCGACAGCAACGTCGAGGACCTCAACAGCCGGTCGACCATCAGCGGGCTGTGTGACATCTCGATGCCGTACAAGATCGACATCATGCTGACGGCCTACAACTTCGGTCGCGAGGAGGCTGGGGTGAAGCGGTACGCCAACCCGGAAAACTTTGTGCTGTACCGCGACTCGCACGGCGAGCGCAAGGAAAAGGCGACCAGCTCGGACAACCCCAACATCCAGCGGACGCTGTTACGCTATACGGCCGACCCGAAGATCGTAAGCGTCATCGATGCACACGGCAACTATCTCGACCAGGTGCTCGACTGGGTGAAGGACGACTTCACCGGCAAGATCTACCTGGCTTCCACCTACAAGCTGATCGACAAGATCGACATTGAGGAGATCGTCAATGAGATCTTTACCGGCAAGCGGTTTGTGAAGGAGGGAACCGAATATGAGGTGTCGAAGGTGCGTTTCGACATCATCAAGAACCGTTTCCAGGTGGAGGCGGTGCCGGTGGCCGAAGAGGAAGGCAAAGGGCCGATCACCTTCCTGCTCGATCGTACTTTCTTCAGCACGATCTTCGACTCGCTGGCCAGCACGCCCGCGGGCAACCCCTTCATCTCGGAATACGGCGAGCACGAGATGCGTCAGCACCTGGTGAAGATCCTCAAGGGCGGGCCAGACGGTCAGGGCCGCGGGAAGAACATCCAATTGGGGATCCTCTCGACCGACCTGGGCAAAAAGGGGAAAGAGATCACCGGTCCCGAAAAGGCCGCGGAAGAGTTGCTCACCCTTATTCGCGAGGTGCGCATCCTGCGGCCCGAGATCGACGAGCAGCGTCAGTACGTGAAGCGACGCATCATCCAGGCTTACGGACCGTTGTTCCGGCATCACAAGCACAGTCTGGAGGTGTGGCGCTACAACTTCCTGCTCTATCAGCTAGAGCAGATGCGTAAAGCCCGGCTGGTACGCATGGATGATCCGTCGAAGGAGATCGATATGTCGGGTCTGAAAGATTTCGCCCCGCTGCCGGAGGATCATGAGTTCAGTCCCTTGCTCATCACACCCAATATCAACATTGAGTTGACAGGTTTCAGTGAAACCTATGAACAACTGATGTGGTTGCCCAACAACCGCGAGTTCGCCGACGAGCTCTATAAGGATTGCGACCGGCTGTATATCGCCCAAGGGTACAGTCGTGAGACCATCGTGAACAATATGGTCTTGCAGTTGCTCCTGCTCAATGGTTATATCGATATTGAAGATATCAACCGGGCCCGGATCACGGAGAAAGCCAACCGTGAAACCATTGCAGCAGCGAAGTTCGCGTGTGTACGTAAGCTGAACGAACTGGAGAAGGCGACAAAGCCTGGCAACCGGAAAAAATAGCGGTTGGAAGATCTTTCTGGAAAGGATTTCCCGGGGCCTCTCCGTGCCGCGGGAGATCCTTTTTTAATTTTCTATGTACTCGAAAGGAATGCCAGCGATCTCGGACAGTTCTTCTCCGGCTTCGAGCATATCGTCGTCGCCTTCATCGTAATACCACCGGATCACCACTTTCTGTCCGGCTTCCTGGAGTTCGCTGATCTCGGTAAAGATATCGAAGAGGAACTTGGCGGAGGATGAGTTGAAATATTTCAATTTGACCTCCAGGACCAGAGGGCGCTCGCCGTTGTAAACGGTCTTTCCCGTGCGGATCTCTTCGTCGAGAAACTTCCGGAGCCATTCCAGGACGGGGTAATAAAAGGCCCTCACATCCTCGGGACGGGAGACGCCGGAGATGGTGAACTTCCCTTCATCGGGATCGAAAGAGATCTCCGGTGAATGGGAGGTGGCTTCTATGGTGAGTTTTTCCATCCCTCCGGGTTTTGGGTTACTAGACAAATATAGTGAACCTTGGGCGAAATAAAAAGTCAGCGGGCGAAACGGTACGAGAACTTGATCAGGAAGATGTTATGGGGATAGAGGTCGGCCAGATCACCTAAATTGTCGCCCACGTGCATGGAGCCTTCCGGCGTGTAATCATCACGGTTTTGTGACCAGACCAGGTAAAGGTTGGACCCGGGGACGAACTCCCAACGCAACACCAGGTTCGATTTGAAGGAGATGAAGTTGAAGTCAGGGTTGAAGAAATAGTAATCGTCCACATCATCCCCGTTTTCATCGACAAGATAGATATGATTTTCCGGATCGTAGGAGATATAAGGTTCATTGAGGATGCTGAACCGGTCGGCAAACCGGTCGGCTTTCGGGTCGGTGATATATTTGAATTCACTGTACTTTCCGGAGGCGATGAAGGGCTGGCCCCAAAACTGGATATTGAGGTTGGGGAGGATGCTGAAGTTCAGGCGGAGGGACATCTCCACCACCTGTTGTTCGATATGTCCGAAAAGGTAGCGGGGATCGTTGTCATAAGTTTTTCGCGAGACGTATTGGAGATCGTTTCTCCCTTTGGAGAATTCCGGAGTAAGAGAGACCTGAAAAGAGGGGACGGGGCGGTAGAAGATGCTGAGGGAATAGTTCTGCATTCTTTTATAATGTTCGAATCCCCATTGTTGAACCGACCGGGCGGAGAAGGAGAGTTTTTTCCGGTCGTCGGTGCCGATGCGCAGGTGGATCCCGGTGTTCCCGGGGAGTCGCATGGCGGGACCTCCCCGCAGCAGGGTGTTGGAGGTGGAGCGCCCTTCGCCGAACATGCCGGCCGAGAAGGTCCAGTAGTTCATGAACTGTGTGAAGAGGCTGGCACTGCCGCCGAAGCCCAGGAAGTTCAAGCCGAAATCCCAGCCCGTCCACTGATTGAAGTTGACACTGATCTTTCTGAAGATGGCCACGGGTTCCCAGATGCGATAGCCGATCCAGAGGGCAGGTCCCAGCATGTCGGTTTCCCGGACGAAACCGATGTCGTTAAGTTCGAGGCCGGGGGTTTTCCAGAGGAAGATGCCCAGGTATTGCCAATGTCCTCCCCCCACCTTTCCGAGGGTGAAGGTGCCGGCCGAGCCGTACAGTGAGGTGCGGGAGGAGTCGTAACGCAGATGGGTGGCGTCGGGGCGCTGATAGTAGTGGGTGGAGGAGCGTTGGGTCCGGATCATGGCGAGGGTGTCGCCATAAACGGCGCTACAGACGGTCTTGAAAGTGACCTGGTAGTTGCGGTCGTTCCAGCTGTGGGAGAGGTCGAAGCCGCCGGTGTAGGCTGCCGAGCGGAGGTATTGCAGGTGAGTGCCGTCAAGGCGGCGGTTGACGGAGGTGAGGATGCCTCCCACAGTGGTGCGGCCGGCATTATAGTCTTTTTGTAATCGGACAACCGTGTAATTTGTGAGCGGCTCGACCGTTTCGAACGAACGCTTGCCCTCATGGTCGATCTCCGCTTTCTCGGCGGCAGTGACGCTCTCGAGGATGCCGATGGAGAGACCTTTTTCCGTTTTTCCCGAGATCTTGGCCGCTCCGAGGATGGTGGTTGCCTCGGGGAGATCGACATGATCCCCTTCCTGCAGGGAGGAAGGATATCCTTGCGGACGTCGGCCGATGCGCCGGGAATAGAAGACGTTCTCCGACGACATGTCGCCGTCGCCCATCATCAATTGATAATTGAAGATGTTTTTCCCTTCGACAAAGAAGGGTCGTTTCTCTTCATAGAAGGTCTCGTAGGCGGTGAGGTTGAGCTGGGAAGGGTCGGCTTCCACCTGTCCGAAGTCGGGGTTGACGGTGAAGTCCATGGTGATGTTGTTGGTCAGTCCGATCTTCCCGTCGACGCCGGCGTTGAACTTGTGTCCTTTCCCGGTGCGGAAGGGGTTGCCGGCCTCCGGCTCATAATGTTCGTAACGGGCCACACCGTAAGGGGCTATCTCCATTTGTTTTCTCGGTTTGATCTGGCGGATCCCGTGCATCTCACCAAAAAGGTGGACAAATCCGGGGGCGTCGTTGGGGATGAACTGCCAGAGGGAGAGTTCCTGTTTACGGTAGATGTAACGGGCGACCTCCAGCCCCCATACCTGTTCGTCGCTTTTGCTGAAACGCATCTGGCTCAGGGGGATCCGCATCTCGGCATTCCAGCCGTCGGCGACAATACGGGTTTTGACGTACCAGATCGGATCCCATGTATCATCCTGGTTCATCCCGTCGTTCGACATTACATAGTCGGTCTTCACCCCGCCGGCGCTCACCATGAAGTTGAAAGCCGTGCGGTGGTCGAAATAGCTGTCGAGCAGGATCCCCACAATGTCGCCGGCCATTTCCATGTTGTCCTTGGCCGTGAGACGGCGTTCGATACTGTCGGGAGCGGGATCGTAAGCCTTGATGGCAACATAAAGATTGTTGTTATCGTACAAAACCTTGAATCTTGTCTGGAAGGTGGGTTCCCGGCCCTGATAAGGTTGTATCTGGACAAAATGGTTTTCCCATTTGCCCAGTTCCCAGGCAGGGTCATTGAATTTCCCGTCGATGACAGGAGGGGAGGTTGTCAGCTTTACGGCATGATGGATGCGTTTTTCTTTCGCTTGGGGGAAAAGAAATGCCGGTGTCCACAGCACCAGCAACAGGAACAACATCGATCGTTTCGTCATATTTCCAACCTTGATGATGTGTTATGAATAGCCTTCGCGATAAAGACGATCAAAGAGGCATTTTGTTGCAGGAGGAAAAACATGCACGGCAATTTTTTCAAGGGGGGATGGGAATGAAAAAGTTCACCGAAAGTGATCCTTCTTCCCGGTTGACATTCGATTCACTATTTTGTAACTTGCTTACCGGAAATGATGCAACCGGAACCTCTTCGGGGCAGTCATAAATAGTGTTCATTAGAAAATCGTTGGAAAGATGAAAAGGTTCATATTTTTTTCGGTCGTGTTTTTCTTCGTGTGGATCGTTACGGATGCACAGGGGCCGCAGGGGATCAATTATCAGGCGGTGGCCCGTGATCCGGAGGGTCATATCCTGGTCAATGCGGATATGGGTGTACGTCTGGGCATTCGCAAAGGCGCCCCCGACGGGGAGTTGCTCTGGCAGGAAGATCATGAAGTGACAACCAATGCGCAAGGTCTGTTCACCGTGGTTTTGGGGCAAGGGCAGCGCAGTGGCGGTTTGTTGGATGCTTTTGAAGAGATCGACTGGTCGGCGGGGGATCTTTTTCTGGAGACCTCGTTGGGGCTGACCGATGACGGGACGTTTGTCTCCCTGGGGGCATCGCCCGTGCTGGCGGTGCCGTATGCCTATTATGCCGGCAAGGTTGGAGCATTGCATACGCTGGTGGTTCAGGCACCCGAGGATCTTCCTTCGGATTCGGCGTTGTTTGTCGTACGCCGCGCCGACGGGCAGCCGGTGTTTGCCGTATATCCCGGCGGGGTGAGAGTGTATGTGGACACCACATCGTCCAAGGGGCCGCGGGGCGGATTTGCCATCGGCGGTTTCGGGATGACCAAAGGAGATCCTTATGAGATCTTCCGGGTCACGCCGGACAGTGTGCGTATCTATCTGAATGCCGGCCCGGCGAAAAAACTGCGCGGCGGTTTTGCCATCGGCGGCTATGGCGTTACCAAGGGCGGGGTGCAAGACATCCTGAGAGTGAGTGAAGACAGTGTCCGGATCTACATCAATGATCAGGGCAAAGGTCCCCGCGGCGGCTTTGCCATTGGCGGCTATGGGGTGACCAAAGGGGGGGCGAGAAATTTCTTCAATGTCTCCACCGAAGGCCCTGTAGAGGTGATCAACCCCAGTGAGCCGCGTATTGCCTGGTATCCCGACCGGGAAGCTTTCCTGGCCGGGCGGGTGCTGATCGAGAGCCCCGATAGTGTGGGAATGAATTCGGTTTCGATCGGATATGAGACCAAAGCCATCGGTGACTGGTCGACGGCGTGGGGTTACCGGACGGTGGCTGCCAGCGACTATTCCTTTGCCATCGGGAAGGCTTCACGTGCCGGCGGCATCAATGCATTTGCCATCGGATATGGCTCGCAGGCGCAGACCGACGGTTCGTATGCTTTTGGGACGAAGGTGATGGCTTCGGGGCGTGGCAGTTTTGCCTTCGGGGCGCCGGGGGTGGACCAGGAAGGCAATCCCACGGGGGTGTTTACGGAGGCTGCGGGAGATTTCTCGTTTGCTTTTGGTCTGGGGGTGCAGAGCAAAGGGCTCGGCTCGCTGGCAATGGGGGCGAGCACCGTGGCGGAAGGCACCTTCTCCATTGCCCTGGGGCAAGGCAGCAAGGCCGGCGGTTTCGGCGCGGTAGCCCTCGGCAGCGGCAGCCAGAGCCTGGGTGACAACGCCCTGGCCGTAGGCAGTGGCAGCGTGGCTTCCCAATATGGCTCGGTCGCCATGGGAGAAGGAGCCCTGGCCCGGGGAAAGTTCGGCTTTGCACTGGGACATGGCCCCCAGGCCCTCGGAGATTACTCGGTGGCCCTCGGCGACCAGACCCTTGCCACCGGTATCTTCTCAGTGGCCATGGGCAAAGGTTCGGTCGCTAATGGTGAACAATCCGTGGCTTTCGGAGGTACGGCCCAGGCGGATTATTCCCTCAGCTTAGGCGTGGGAACCGTGGCCAGTTCTTATGGCTCCCTGGTGCTGGGGAGATACAATTACGACCTTATCAGCCTCACCAACGAAGGGGTTTCTCCTACTACCTGGGTGGAAAATGATCCGATCCTGGTGGTGGGAAACGGCACCGACCAGGACAACCGCAGCAATGCAATGATCCTGTACAAGGACGGAACATTGAAGGTGAAAGACGTGCAAGAAAGTTCCGATGCCCGTTTGAAGACCGATGTCCGTCCTTTTACCGGTGCCCTGGCAAAGATCCGGACGATCCAGCCGGTCTATTTCCGTTTCAAGGATACGCGCACTTTCCCCGGTGGGACCCATATCGGTTTTCTGGCACAGGATGTGGAAAAGACCCTGCCGGAGCTGGTGCACCATGATGCAAAAGGATATCTTACGCTCCAGTATGCACACATGACGGCGGTTTTGTTGCAGGCGGTCAGGGAACAGCAGGAAGAGATCGAACGGCTGCAAAAAAAGGTACGTAAGTTGGAAACGGAAAAGAAAGATGAACTTGCCACTTTGCGGAAAGAGTTGGAAGAGTTGAGGTCGGTTTTGTATCAGGAAGGAAAAGTGGCAACGGAAGAATAGAAAGAGAGACCTCCGCGGATTCATTTGGGAGAATTCATCATGGAAACGTACCCGTTGGTCAAATAACGGGTGGAGAAAGTATCTTTTGCGCAGCGGGTACGTATTTTACGAGAAGAAGGAAATGTCGACCAACCAAAACCTCTATAAAAAATGAAAATCTGGTTTGTTTCGTTCTTTTTCTTTTTGTTGGCATCGGTGCTGGGGGCACAGGTGCCGGAAGGTTTCCGCTATCAGGCGGTGGCCCGGGGCAGCGATGGTTCGCTGCTCAAAGAGAAAGACGTGAAAGTGCGCATTGCGATCCTCGAGGGGAGCATAAACGGAACGGTGGTTTGGGAGGAGGAGCATGCGGTGACGACGAACACGCTGGGAATCTTTTCCCTAACGATCGGTGATGCAACGGCGGTGCGGACAGGAGGAACGGTGGCCGCATTCAAGGATATCGATTGGATGGCCGGAGAACATTTTCTCCGGGTGTCGCTTGACCTGGAAGACGGGAATGGTTTTTCGGAGATGGGAACCACCCCTCTGTTGGCTGTGCCGTATGCTTTTCTGGCGCGGGATGTGGTCAACAAGGATGATGCCGATGCAGACAGCACCAATGAGATCCAGGATCTGCATCTTGAAGGGAATGTACTCACCATCACCCGCAACGGTTCGGCCACGCAGATCGATCTTTCCCCTTATCTGGACAACCCCGGATGGAAAAAGACGGGGGATACCCTCAGTTATGCCGGGAGTGTAGGCGTGGGGACAGCCGAGGTGGAAGGCACCAAACTGGCCGTGCAGGGGGACGATGTAGCGAGTGAAAAGCCTCTGTTCGAAGTAAAGCGCAAGGACGGTCAGACGGTCTTTGCGGTGTATAACGATTCGATCCGGATGTATGTGAATGCGGGAAGCGGCAAAGGTCCCCGCGGAGGTTTCGCGATCGGCGGTTTCGGGATGACAAAAGGGACCCAGCCCCTCTTCTGGCTTTCGCCGGATAGTGCACGGATCTACCTGGATGAATCGTCGAAAGGTCCCCGGGGCGGTTTTGCCATCGGAGGATACGGGGTGATCAAGGCGCCGGTGAGCAACTTCCTGAACATTACTCCTGAGAATTATTTCATCGGTCATCAGAGCGGCGAGAAAAATACGTGGGGGAAGAACAACCTGTTCATCGGTTACCAGAGCGGTATGGAAAACACCACCGGTTACCGCAATGTTTTCCTGGGGTTTCAATCCGGTATGAACAATACCTCCGGCAACCGGAACATTTTTATCGGCGACCGGGCCGGCTCGAATAACACCACAGGGTACGGAAACCTTTTTTTCGGTGAGCATGCGGGTTATTCCAACAAGGATGGTTATCGCAATATGTTCATTGGGTTTAGAGCGGGATATGAAAATGTTTCGGGTCATGACAACATGTTCATCGGGGATGTTTCGGGGTACAAGAACCGGACCGGCAGCGAGAACCTTTTCATAGGGCAGGGTGCCGGCTACAGCAATGAGACGGGCCGGATGAACGTATTCCTGGGGAATACTGCAGGTTCGAAACACAAAGATGGCAGCTGGAACATTTTTCTGGGTTTTTCGGCCGGTTACAGTGACACCAGTGGAATCGCCAATGTTTTGATCGGACATAGTGTCGCCGATAACCTTGGCGGAGGATATTACAATGTGATGGTGGGGTACTATGCCGGCGGAGCACTCACATTGGGCGGATACAATACGACATTAGGGGGGATGAGCCTCTTCAAGTCGGATACCGCCTATAACAATGTGGCAGTGGGATATCAGGCCGGTTATCAGGCCGGTTCGGGCAATGTGATGGTCGGATACATGGCGGGTCATGAAAATACGGGGGATTACAACCTTTTCCTCGGATACAAGGCAGGATATAACGAGACGGGATCGAACAAACTGGTCATTGCAGGAGGGGCGTCGGGAAGGCCGCTCATCACCGGAGATTTCCAAACAAAGCGGGTGAACATTCATGATGTGTTGCGGTTGGTTCCGCGTAGCCGCCCCGCTTCCCCACAGGAGGGAGAGATCTATGTAGATTCTACGAACCATCATATCTATTGTTATCTGAACGGCGCCTGGCGACAGCTTGACTGACCGTAAAGAGTGATCATTTTTTAACCAAAACCATTATTTATGAAAAACGTATTTGTACTTTTCTTTTTGATGATGATCCCGGGACTGTTCGCGCAGGTTCCCGAGGGGATCCATTACCAGGCGGTGGTGCGTGACGGTACCGGCGAGCCGGTGAAGGAGCAAGAGATCAAGGTGAAGATCAGCATTTGGCAGGGAGGGGCCGGTAATACACTGGTATGGGAAGAGGAGCATCTTCTTACCACCTCTTCTTTCGGACTTATTTCTCTGACGATCGGCGATCCCGGTGCCACTCCCCTCGGAGGGACGGTGGCATCGTTCAGCGATATCGACTGGTCTGTTGGCGACCTCTCTTTGCAGGTGTCGGTGGACCTCCAGGATGGGAACGGTTATACCGTCATGGGAGAGTCGCCTTTTCATGCGGTGCCGTATGCATTGTATGCCCAGGAGGTAGCCGACAAGGATGATGCCGATGCGGATCCCACAAACGAGATTCAGGATCTGCAATTGAACGGAAACCTGTTAAGTTTGACCCGGAACGATTCTCCTACGGAGATCGATCTTACCCCGTACCTTGACAATCCCGGATGGAAGCGGGATGGGGATACGCTGATGTATGACGGAAGTGTTGGGATCGGGACGGCTCAGGTATCCGGAACGAAGCTGGCGGTTCAGGGGGATGATGTGACGAGCGAGAAGCCTCTGTTCGAGGTGAAGCGCAAGGATGGTCAGACCGTTTTTGCGGTATATAACGATTCGATCCGGATGTACGTGAATGCGGGGAGTGGCAAAGGTCCGCGGGGAGGATTTGCGATCGGGGGATTTGGGATGAACAAGGGGGATGTGCAACCTCTGATGTGGATCTCTCCCGACAGTGCCCGGATCTATTATGATCAGTCGGCCACGAAAGGTCCGCGGGGAGGTTTTGCCATTGGCGGTTTCGGTGTGAGCAAAGGGGCTCCCACCCAGTTGATGCAACTTACCAAAGACAACTATTCCATCGGCCACCGCAGCGGCGAGAAGATCACCACCGGCCTCTACAACCAGCTCTTCGGCTATGAGGCGGGATACAGCCTTACCTCAGGGGCCAATAACATCTTTATGGGGTACCAGGCAGGCTATTCCGGTGTCGATACGCGGGAGAACATCTTCATCGGGAAACAGAGCGGCTATTCCATCTCCACCGGGTACGGCAATGTCTACATCGGCAACCAGGCCGGCTTCCGGAATGACACCGGATATTTCAACACCATGGTGGGTTATCGTTCGGGATACAACAATCACGGCAACTTCAACTCATTCTTCGGGTACCGTACGGGTCTGAGCAACACTTCAGGCAGGTGGAACACCTTCATGGGTTTCCAGGCCGGCTATAGCAACAACACCGGAGATTACAACACTTTTGTCGGTCCCAATAGCGGTTTCTATAACACGGAGGGGTCGTACAACACTTATGTGGGATATTATGCGGGTTTCCGGATTGTCAAGGGGGGATCGAACACTTTTCTGGGCTACAAGGCCGGTTATTCGGGAGCGAATGCCGACGGTTCGGACAATGTCTTCATCGGGAAGATGAGCGGCTATTCGAACGTCTCCGGGTCGAACAATGTGTTTATCGGCACCGGCAGCGGACAAAACAACGAGAACGGAATGTACAACGTACTCATCGGAATGGAGGCGGGTTCGCAGGATGATCCCGGCGATTATAACACCTTCCTGGGGTACCAGAGCGGGTATTATTTTTCCGGTGCACAGAAAAACGTAGCCATCGGGTATCGGGCCGGATACGGGAAAACGAATGAAAGCACCGGTTCCTATAATGTGTTTATCGGCAACGAAAGCGGTTATTCCAACACCACGGGTCGGAGCAATACGTTCGTAGGGGACCGGGCCGGAAGGAGCAATACCACCGGTTTCTATAACACCTTCGTAGGATATCTTTCCGGTTACAGCAATGTCTCGGGGTATTACAATACCATGATGGGGTACTATTCCGGATATCATACCAACAAAGGGTATAACACGATGATCGGGTATTATGCCGGATATTCGAACGTTGACGGCCAGAATGCGGCGTATTTCGGCTACAGAGCGGGCTATGCCAACAAAGGTGCCAACAACACTTTCATCGGAAGCGAGAGCGGATATTACAATTCCGACGGAAGCAATAATGTTTTCATTGGGATCGGCTCCGGAAGGCAGTCGAGCGGGAGTAAAAATGTCTTCATCGGAGCCCATGCAGGATATAGTGAGTCGGGTAGTGACATTTTGATCATCGAGAATAACTACACCGGTACGAACAATGCCTCCAATGCATTGATCTACGGAGACTTTGCCGGAAACTATCTGAGATTCAATGCAGGAGTTGGAGTAAACACAAACCCAAGTTCCTCTTATGGATTGGTTGTGGATGGCGGATCAAGTTCCTCTTATTCAATGTATGTCTATAAGGGAGCATATACTGAAGGGAATTTTGTTAGTGCTTCAGATATTAGGTTAAAGTCGGATATTGTACCCCTTTCTGGTAATGTATTGCCGAAGATTATGCAAATGAATCCTGTTACATTCCATTGGAATGAAAAGGCCCATGTCAGTGAGCAACAAAGAGCGGAAACCCAAATTGGTTTGATCGCCCAGGAACTGGAAAAGATCTTTCCGGAATTCGTGAAGAATAATGAAGAAGGCTACAAAGGGATTGCTTATGATAAGCTTTCCGTTGTTTTGATCAAAGCTTTGCAAGAGCAACAAAAACAGATCGAAGCCTTGAAGAAGGAGATCGAGCTGTTGAAACAGCAGGGCAAATGAGGCACGTAATTTGCTTTTATGGGAAAAATGTCATAATTTGTATGCTAGAAAAGCGATAAGCCATGAAAAAAACGTTCATAGTTTTGGGTTTGTTCTTCCTTGCTTTCACAGTGAGGGGGCAATCGCTTTCCCCGACGGTCATTGCTTCGGCAGGGGATTATTTCGAGAACGGTGATGTAAGCCTCTCGTTCACGGTTGGCGAGGTGGCCGTCACTACGCTGCAGGCCGGGGATGTGATCCTGACCCAGGGATTCCAACAGCCTTTCGAGCTGGATGTCACCGGCGTGAAGGACCAGGAGATCTCCTGGTCGGTGAAGGCCTATCCCAATCCGGTGAAAGAGATGCTGCATGTACGGTTCACACTGGAAAAGCCGCAAGACTTTACCGTGATGCTCCTTGACATCACAGGCAAGAAGCTCCTTGTCAAGGAATATTCGGGTGTGCAGCCTTCTGAAGTGAAAGAGATCTCTTTCGGCGATTATGCGCCGGGGGTCTATTTCCTGTCGATCATCAGCAAGGACAAGACGGTCCGCAGGATCTACAAGATCCAGAAGGTAAAATGATCCTTGAAAATAATGGAAAAAAGAGCCATCCGGAGGGGGTGGCTCTTTTTTTATGTTTTATGGGGCGGTGTCAAAAGAGTTTTTGTTCACTGTTTTCATAACCGGTGTCGATCTTCAGATCCTTTTTTTGGGAGGCTTCCACGGCCAGCCGGTCGCACCGTTCGTTCTCGGGGATGTTGTCATGGCCTTTCACCCAAACGAGTTTCACATCATGTTTGCGATACAGTTCCAGAAATCTTTTCCAGAGGTCGGGATTTTTTTTCTTTTTGAACCCGTTGCGTTCCCATTGGAACACCCAACCTTTGTTCACCGCATCGGCCACATACTTTGAATCGGTATAGACCGTGACTTTACTGCCGGGGATCTTGAGGGCTTCGAGTCCCTTGATCACTGCCAGCAACTCCATGCGGTTGTTGGTGGTGAGGCGGAAGCCTTCGGAGAGCTCTTTCCGGTATTTTCCGGAAAGGAGCACGACGCCGTAACCTCCCGGGCCCGGGTTGCCGCGGGCGGCTCCGTCGGTATAGATGGTCACTTCAACGGCCATGGGTGAGATCGATACCGGTGTTGCTGATGAACAGGTGAATGGCAATGGCCATCAGGATGATTCCGAAGAACTTCTGGAGGATATAGAGGCCAGTGGGGCCAAGTAAACGTTCAAACCAATGGGTCGCCTTAAGGACAAGATAAACGATCACCATATTGGCCAGAAGGCCGATGAGAATGTTGATCCATTGGTAGGAAGCCCGCAAGGAAAGGAGGGTGGTGATTGATCCGGCGCCGGCGATCAGCGGGAAAGCGATGGGAACAATCGAGCCGGCTCCGGAAGCCTCGTGGCGGAAGAGTTGGATACCCAACACCATTTCGATGGCCAGGAAAAAAAGGATGAACGAACCGGCGATGGCGAACGAGTAGATGTCGACACCGAAGAATCCCAGCAAAGGCTCGCCGATGACCAGGAAAGCCAACATGATCGAAAAAGAGACTAAGGTGGCTTTCCCCGCCTCGACTTTCCCCACCTTGCTCTTGATGTCGACAATGATGGGGATCGAACCGGTGATATCGATCACGGCAAACAACACCATAAAGGTGGCCAGGCTCTCTTTCAGGTCGAATCCCATGGTTTCTTCAGCAAGAGACACCCCCGTCACCAAGACGGGGGCGTAGTGTTTTTCAAAAATACGGTTTATTCCACGATGGTCATTTCATCGACCAGGTGTTTTGCACCTCCGAATTTATCCATGATGAAAAGTACGTAGCGGATATCGACGACGATCGTGCGCTGCATGTCGGGGTCGAAAGCGATGTCGCCGCTCATGGCTTCCCAGTTGCCGTCAAAGGCCAGGCCGATAAGCTCACCGTTACCGTTGAGGACCGGGCTGCCCGAGTTGCCACCGGTGATGTCATTGTCGGTGATGAAACAGACATGCATGATGCCATCCTCACCGTACCGGCCGTAGTCTTTCTTGCGGTAAAGTTCTTTCAGTTTTTCCGGAACGATGAATTCGTAATTGTTGGGATCTTCTTTTTCCATGACCCCTTTGAGGGTGGTGAAATACTTGTAGTGTACCGCGTCGCGTGGATCATAGCCGCGCACGGTTCCGTAGGTGAGACGCATGGTGAAGTTGGCATCGGGGTAGAAGATCTTGTCGGGCTGCATGGCCATGAGAGCGGCCATCCAAAGGCGACGGCCCTTGGCGTACTCTTCGTCATACTGCGATTCGGCCTCCTTCAGTTCGAAATACTTGTCGACGATCGATAGGGCTGCCGTGAAAGCGGGGTCTTTCTTGAGTTTCTTGAGATCCGGCTTTTCGAGGAACGCATAGAAACGGGAGGAGTCGGCATAGATCGACTTCTGGAACATACGGTCGATGTATTTGTCGAAATTGTTCCTGTATTTTTTGCGGATCTCCTTGAAGATTTCAGGTTGGTACTGGGGCTTGACGTTCTCTGCGAAGAGGCGGAACATCACCTTGGAGGCTTCGCGGTCGGTGGGTGGGTTGTAATCTTTATAGAACGCTTCGGCGCCTTTCCGGATCGCTTCGATCAGTTTGGCGGTCTTTTCCGGGTTGTCGTCGGAGAGGGCCTGTTCGAGGCGTTTGGTACGATAGGCGAAGCTGATGATCTCGCTGCCCCGGATGAGCGCCTCGGCGATGTACTGGGTGGAATAGACATAATCGGCACGTTTTTCCACGGCATCCCGGATCAGGTCGAGGGCCTGGCCGTATTTTTCCTGGCGGGCGGGATCTTCGGCCACCCATTTGCGGAACTGTTCTTCGAGCGCAACCTTCTGATCCCGGACATGGAGTTTTTTGAGGGCTTCATTCTGGCCGATGGAGAATTTCCAATAATTGCTTGAGCGGGAGTACTTGTCGGCGTATTGGATCCGCACTTTTTCGCTGGCCATCATGTCGCGCCAGAGGATCTTCTGGCGTTCGCCACGGATCTTCACCCGGTTGGGGTTGATGATGTTCATCACCTCGTCGAGTTCATAGGAGGTCATGTAGCGTTCGGTGCCGCCGGGGTATCCGATCACCATGGAAAAATCGCCGGGGTGAACTCCTTTGAGCGATACCTTCAGGTATTTTTTCGGCTTCAGAGGGACATTGTCGGGGGAGTATTCGGCCGGTTTGCCGTCGGGGGACATATAGACGCGGAATACGCTGAAGTCGCCCGTATGGCGGGGCCACATCCAGTTGTCGGTATCGCCGCCGAACTTTCCGATCGAGGAGGGGGGGGTGGCAACGAAACGCACATCTTTGTATACTTCGTACACGACGAGAAAGAACTGATTGCCGTCGAAGAAAGAGCGGACGCTGGCTTCATAGTCGGTGCTGTCGGTGGCTTCCTTAACGATCTGTTGACTGATCTTGCGGATGGTCGCCTGGCGGGTCTCTTCGCTCATGGTGTCGTTGAGAGCGCTGTTGATCCGGTCGGTGACATCATCCATGCGGATGAGAAAGGTGACGGTCAGGCCGGGGTTGGGGAGTTCGTCCTTGCGGGTCTTGGCCCAATATCCGTCTTCGAGGTAGTTGTGTTCGACGGTGCTGTGTTCCTGGATGGCGCTGTAACCGCAGTGGTGGTTGGTGAGGAGCAGGCCGTCGGGAGAGACGATCTCGCCGGTGCATCCCCCGCCGAAGATCACCACGGCATCTTTCAGGCTCGAATGATTCAAACTGTAAATGTCGTCGGCCGTGAGCTTCAGGCCCATTTTGGTCATGGTACCGATGTTGAGCTTCTCAAGCAGAGGGAGAAGCCACATGCCCTCATCGGCACGAAGAAGAGGGGAGATCAACAGGAAGATCCCCAGAATGAGTGTTGTGATGCGTTTCATCTCTGTGGTTTTATTTGTTTGCGACAGCGGCAAAGATAATCGTTCTTGGCGGTTTCCCATATGTTATTCGTCACTTGCAGGGAAGGGTATTTGTTGTTGGTCGTCGGTAAGCCGGAAGCTGCGGCGGTGGTAGGGGGAGGATCCGTATTTCCGGATCGCTTCGCGGTGGGCCCGCGTGGGATAGCCTTTGTTCTTTTTCCAGCCGTAGACGGGGTATTTTTCATCCAGTTCTTCCATGATCCGGTCACGGTGGGTCTTTGCCAGGATGGAGGCGGCGGCGATGCTGGCGAACTTGCCGTCGCCTTTGATGATGCAGAGGGAGGGGATGCCGGGATAGGGGAGGAAGAACTTGCCGTCGACGAGAAGGAGGGAGGGTTTCCGGTGGAGGGCGGCGACCGCCTGGTGCATGGCTTTCCAGGTGGCGCGGAGGATGTTCATCTCGTCGATGGCGAGATTGTCGATGCTGCTCACGGCCCAGGCGATGGCCTGTTCTTCGATCTTTTCGCGCAGGGCTTCCCGTTGGAGGGGGGAGAGTTTTTTGGAGTCGTTGAGGCCTTCGAGGTGGAACCGTTCGGGCAGGATGACGGCGGCGGCCACGACAGGGCCGGCGAGGCAACCGCGGCCCGCCTCGTCGACACCGGCTTCGGTGGCGGGGGTGTGGTACCAGGGACGCAGCGACTCACCCATGGCGAAGCACTTTTTCGAGGGTTTTCCATACGGTGGCGGCGGTCTGGTCCCACGAAAAGAGCTTCACGCGCTCGGCACCTTTGCGGCTCAGCTCCTGCCGCAAGGTGGGGGAGGTGCTGATCTTTTCCATGGCATCGGCCATGCTTTCGACCGAGAAGGGATCGACAAAGAGGGCCGCCTCGCCGGCCACCTCGGGGAGGGCGGTGGCATGTGCCGCCACCACGGGAGTATGGCAGGCCATCGCCTCCACCAACGGAATGCCAAAACCCTCAAAGTAAGAAACGAAAAAGAGCGCCTCCGCTCCGCCGATCAGCCTGCGGGTCTCTTCCCGACCCAGGCCGCCCTCGAAATGAACATCTCCTGCGAAGGTCATCCTCCGCAGGGTCTTTTTCAGCTCATTGTTGCCGAACAGTGCCCGCCCCGCAAGGACAAGGCGGATATTGATGTCGGGATGATGTGTGCGGAAAAGTTCGTAAGCCCATAGCAGACGAGGCAGGTTTTTTCGGGGAAGGAGTGATCCTACATGGACGAAATAGGGTACACCTCCGGCAAAACGAAGTCTGCTTTCCTGTTTTTCCTTTTCCCCGAGAGGGGAGAACTCTGACGAAACCCCGTTGTAAGCGACCGTGATCCGGGCGAGGTCGATCCCGTATTGTTGGGCAATGTCCCCGGCCGAATAGTGGCTTACGGTAAGGATGTGGGTGGCAGCCCGGGCAAAACGGGGGAAATACAGCCGGTAATACCGACCGGTGAGCATAGGCAGATCATCCGGATAATGAACGAAATTAAGGTCGTGGATCACCGGGAGAACGGGTACAGGGGTGCGAAGAGGGACAAAACCATCGGGAGAAAAAAAGAGGTCGACGTCATGCTGTTCCAAAAAACGTTTCACTCCCCATTGTGTCCACAGGTGCCACAGCAGGGGGTGGCGTGCCGGCGGTGGGATGACCACCGGCCGGATATTCTCGGAGAAAAGGAAAGAATCATCCCATTTACGATCAAAAAGGAAGTAAAAGGTATGTTCCGGATGGTCTTTTGTGATACGCCTGAGGGTCTCATAGGTGAACCACCCGATGCCGTCGAGCTTACCGGGCAGGAGCAGACGTGTGTTGACGGCGATCTTCATGGGAGTGTCCCTTGTTCTCCAGGCTTTATTACTTTTGTGTGTAAAGTAAACCAATTTATCAGGATTGAAAAAGAAGTTTTTTTCGAACCTCCTGTTGCTGGTGTCGCTCAACCTGCTGGTCAAGCCGTTCTGGATCTTCGGCATCGACCGCAGTGTGCAGAACGTGGTCGGGGCCGAGGAGTATGGTTTCTACTTTTCACTTTTCAGTTTTTCCATGTTGCTCAATATTCTCCTGGATGCGGGGACGAGCAATTACAACAACCGGGTGATCGCGCGGGAGCCGGAAAGGCTTTCGGAATATTTTTCCCAGCTTTTTTTGATCCGTTTGTTGCTGGCGGTGGTGTACGGGGTGGTCACCTTTGCCGTGGCCTGGTTGATCGGTTATGCCGGCAGGCAGATGTATTTGCTGGTTTTTCTGGTCTTAAACCAGTTTTTAGCTTCGATGATTCTCTTTTTCCGCTCGAACATTACGGGTTTGCATCTTTTCCGTGCGGACAGTCTGTTGTCGGTGGCCGACCGTACTTTGATGATCCTCTTTACGGCGGTGGTATTGTGGGGGCATCTTTTCGGGGAGCATTTCCGGATCGAGTGGTTCGTCTACATCCAAACGCTTTCTTATCTTATTGTGGCGGGGGTGGGATTCATGATGGTGTTGCGGCGATGTGAGCGGTTCCGGCCTCGT
>Ga0256835_1000390_pt1 | contig 33424 bp, 28 predicted proteins | sample PIR30metaG_FD_185972 | JGI IMG/M metagenome (GOLD analysis project Ga0256835, IMG submission 185972) | Hydrothermal vent microbial communities from East Pacific Rise, Pacific Ocean - PIR-30 | ecosystem: Environmental > Aquatic > Marine > Hydrothermal vents | place: Pacific Ocean: East Pacific...
CGAAAGAGTAATAAAAGTGGCCATAGCCAATAAATTAATAAAGCAAGCATTCGCTATTGTAAACAGTGGAAAAAAATATGATGAAAATTATACAAAAAAATTTGGATTTTAACACAGTTCATCCCGATAGAGCGCAGCAACGAGGGATCTCTATTTTATCAAAGAATATAACAGCCCCCCAAGTATCACAAACATAATCCGTCCCTGAAAATCCAAATCCCCTTCCCCTCCACTCCAAGCCTCTTTTCAAAGTTTTTTCCTATTTTAGCTATATCGAATTGAAGGAAACGAAAAAAAATGAAAGAAATCAAACTTTTTATCACGGATATAGACGGCGTATGGACTGACGGATCCATGTATTACAGTGAAGAAGGCTATCAAATGAAAAAATTCCATACCTATGACAGTGCCGGGGTTTTATTTCTTACACTGGCCGGAATTCCGGTAGCCATCGTTTCCGGAGAAAATTCCGAAGCGGTTCGTAAAAGGGCTGCCAAATTAGGAATCGAGGAAGTTCATACGGGCATACAAGACAAAGTGGCACTTATAGAACAACTGCTATCTAAATACAATCTCAGTTGGGAAGAGACCGCATATATCGGAGATGATTTAAACGATATAAAAGTTTTGCAAAAAGCCGGATTGACTGCCTGCCCTTCTCAATCGGCAGACTATATAAAAAAACTCACCGACTGGCCATTAACCAAAAAAGGAGGAGAAGGAGTATTTAGAGAGTTTGTGGAAAAATATTTGAAAGAGAAAGGAATTTTTGAAGATATTCTGAACAACTACTTAAAAGGATAATATCCTAAAACAAAAAAGTCCGCTAAAACGGACTTTTTTATTTATCCGGATGTACAAATTAATTAAACATCAAATTATAAATACGTTCCATTTCCATCCCCAGTTTTTCCACATTGATATGACGCGCATGACGGATGGTTTCTTTTCCGTCAAAATAAACCAAAACGGTGGGAATAACAAACACGTTAAAATATCCTCTTGCTTCGGGAAGCAGTTGTACATTCACTTCCAGGAATTTTACTTCGGGATAATGTTCTTCCAGCATCTTTTGCAATTTGGGAGAAAGAGCATCACCCACATTGCAAGATTCATCCGAAAAAAATACCATAACAGCCGGATTTTCTTTGATAAAAGTATTGGCCTCATCTAAGGTTTGCGCAAAAGTATAACTCATTTTTTTTCAATTTTTTAGGTCGCAAATATATTATTTTTTTTCATTTCATACCAAATAAAAATAATTCCTTCGTTTTATGCAATTTGAAGTGTTAATTAGAGATTTATTTTTTTCTCATTTTATTAAAAAAATATCATCTTAATAAATTGACGTAAAATATTTTACACCATATGTAGTTATATTTAAGAAATAAGTGTATTTTTGCAGTAACTAAATTTATTATTCATAATGAACACGGGCATAATTATACAAGCGCGACAAGGATCTACACGGTTTCCGGGGAAAATGTTAAAACCTTTTTATAATAACGAGAGTGTCTTGGATATTCTTATAAGTAAATTGAAAAAAATATATCCATCCGTACCTTTGGTGCTGGCAACCACTCAAAATAAAGAGGATGACGCTATAGAAGAATTGGGAAACAAACATAATGTGGAAGTGTATCGTGGAAGTACGGAAAATGTTTTGGGCCGCTTTATCGAAGCCGCAGAAAAAAACAATTTGGACTCTATCATTCGTATTTGCGCGGATAATCCGTTTCTGGATATGCGACACATTCAAATATTGATGGATGAATTGGAAAAAGGAAACCTCGATTATGTGAGTTATCAAACACCGGAGGGAGTTCCCGTGATCCAATCCCATTTAGGGTTATTTGCGGAAGCTGTCAGCCTTGACGCTCTGAAAAAAGTAGCCAATCAAACGGTAAATCCCGAATATCTTGAACATGTGACCAATTATATTTACAAGCATCCGGATGAATTCAATATCAAATTTCTTTCTCTCCCGGCCTATTTTAAAGATGCCGATACCATTCGTCTGACTTTGGATACCGAAGCCGATTTTGAATTGGAAAAAGAAATTTACAAAGAATTACGTTTGCGCAATACCTATAAATTGATCAAACATATCAAATCCAGACCCGAATGGCTGGAAATCATGCAAAAAGAAATTCGTAAGAATCAGAAATAAGTTCTACTTGTTCTTTTCGTGAACCCATAAAAAACCTACTTACTATCACTCCGCTTTTTCTTAAAAAAGAGCGGGAAAAATACTATCTTTGAATATTCTTAAAGAAAGAATCAGTATGACTTATATTATCGGAGAAATCGGGCAAAATCACAATGGATCAGTGGATCTGGCCAAGCTAATGGTCGAGATTGCCGCACGTCCGGTAATCGATAAACTCTTTAACCGGAGTTTGAAACCACTGGATGCCGTTAAATTAACCAAGCGTGATTTATCGCAAGAATTATCCGCATCGGCTATGAATCGTCCTTATGATTCACCTCACTCTTTCGGGAAGACCTATGGAGAGCACCGCGCCTTTTTGGAACTGACAGATGAAGAACATTTTGAAGTGTACCGTTTAGCCAAAGAAAAAGGCTTGGACTTTGTCGAAACACTTACGGCGCCGGGAACTCTATCTCTCTTAAAATTATTTACTCCCGACAGGCTGAAAGTCGCTTCACGTGACTTAACCAATCTCCCTTTACTCGAAGTAATGGCCGAAACAAAAATCCCTATTATCCTCTCTACGGGAATGGGAGAAAAAAAAGAAATAGACGAGGCATTGGAAGTAATTACAAAATATCACGATCAGATTTCCATCCTGCATTGTTTGTCGGAATATCCGGCACAATATAAAAATATAAATCTGAAAACCATCCTTTACCTCAAAGAAAATTATCCGCAATATACCATCGGTTATTCCGATCACTCCATCGGGATTGCCGTGCCGGTAGCGGCTGTTGCCATGGGAGCGGAAATCATCGAAAAACATATCACTATCGACCGCCAATTAAAAGGTACGGATCATGCAGGATCCCTCGGGATTGACGGCTTATGGAGAATGGTAAGAGATATCCGCAATATCGAATTGGCTTTGGGAGAAAAAGATATTTTTATTCCCGATGCGGTTGAAACGGCCCGAAAAAAACTGGAACGTTCCATTGCAGCAAAAAAAGAACTTCCCGCAGGACATATCATACGCGAAGAGGATTTACATCTGCTCAGCCCCGGTGACGGATACCAGTGGAGAGACAGACATCTTTTAATCGGTAAAAAACTGAAAGAAAAGGTACCTGCCGATGAAATTATTTATAAAAAACATATAGAAGATTGATTATAAATACTATTTTACCTCTTTTTTACGTTTGAAATTTATTATGAACACCAAACAAATCATAAAAAATATTAGTTTTCTCATCCTTTTGTTACTTGTTTTTTGGACAAGTGGCTGCAGGAAGGATTTTGATGTGGTGCCGGGAAACGGTGATTTCAAAACCAGCACGGATACACTTTTTCTCGATTCCGTTTTTACGAATATTGCTTCACGCACTTACTATTTTAAGATTTATAACACTTCATCAACAGATATTTACCTCAATAAAATCTACCTCGAAAAAAAAGAAAATTCCTTCTACCGGTTAAATGTAGACGGGAAACCCGGCAAAGAATTTGAAAACATTTTGATTCACGCCAAGGATAGTATTTTTGTCTTTGTGGAAGTTACAGCGGATATAAACCGGCTTCCCGATCCCGTTTATGAAGAAAACTTATATATAGAAGATAATGCTCTTACAAAAAAAGTATTGTTAACCGCTTTTATCAAAGACGCCGATTTTTATTATCCTGCGCGCTTTCCCGATGGGAGTAAAGACTCTTTAACGGTTTATATCGATCCGCAAACGGGTGAAACCTCAAAAATTGCAGGATTTTTTCTCCCAGACAATACTACTTTTACTTCCGACAAAGCCATTGTCATTTACGGACATATGGCTGTTCCACCCGGAAAAACCTTGACTATAGAAAAAGGAAGTCATTTGTATTTCCATTATAATTCGGGATTGATTGTTTGGGAAAATGCCACTTTAAAAGTCAATGGTGAACTAGGAGAAGAAGTAATTTTTGAAGATGACCGGATGGAGCCGGAATATGAAAACAAGCCGGGAATGTGGAATTTTATTTGGCTGAGAGAAAATGCCATCAACAACGAAATGGATTATGCCATCATAAAAAATGCTTCTGTAGGGATTGAAGCTATGCCTACCAATAACGGTCGTCCCATTCTCACTATTAAAAATACGCAAATTTATAACGCCTCATTAGTGGGAATATATGCCATAGGTGCCGAAATAAAAGCAGAAAATTTGGTACTGAATAATTTTTCACTCAATGCCGTACGTATAGACTTAGGCGGCTCTTATGAATTTGAACATTGTACGATAGCCAATTATAACAACGGTATTCGCAATGAAAAAAGCGGTGCTTTTTATGCCCGGAATTTTTATGATACACCTGATAATACCCGTTATATTAATGACTTGGAGAATCTCCAAATAAGCAATTGTATTATTTACGGAAATAATTCTATTGAATATTTTATTGAAAAAGATTCCGGGGCTCTTTTTGAATATGAAATAAAAAATACTCTTATCAAATTCAAAGATATTCAAAACAGATTCACCAATAGAGAAGAATTGAATTTTAACGATGCAATTCACTATCATTCTATTCTCTTGAATGAAGATCCCGATTTTTATATGCCCTGGGAAAATCAACTTATAATTGGAGAAAACTCCCCCTGTATAAACAAAGGTGATTTATGCACAGCCCTTTCGGTTCCTCTGGATATTAAAGGAGTAGATCGTACACTGGCACCCGATTTAGGCGCCTATCAACATATTACTTTTCCAAACGATTAATTTTTTGTAATTTTGAGGAAACAACAATAAAATCATGAAAAAATTTATCATTTACTTTTTGCTTTTCACCATCCTTGTCGGAGGTTCTCTCTATGCATTTGATTATTACGTCCCTTATAGTGAAGGATGGCGAGCAGGAAAATTAATAAAAATCAGTAAAAAAGGAATCTTAATCAAAACCTGGGAAGGACAATTGAGCACGGGTATCGGGCAAGATCATCTGTGGAATTTCTCGGTTGAGCCCAAAGATAAACTGGTTATACAAAAATTAATTGACTACCAAGGAAAAGGAGTAAAAATAAGATATATCGAGCGTTTCTGGAAAATTCCTTGGCTGGGAGATACTAAATATTTTGCTAAGGAAGTCGTCCTCGACCGGGATGCAGAACAAATCGGAGACTAATTTTGCCCTAATGAAAAATACGGCCTTGCTTCTTATTTTTTTAATCCCGTTTTTATTCCGGGGGCAAACGGCCAAACATTACTCAAATGAATTTTTGAATATCGGAGTGGATGCACGCGCCATGGCTCTGGGAAATAGTGTGGTAGCCCAAACAAGCGATGTAACCGCCGGCTACTGGAATCCCGCCTTGTTGTATACTGTAACAGAACAAGAAATGGCACTGATGCATGCCGCTTATTTTGCCAATATTGCCCAGTATGATTATATGGCATATGCCAAACCCATAGACGAAAACAGTTCCTTTTCAATCTCCCTGATACGCTTTGGGGTGGATAATATCATGAACACTACCCGTTTGATTGATGCAGAAGGGAATATCGATTATGATCGCATTACCTATTTTTCTACTGCCGACTATGCCTTAAATCTCTCTTTTGGAAAGAAAAAACTATGGAAAAACATAGATTTTGGTTTGACCGCTAAACTTATCTATCGTCATATTGGAGAATTTGCCAGCGGCTACGGAATCGGTTTTGATATAGGAATGGCCTATCAGGCAGGAAAATGGAATCTGGGGCTTATTGCAAGGGATATTACCACCACTTATAATTACTGGTCTGTTAATGAGGAGGAATTGGCAGCCATTCAAGAAGCCATTCCGGGGCAAAATCAAACACCTCCGGAGTCGGTGGAGTTAACTTTACCGAAAATCCAACTGGGAATACAAAGGAGTTTTCCATTAAAAAAGGCATGGGAACTCTCTGCCGAATTTGATATTCAATCTCGTTTTTATCGTACTTCCTCCATTATCGCTTCGGATGCAGTGAGTATTGATCCGGCACTTGGCTTGGAATTCGGCTATGCAAAAACGGCCTTTTTACGCCTTGGAGTAAATAATTTTCAGCAACAAGACTTTTACGGAGAAAAGGAAGTCACCTTTCAGCCCAATGCGGGGCTTGGTTTTTTCTATAAAGGAATTGCTCTGGATTATGCCTTAACAAATATCGGATCAGATGGTTTTTTCTCGCATGTTTTTTCCTTAAAAATAAAACTCGATCGTTTTTTTCAGAAGAAAAAGGACTAAGTTTTTTTCGTCGGTTTTATCCATACGAATAGAAAACTTAATATAGTAAGCAATGAAAAAATCCATTTCATTTTATTGGCCCACGAAATATAAGGCACCCGTTTTTCATCATAAGTAAAAGGATTTTGAAGAAGATATAATATTCCAAAGTTTTCAAGCAAATCAAAAAAACCGATTAATAAAGGCAGTAAAACCAGAAAACGAAAAGAATACATGGCCTTCCTTTTTAATAAATATGCCATTGACAAGGCATATGTAAATCCGTAAATAATAGCATAAGGAATATCCACACATAAAGTTGATAAAAAATATACTTCACGACCTTTTTCTCCTAAGATATTCAGTAACCTTCTGACAAAATCATTCTCGAAGCCAAATTGCAAATCCAAAATAGAAGACAATGGAATCGAAATCCCAAACAAACGGGGAAAATAGGGAAAAACCACAAAGTTGATGATAAGAATCAATACTATTCCAACGAGGATATTTCTCCCGGTTGCTTTGGAAAAGAAAAAATCCGGCATTTTATTTTTCATGTATGTATATACAAACAAATATAAAAAGACTTCTTTGATTTTGGTTATCAAAGAAGTCTCTTTTCTAAAACGATTGGAATAATATTACTCGGCGGTAGCTTTCTCTACCCATTTTTTATCAAACAAAGTGCCGGTATATTTATATCCGGTATCTCCGATAGTCGTTACGATATTGATCCGGTCTTCTTCCTTATCGGCTTTGTGTTTTTTTGCCATTTGGATGGCTCCCCAAACATTGGCGCCTCCACTAGGCCCGATAATGATTCCTTCTTCATGCAGCACTTCGTAAACGGTATCGATCGCTTGTTTGCTTTTGATTTCGATTACTTCATCTATATATTGAGCCACCAAATTTTTGGTAGGCAAAGCATTCCCGATTCCTTCGATAAAATGGGATTGTGGTTTGGGTAATTCTTGATTATAAAAAGCCGCACGAAAAACAGAACCTTTGGGATCGACACCATAAATTTTTACTCCGGGTATTTTTTCTCTTAATGCTCTTCCTATACCTGATAAAGTTCCTCCTGTTCCCACGGCAGCAATAAAAATATCTACATTCCCTCCCGTTTGTTCATATATCTCCTGTCCGGTTGTCATATAATGTGTTTCGGGATTGTCCAAATTATCGTGTTGATTTAAAAACCATACATCTTTATGCCGATTTGCGTAGGTTTGTGCAAAATTATTGTAAGACTCCGGATGGGAAGGATCAATGGTGCTGTCCACTTCTATCAACTTCACATTATCTCCAAAGGCTTCCAATACTCTTTTCTTGTCCGGGGAAAGTGTATCGCGCACCACTATTAATAAATTATATCCTTTTTGTTTAGCCACCAATGCCAGACCGGTGGCTGTATTTCCCGATGAATTTTCAATAATGGTATCTCCGGGTTGAATCAATCCCTCTTTCTCCGCCTTTTCAATCATATATTTGGCTATGCGGTCTTTGACACTCGAAGTAGGATTAAAATATTCCAGTTTGGCATAAATATTCGCTCCGTATTTATCACTTAATTTTTCCAATTTTACCAAAGGGGTTTTCCCTACCGTATCCAATAAAGTAGTCATGTTTATTTGTGTTTTTAGTATGTTAATGAAAGCTTTTGCAAAGATACATTTCTTATTTATATTTCATCAGTCCTGGCAAATAAATAAGATAAAAAGAAGAAAAGACTTGAATATAGCATGCAATTTGAATGATTCATAAAATAAAAAATGTATTTCTATAGGGGACAAAACGCAAATAAATTGTTTTTAGTATATCATTTCTATAAAATTAAATGTCCAAAAAATGATAAATGATTGAGGTCAATCCGGCGAATATCTTTAAATTTGAAAGAACTCAAAAATTACCACCATGAAATATAGAATTGAACACGATACCATAGGAGAAGTAAAAGTCCCCGCTGATAAATACTGGGGTGCACAAACAGAACGTTCCAGAAATAACTTTAAGATTGGGCCCGAAGCTTCAATGCCTAAAGAAATCATCGATGCTTTTGCCATTCTAAAAAAAGCAGCTGCCTATACCAATCATGAATTGGGGGTATTACCCAAAGACAAAAGAGATTTAATCGCACAGGTAGCCGATGAAGTATTGGAAGGGAAATTATATGATCAATTTCCTTTGGTAATATGGCAAACCGGCTCGGGAACACAAAGCAATATGAATTTTAATGAAGTGGTTTCCAATCGTGCCCATGTTTTAATGGGGAACAAACTCGGAGAAGGAGAAAAATATATTCACCCGAATGATGACGTTAACAAATCACAATCTTCCAATGATACGTTTCCCACAGCCATGCATATTGCTCTTTATAAAAAGATAGTGGAAAAGACTATTCCCGGATTGGAAATGCTTCGAGATGCCTTGGCAAAAAAATCCGAAGAGTTTATGAAAGTCGTCAAAATCGGGCGAACCCATTTGATGGATGCCACTCCCCTTACCTTAGGACAAGAATTCTCGGGATATGTAGCACAATTGGATCATGGAATCAAAGCGCTGAAAAACACTTTGGATCATTTAAGTGAATTAGCCTTAGGAGGGACTGCCGTCGGAACGGGAATCAACACTCCCGAAGGCTATGATGTGACTGTTGCCAAACATATTGCCGAAATGACAGGTCTTCCGTTTAGAACCGCTGAAAATAAATTTGAAGCCTTGGCTGCTCACGATGCCATCGTAGAAACACACGGAGCTTTAAAACTACTGGCAGTATCTATCAATAAAATTGCCAATGATATCCGTTTATTGGCTTCCGGTCCACGATCCGGAATTGGAGAAATTATCATTCCCGCCAATGAACCCGGAAGTTCAATTATGCCCGGAAAAGTAAATCCGACACAAGCAGAAGCCATCACCATGGTTGCAGCTCAAATTATGGGAAATGATGTGGCGATCACTGTCGGAGGAACACAAGGTCATTATGAATTGAATGTATTTAAACCCATGATGATCTACAATGCCTTGCAATCGGCCGATTTGCTGGGAGATGCAGCCGTATCCTTTACCAAAAATCTTATAGAAGGGATTGAACCCAACTATAAACGAATAGAAGAATTGTTGAACAATTCCCTTATGTTGGTCACCGCATTAAATCCTCATATCGGATATGAGAAAGCTGCAAAAATTGCCAAGACCGCTCATAAAGAAGGAACCAGCCTCAAAGAAGCGGCTGTAAAATTGGGAATTTTAACAGAAGAGGAATTCGACAAATATGTTGTTCCCGAAAAAATGGTTGGAAAAATAAATTAATTTGTTTTTAGTGATAATAGAAAGGCTGTTCTCTATATGGGGAGCAGCTTTTTATCACGCATTATTCATGAAATTAGCTTTATGCAGATACGAGGCATCGAAATCCGCAGGAATACTTGCGTATTTCAAGGTTTTTGTAACGAAGTAGGTGCGTGAAGATAATTTCAAGGCACATTCAAATTTGGGTATGTTTATTTCTAACAAATATTGTTTGTCCCCTTGAGCTTTTATTGCGTTTGTTTGTAAAATTTATAATAACCGATGAATAATGCGGATTATATTAATCCAAGATATACTTTGGTTTTCCACCAACGAACTTTGATCAACATTCCGAATTTTTCCCATTGTGAGGTAAAAATATAATAGAAACCAAGTGGAATCAATGCAAACCAACGTAATAATTCTTTCAACAAAAGAACAATGTAGGCAATAAAACCCTTTTCTTTGGCGATCTCTTTCTTGATTTTGGCGGTTTCAATTATATGTTCTTTTACGTATTGTTTTGATAATTTTTCTTGCGGTATAAAATGCCAAACCACCAAGTCATGAAAGTAGTAAACAGGGATTCCCGCTTGTCGCACACGCTTGAAGAAATCTGCTTCGAGTAATCCGGGAACAAAATCTTCTTTACCTCCAAACAAATCGGTTTTAAATTTTCCCAATTTATCAAATACATCTTTGGAAATCAGCATATTGGTTCCGAAGGGATGTTTCTTTTTCGGAAACTTACTGCGTTGCCCAAGGTCGATTTCGGCAAAAACAGGCATGATAAATTTATTGATCCAGGCAGGTTTTTGCGATTCGAATACCGGTGAAATATGTCCACCTCCGGTTATATTTTTAACAGGTGACCTGAAATCGTCCGAAAGTAATTTAAAATAATCCTGATGAAGAGTTACATCATCATCAAAAAACACCAATAATTCGCCTTGTGCTTCTTCCACTCCCCTATTCCACGCATGTACTAATCCCTCTTTGGGTTCTTTGATATATTTTATAAAGGAAAACTGCGGATGATTATGAATAAATTCTTTTAACTGCTTTTTCACGTCATTGGTCGAATTATTATCGATAATCAGAATTTCAAATTCATCGGGATTAAATTCTTGAACCGTTAAACTTTCCAATAATTCGCCCAATAAAACCGGCCGGTTGTACGTAGGTATTATAACACTAAACTTCTTCATTTTTTCTTTTCCTTATATAAATAAAAGCAAACAAAAATATAATAATAAAAAGAATATAGGAAATCAATGAGATTTTCGCTCCTTTTTTTACAACTTTGGGATCAAAGGAAAATTCTATTTTATGTTCTCCTTTTGGAACATATAAAGCTCTCAATGCATAATCGGCTTTTAAAACAGGCACTTCCTTTCCGTCAATGGTGGCAATCCATCCATGGGGATACCATGAGTCGGAGAAAACCGCCAATCCGTTTTGCGAATTTTTTGATGTATAAACCAATTTTTCAGGCTGATAAGAAATCAATTTTATAGAGGCTAAGCTGTCTCGGCCTATTTGCTTTATTTCATTCTTATATTTTGTTTGTACTACGGCTGTTTTTTTCGTAGAAATATTTTTTAAGGCCGAAATTTCCCGGTTTTCGTCCTCCACCCATTTAATATTTTCTACGAACCATGCATTCCCATTAGCCTGATCATTGATTTGCAAACCTGCTTGTTCTCCGGAAGGTACTACCAGATATTTCACATTATACATATTCAGGATTTCCGGATTTAGATCGGAAGACAAATAAAAATCAAACAAATCTTGTATGCGCCGGGGTTTGGCAGCATGATAACCGCCTAATTGTTTATGATGATAAGAGGTAATACCGTCAGTTAAAGGATTGCGTGTAAAGTTCATCACACGATAATAGCCAGTATCTTTAAGAATTTCCAGATCTATGGGAGTGGGGCGGAAAACTCTTTCCAAATAATCCTCATCCACAAAATTATTCTTGTTTACATAGCGTTTATCTACACTCACCAAGTCAAAAACGATCAAAAACAAAAGAAGACCCAGCAATACATTCCGGGATATTTTTTCTTCCAAATATGCATATAAAACACCAGCTGTCAAGAGAATTAGAACCAAAGAGCGAATGCTGTCATGAACCAGCATTGCTTTTCTGTCTTCAATCAGCGCTTCTAGCAAGCCGTATTTTGCATACATTCCGTCATAAGGACTTTCAAAGGTGAAAAAAGAAGGGCCGAATAAGATAAATATTAAAAGAAGAACCGATATGCCGGCAGTAATTTTGATTAATTTCTTTCTTTTTTGTTCTTTTTTTTCCGGGGAATTTATAAAACCATAAAGCCCGAAAACCGCCAATACAGGGATAAGAAACTCAATAATCACTTGAATAGAGGCAACAGTTCTAAATTTATTATATAAAGGCACATAATCGATAAAGAAGTCTGTCAACAGACTGAAATTTTTGCCCCAAGAGAGCAGCAAAGTCAATACAAGAGCTGCAAGGATCCATTTTTTATGTTTACCGTGATAAAAAAACAAAGCCAGTATGGCCAAAAAGATGACAGTTGCTCCTATATATGCCGGAGCGGCTACGATAGGTTGATTTCCCCAGTAGGTACTGACACTTTTTATGAAATCATCGGCTGTTCTACGGTTTGTTTTGGTTAAAAGCTCTTTATATAAATGCGAATCTTCTCCCAAACTTTCCATATTCGATCCCCCCATAAAACGGGGAATCAATAAATTAAAAGTCTCTGCCAATCCATAGCTGTATTCGGTGATATAAGATTTATCCAAGCCTTCCTTTACCGGCTTTTTCTTTCCGTCGGGAGTAATCGTCAGGATTTGTTTTCCGCGTATACTTTCCTGCACATATTCCCGGGCAGGTAAAATATGAGAAAGATTCATTCCCAAAGCCAAAATTGCCGCCACAATTAAAATGGATAATTCCTTAAAAAAAGTAACCAGTGTTTTCTTTTTATACGCCTCCCACAAAAGAAAAGCTCCTAAAAATAATACCGCAAAAAGAAGGTAATAGGTCATTTGATAATGACCCGAATTGATTTCCAAAGAAAGCGCCAGCGTTGTCAGGACAAATCCCCATAAATATTTTTTTCTTTCAAAAACAAGTAAGATTCCGGCCAATACAAGTGGAAAATAGGCAATGGCACGCACTTTTGCCAGATGTCCTACACCGATAATAATGAGGTAATAAGTAGAAAATCCGAACGCTAAACTTCCCAATAAAGCCAATTTCCAATCCACTTTTAAAACCAGCATCAATATATAGAAAGACAAAAAATATAAAAACAAGAAGTTGGCCGGACGAGGCAAAAAACTCAATGTTTTTTGGATTTTCAAGGTATAATTATGAGGAAAAGAAGCGCCTAAGAGATAAGTGGGCATTCCGCCAAAAGCCGAATTGGTCCAATAGATTTCCTTTCCTTCCTTTTGTTTGTAAACCTCTCTTTCATGCTCCATTCCTTTGGCTTGTACAAGGTCACTTTGATTGAGGATTTTTCCTTGCAGCACCGGACTGAAATAAATCAAGGAAATAAGCATAAACAGCACTATGGAAAAAAGATGAGGCAGATATTCTGAGTATTTCGATTTCATAAAAACAAATGAATTTTTCTTGGGTAAAAATAAGAAATAAAGATATACCACTGCCGAAAAAAATTAATTGAAAGGAATTATCAATTATTTAAAAAAAATCTCTACTTTTATTTACATAAAAATCATTCTTTACTATTTTTTAACTTCGAAAGCCTTACTCGTTTTTTATTTAATCATAAATTTGCATATCCTATGGATTATAAGAGCTTACAATACACAAAACCGGGGCAATTTGAAGATACACGTTATGAAAAAATTCATAATGTAATCTTTGATGACCGCAATTCTGCATCAATTCAGGTTGCCCGCGAAATAGCCGATTTAATCCGTACCAACAATGAAAAAGGAAAAAACACAGTTTTGGGATTGGCTACCGGTTCTTCTCCGGTTAAAGTCTATGAAGAACTTATCCGTTTACATAAAGAAGAAGGTTTGAGTTTCCGGAATGTAATTACTTTTAATTTGGACGAATACTATCCCATTTCACCAGATGACATCAATTCCTATCATTATTTCATGAATGAATATCTCTTTAAACATATCGATATCAAAAAAGAGAACATTCATATTCCGAAGGGAGACCTCAAACCCGAAGAAATTAAAAATTTCTGTATCTCTTATGAAAAGAAAATTGAAGAGGCCGGAGGAATCGATTTCCAATTGCTGGGTATCGGACGAACGGGACATATAGGTTTTAATGAGCCCGGATCCCATAAAAATTCCCGTACACGTTTGATCACCCTAAACCATATTACCCGTATTGATGCCGCCGAGGCTTTTAACGGACTAAAAAATGTTCCCACCAAAGCCATCACCATGGGAATTGCCAGTATTATGCAATCCAAACGAATCATTTTGCTGGCTTGGGGTGAAAAAAAAGCAGATATCATCAAAGAAACCATTGAAGGAAATATTTCCTCAAATGTGCCTGCCACCTATCTCCAAGAACATCCCAATACTACCTTTGTTCTTGATAAAGATGCTGCACAAAAACTCACACGAATTGACACTCCTTGGATGGTTAAAGATGTGGAATGGAATTCCTACAATACAAAAAAAGCCGTCACTTGGTTGAGCAATAAAATAAATAAACCGGTTTTAAAACTTACCGATAACGATTACAATATCAATTCATTGGCCGATTTAATAGCTACCGAAGGAACTGCATACGATTTAAACATTAAAATATTTAATGCGCTTCAACATACCATTACTGGATGGCCGGGAGGAAAACCCAATGCAGACGATTCTCATCGTCCGGAACGAGCCGAGCCTGCAAAAAAACGGATAATTATTTTTAGTCCGCACCCCGATGACGATGTGATTTCCATGGGAGGAACTTTTGACCGGTTGATCCAACAAGGACACGAAGTACATGTTGCTTACCAAACTTCGGGAAGCAATGCGGTAACCGATGAAGAAGCCTTAAAATACCTGGAAGTTTATAAACATTTATTTTCTAACAGAGAGATAGAAGAACTTATCCGTTTTATTCAAAACAGAGATAGCTCGCAAGCAGATATTCCTTTACTGAGGAAAGTAAAAGCATATGTACGTCGTGCCGAAGCTTTGGCTTCCGTACGCTTTTTGGGCTTAGCCGATACCAATGTTCATTTTCTCGATTTGCCTTTTTATGATAAAAATCCGCTTTTAAAAAGAAAAATCGAAGAGCCGGACTTGCAAATTATGGAGAATTTAATGGAGAATATAAAGCCGCATCAAATTTTTGCCGCAGGCGATTTGGCCGATCCCCATGGTACCCATCGAATTACTTTTGATTTATTATCTTTGGTGTTGAAAAAAATTAAAAAACAAAATTGGACCAATGATTTGAGAGTATGGCTTTATAGAGGAGCCTGGGGCGAATTTGAAGTGTATGACATCGATATGGCTGTTCCGATGAGTCCTGCACAAGTACAAAGAAAAAGACAAGCCATTTTCTATCATCAAACCCAAAAGGACAATGTAATGTTCAAAGGCGAAGATGAAAGAGAATTTTGGCAACGCGTAGAAGAAAGAAACAAAAGGCTGGCGCAAAAATACCACCAATTAGGATTGGCTGATTATGAAGCGATGGAAGCCTTTAAAAGATTATATTTTTAACTAAAAGAAAGAGAATATGAAGAAACAGATCAAAAAAATTGCCGTGATGACCTCGGGAGGAGATTCACCCGGAATGAATGCCGCAATACGAGCAGTGATAAGAACGGCTGTATTTTACAAATTGGACCCCTATGGAATTTACCGAGGATATCAGGGTTTGATTGAAGGAGATATTGAACGTTTTACCGCCAGAGATGTCAGTAATATTATTAACCGCGGAGGAACTATCCTTAAAACGGCTCGCTCCAAAGAATTCAGAACGGTAGAAGGAAGAAAAAAAGCCTATGAGCAATTAAAAAAACACGATATCGATGCCTTGGTGGTAATCGGAGGAGACGGTTCTTTTACCGGGGCTCAAATTTTCAGTAAAGAGTTTGACTTTCCGGTAATCGGTATTCCGGCTACCATAGACAATGATATTTTCGGAACGGATTTTTCGATAGGTTTTGATACGGCTAGTAATACAGCTACCGAAGCCATAGACAAAATCAGGGATACGGCAAGTTCGCACGACCGTTTGTTTTTTATTGAAGTAATGGGACGTAATGCAGGTTTCCTTGCTTTATATAGTGGAATAGCAGGAGGTGCCGAAGAAATATTAATACCCGAAGAAAATATCGGTATCGATCGACTGGTAGAGTCTTTGCGTCGCAGCAAAAGAGCAGGAAAAACCAGTAGTATTGTGGTCGTAGCCGAGGGAGATAAAACCGGAAAAAATGTTTTTGAATTGGCCGAATATGTTGAGGAAAATTTAAAAGAATATGAATCCCGGGTAGTCATTGTCGGTCATATTCAAAGAGGAGGCTGTCCTACTACTTTTGATAGAGTATTGGCCAGTCGTCTGGGAGTAAGAGCTGTCGAAGTATTATTGGATGGAGAAAGTGATGTCATGGTAGGTTTCAGAAATAATACCGTTGAGGTGACACCCTTGGAAGAAGCGATTAAACTAAAAAGAGAAATCAATAAAGAATTGCTTGCAATTGTTGATATATTAACTACTTAATAATAAAAATAAATTTAGAAAAAATGAAAAAAGTTAGAGTTGGAATTAACGGATTCGGACGTATCGGACGTCTTGCATTTCGTGCTGCCGAAAAAAATCCGGCAGTAGAGGTCGTAGCCATTAATGATTTATTGGATGCCGACTATCTTGCCTATTTATTAAAATACGATTCTGTCCATGGACGTTTTGATGGGACTGTTGAAGTAGACGGAGACAATTTGATTGTAAACGGTAGAAAAGTTAGAGTAACAAAAGAAAGAGACCCTGAAAATATCAATTGGGGAGCCGTTGATGTAGATTTTGTAGTGGAATCTACCGGATTTTTTACCGATAAAGACAAGGCTGAAAAACACTTGAAAGCGGGTGCCAAGAAAGTAATTATTTCTGCACCTTCCAAGGATGCGCCTATGTTTGTGAAAGGAGTAAACCATAAAGAATTGACAAAAGACATCAAAATATTTTCCAATGCTTCTTGTACAACCAATTGCTTGGCTCCTATCTCCAAAGTCTTAAATGATAATTTTGGAATCGTTGAAGGACTTATGACTACCATCCATGCCGCTACTTCTACCCAAAAAGTAATTGATGCCCCTTCAAAAAATTGGCGTCGTGGTCGTGCGGCTATTGTGAATATCATCCCCACCACAACAGGGGCTGCAAAAGCCGTAGGAAAAGTTATTCCAGAATTGAACGGAAAATTAACCGGAATGGCCTTCCGTGTGCCTACTGCAGATGTATCGGTTGTAGATTTAACCGTTCGATTGGCCAAGCCTACTTCCTATGAAGAAATCATGAAAGTAATGAAGGAAGCCGCCGATGGTGAAATGAAAGGGGTTTTACAATATGTTGATGATGAAGTGGTATCTCAAGATTTTGTAACAGAACCTCATACTTCTAATCTGGATGTGCGTGCTGGTTTGGAATTAAATGAAACTTTCTTTAAAATTATCAGTTGGTATGATAATGAATACGGTTATGCCAGCAAAGTAATCGAGATGATTGAATATGCCAGTCAACTGTAAATGACAAAACTTAACCCACAAAAAAGAGGACTGAATCAGTCCTCTTTTTTGTGGGTTAAATAATTAATTACTTCTGCTGCGGCAAATAATCCAAACAAAGCAGGCATATAACTAATTGTTCCGTAATGCGATTTTTTGTAGCCGGTATTATCGGTCATCTGCAAGGCCTCCGCCTTTTGGAGTTCGGTAGAAAATACACATTTCACTCCTTTATGAATATGGAACTTTTTTAATCGTTTACGAATGGTTCGTGCCAAAAAATCTTCACGGGTTTTTGAAATATCGGTTACTTTTACTTTTGACGGATCCATTTTTCCGCCTGCTCCCATTGCCGAAATAATTTTTACTTTATTTCGTTTTGCTGCCACAATCAAATAGATTTTTGGAGAAACACTATCTATTGCATCAATAATATAATCTATATGCCTGTTTTTGATTAAACTGTCAAATTCATCCGGTTCTATAAAACGATTGATGGCGTGGATTTTTAAATTAGGATTTATATCTTGCAGTCTGTTTTTTATCAAATCGGTTTTATATTCGCCTATGGTGGAATGCAAAGCAGGAAGCTGCCTGTTGATATTGGTCACATCCACCCGGTCTCCATCTATTATCGTCATCTCCCCTACTCCTGCTCTGGCAACATATTCGGCTGCCGATGAGCCTACGCCACCTAATCCTACTATCAAAATATGGGCGGAATGTAATTTTTTTAAACCTTCTTCTTTGAGTAACAAAGCTGTTCTATCCAACCAATTCTCCATAATTTTACCTGGGACTTAATTCAACAAAGGGAATGATCATTTCTTGCAAAGAAATTCCACCGTGTTGATAGGTATTCATAAAATGTTCGACAAAATAATTGTAATTATTCGGGTACACAAAAAAGTAATCTTCTTTTGCAAAAATAAACGGACTATTGATAGATACGGAAGGAAGTTTTATTTTTTCGGGTTTTTCTACTGCATAGACATCTTTTTTCTCATAAGTAAGACTTCTTCCTGTTTTATAACGCAAATTTAAACTGGCTTCCTTGTCACCAATTACCTTTGTGGGACGTTTCACATTAATCGTACCATGATCGGTGGTAATCATCAATTTCATTTGATTTTCTGCGGCCAATTTTATAATTTCAAAAAGAGGAGAGTTCTGAAACCAACTCTTTGTCAGTGACCGGTAGGCTTTGTCGTTGGATGCCAATTCTTTTATAATATCCATTTCGGTTTTGGCGTGCGAAAGCATATCCACAAAATTATAAACCACCACATTTAAATCGTAATTTTTAAACCGGGAAAATTGACTGATGATTTTTTGTCCGAATTGATAATTCAGAATCTTGATATAATTGGTTTTTAAATCCAATCGCAATCGTCTGATTTGGGCTTCGAGAAAATCTGCTTCATGTAAATTTTTTCCTCCTTCATCAGAGTCATCTTTCCACCATTGCGGATAATGTTTTTTCAATTCCAAAGGCATTAAACCTCCAAAAATACTATTCCGGGCATATTGTGTAGCCGTAGGAAGAATGGAATAATATAAAATTTCTTCATCCACACGGTAGTAATCGTTAATCATAGGAGCAATCACACGCCATTGATCATACCTGAGATTATCAATGACAATCAACAGGGTGCTGCCTTTTATTTTCGGAAAAACTTTCTTTCTTAATAATTGGTGTGACATTAAAGGAGCCTCTTCTTCCTCTTCAAACCAGTCTTCATAATTTTTTGAGATAAAGCGAAAAAAAGCGCGATTGGCTTCCTGTAACTGGCCTTGTAAAATTTCATACATCTGGGAATCCTTCAATTGATCCATTTTCAATTCCCAATAGACTAATTTTTGATAAAGATCGGCCCATTCTTCATAGGAAGAAATCATCGAAATATCCATTGAAATTTTCTGAAATTCCTGCTGGTAGGAAAGATTGGTTTTTTCGGAAACCAATTCTTTTTTTTGAAGTATTTTTTTTAGAGAAAGCAAAATCTGATTGGGATTTACCGGTTTGATTATATAATCTGTGATCTGTTGACCGATGGCTTCTTCCATTATATTTTCTTCCTCGCTTTTGGTAATCATTACCACCGGCACCGCCGGAGAAAGCCTCTTTATGCGTGACAATGTTTCCAGTCCGTCAATTCCCGGCATTTGTTCATCTAAAAAAATAATTTCGAAATGATTGTCTTTTAGAAGATCCAAAGCCTCAACACCGCTATTGGCCGCAGTCACATCATAGCCTTTTTGCTCTAAGAACAAGATATGCGGTTTCAGCAATTCGATTTCATCATCAACCCAAAGAATTTTTGTTTTACTCATTTGTTTTGTTTTATAACTAAACGATTGAACCGGCATTTTCCGTATATAATTTCCGGTTTTTATGAAAACTTTAGCCTTCTTTTTCTTCCAATAAAGCTTTTATACAATCCGGTTTGAAACAAAAAAAAGGAACACGCTTTTTATATTCCCGGTAAGCCTCACCGAATTTTTTCTCTGCCTCCGGCTCTTCCCATATTTTAATCAGCAAAAGCATGAGAAACATTTCCAAGGGAGCAATAAAAAATATAAATGTAGGACTTCCTACCAATAAAGCAAAAGCCAAAGGGAAAAACCATAATCCAAAGTGCATCGGATGACGCATCAATCCGTACACTCCTTCGGTAACAAGCCGGTTGGTTTCCATTCGCGGGAGATTTCCTTGCCTGCCTCTTCCTGCTAAAAATTTTCCGGTATTGCGCGAAGCTTTTATAATAAGTTTCAACAAGAAATAACCGAGGACAAAAGTGGTGATATGAAAATACAGACTGTCAAAAAGATCTTTAAAATAGATTTTATCAAAATAAATTCCCACTACCGCTCCACCGATCAACATCAGCAGCCATAAAAAAATGCGGATATAATTTTTTGTATTCATATGCATAAAGATAAGCAATTTATCAGAAGAAACAGCATAAAAACAAAACCCGGCAGACCAAAGCCGCCGGGTTTTATAAATATAAAAAATAGATAAAATTATACTACTCCTTGCGCAAGCATTGCGTCAGCCACTTTCACGAAACCGGCAATATTCGCTCCTTTTTCATAATCCACCCAACCATCGGGTTGTTTACCGTATTTTACGGTGTTTTCGTGGATGCTTTTCATTATCTGACGAAGTTTTGCATCTACCTCTTCGTCAGTCCAATTGAAACGCATAGAGTTTTGACTCATTTCCAATCCGGATACCGCTACACCTCCTGCATTTGAGGCTTTACCGGGAGAGTAAAGAATTTTTGCCGCTTTAAAAATTTTGATAGCATCGGGAGTGGAAGGCATATTGGCTCCTTCTACTACCGCCATTACTCCATTTTTGACAAGTTGAGCGGCATCTTCCTCTTGTAATTCGTTTTGAGTAGCGGCAGGTATGGCAATATCCACTTTTCTTTCCCAAGGTTTTTTTCCGGGATAGAAAGTGGCTTCGGGATACTGATCGGCATAAGGGGCAACTACATCATTATTGGTAGCTCTTAACCGCAATAAATAATCGATTTTTCTGCCGGAAATTCCTTCGGGGTCATAGATATAACCGTCGGGGCCGGAAATGGTCACTACCTTTGCACCGAGTTCCGTTGCTTTTTTAATTACTCCCCAAGCTACATTTCCGAAACCGGAAACCGCTACGGTTTTTCCTTTGATATCTTCGCCTATCGTTTTAAGCATTTCTTCGGCAAAGTATACCACACCATAACCGGTGGCTTCGGGACGAATTAATGACCCTCCGAAAGCCAAACCTTTTCCGGTCAATACTCCCGAAAATTCATTTTTTATTTTTTTATATTGTCCGAATAAATAACCTATTTCGCGACCTCCTACTCCTATATCTCCGGCAGGAACATCGGTATTAGGGCCGATATGTCTAAACAATTCATTCATAAAGGCTTGAGAGAATCGCATCACTTCGTCATCGGATTTTCCTTTCGGGTTAAAATCAGATCCTCCTTTTCCTCCTCCCATGGGCAAAGTAGTCAAAGCATTTTTGAAAATTTGTTCAAATCCCAAGAATTTCAAAATACTTTGATTTACCGTAGGGTGAAAACGCAATCCGCCTTTATAAGGACCGATAGCCGAGTTAAATTGAATCCTGTATCCTCTATTCACTTGGATTTCTCCTTTATCATCTACCCAAGGCACTCTAAATGAGATGGTTCTCTCGGGCTCAATCATTCTTTCCAATAATTTCTTTCCTTGGTATTTGGGATTTTCAGCAATATAAGGGATTACCGCTTCGGCAACCTCTTTGACCGCTTGCAAGAATTCAGGTTCGTTTGGATTACGCATTTTAGCATATTCCATAAACTGATCGATTTGTTGTTGATATTTATTTTCCATTAGAATTGAATTTTGCTTATATATTTTTGTTTAAATTTTGCTCAAATGTATCATTTTTTATTAAAAAACCAAGTGCAAAAGACATTTAAATTGCTAATATTTCAATAAACTTCATCATAAAAAATTACAAAACTGACAATTGTCATAATTATGCTTAGGAAGGTAATTATTTATTTTTTTAACAACCATTTTTCGGGGTTCAATTTGGTTAAATTTTTATAAATCATAAATTTTATTTCCGTTTTTCCGGTTGTTGGATCAGTAGCTACTTCTCCTATATTTTGTTTTGTTTTTACTCTGTCTCCGGGTTTCACATATACCTTTTTCAGATTTTTATAAATGGTGATATAATCTCCGTGTTTGATATAAACGGCCGTATTTCCTCCGGGAATTATTTGGATTTGCAATACTTGTCCTTCAAAAACCGCTCGTACTTTGGCTCCTTTGGTCGTGGCTAAATTTATTCCTGAATTTTGCACGACCACATTTTTGAATACTTCATGTTTTTGAACTCCAAATCGTCGTGTAATATAGGCTTTGGTGACCGGCCAAGGCAAAATTCCCCGGTTGGCGGAGAATTTATCGGCCAATTTTTTTCCTTCCGGTGTCAAGAAAAATTTGGTTTTTGAGGTACTTGTCCTTTTTCCAGAGGAAGATTTAGCCCTTTTGTTGGAGCGTGCAATGGCTTTCTTTATCTCGGCTTCAATTAACCTGTCTATTTTTTTCTTTTCCTTTTCTTTCTTTTTTATTTCGGCTAAATAATGAGATCTCTTTTTCTTGATTTTTTCGATAAGTGCCAATTGGGCTTTTTGTTCTTTCAGGATTTTATTTTGTTCTTTTTTGTATCCGGCATACAACTTTCTTTTGGCAGCCCTGTCTTTTTGTAAAGAAGCTTTCAGCTCTTTGAGTTCTTTTTGTTTGACCAGAATTTCTTCTCCTTGCTTTTTTCTGTAAGTAGAAAACTGTTTTAAATATTGCATGCGCTTGAAAGCCTGATAAAAATTATCCGATGAAAAAAGAAAATACAATTTACCGTTTCTCGACCTGCTTTTATAAGCTTGGCGGATCATATGCGCATAGTCTTGTTTGAGTTTTTTCAAGTCTTTTTCAAGAGATTCGATTTCTTTTTCCGTTTTGTTGATTTGACGACTGATTCCATTGATTTCCCGCCGCATATTGTCGGCCAATTTTTTTCTAATACGTATTTTTTCTTGAATTTGCTCGGCTTTTTCCAAGGCAGACATTTTTGTTTTGTCCATCTCGGAAATACGTTGATTTATCTCTTCGATTTGCTTTTGCAAAGCCATACGTTTGGCTTCCAGTCTTTGCCTGTTGGATTGTGCAGATGCCGCAAGAGGAAGCATCAAAAGAAGAAGTAAACTGAAAATTAATTTATTGTTCATAAAAACATTCTGCAATCAGGCATTTATTTAAAATACGAATATATTAAATCTTTTCCAAAAAATCAGAAATTCATCTTGGTTTGCACAGGTGGAATTAAATTGTATGATTTTCTATGATAACGGCAAATTCCGTATTTTCTTATGGCTTCACGATGGGCAAGCGTGGGATATCCTTTATTATTGATCCAATCATAATAGGGAAATTTTTGATGAATCTTCATCATAAATTCATCCCGATAGGTTTTAGCTAAAATAGAAGCAGCCGCAATACTTATATATTTGGCATCCCCGCCGATTATTGTTTCAAAGGGTATATTTTTGTAGGGATTAAAGCGATTGCCGTCAACCAATATCAATTCCGGTGTCAGCCTTAAATTATCCAAGGCTTTATGCATCGCCAAAAAAGAGGCATTCAAAATATTTATTTTGTCTATGGTATGCTGGTGAACAAATGCCACTCCCCATGCCAAAGCATCTCGCTGAATTACCCTGCGTAATTCCAAGCGTTTTTCTGCCGTTAGCTGTTTACTGTCGTTAATGCGTTTGTTTCTATATTTTTTATCAAAAATTACTGCTGCCGCTACAACCGGCCCTGACAAACTTCCTCTTCCCGCTTCGTCACAACCGGCCTCAAAACGATGTTCCCTGCTAAAAAATATTTTCATTTGGATTTTTTCTTTTTCTTTTTATTGGATTTTTTTACTCCGGTTTTTGATTTTATTTTCGTATAACGTCGCTCACGATTCCACCATAAAAAAGGTCCTAAAACAACTACTCCTATTAAAATAGCTGTTGCGGCTACCAGAAAGTCCGAGGTGGAGAAATGAAAGTCCCATGCAAAAAGCTTGGCAAAGAAAATTACAAATAAGGCATAGGTGATTCCGGTCACAATTGAAAAACGATAAAAGCCCGCCGAACGCTTTCTCTCCCAATATTCTATAAATTGTTTTTCTTTTTCTGTCATTCAATAAATTTTTCACAAAGTTAATAAAAATCGACACCTGTCTCTCTTTGAATTAACTTTTCATAAACAATTAAATTAGTGGATATTATGTAACTTTGCCAGCAAAACCTAAAACAGGTGCAGGAAAAATTTATAAAACATATCAAACAAGTCCCCGATTATGCTCAAAAGAAATACCTGTTGGCTGTTTCCGGTGGAATCGACAGTGTGGTTTTGGCACATCTCCTTCATCAAAACAAGTTGAATTTTGAAATGGCCCATTGCAATTTTGCTTTACGCGGAGATGAAAGTAATCAAGATGAAGAGTTTGTAAAAAAATTAGCCAAACAACTCGATGTTCCTTTGCATATTAAAAAATGCCCGGTAAATACAAAAGAAAATACGCAACTCGCTGCTCGAAATCAAAGATATGAATGGTTTAATAAACTTAAACATACCCGTCATTTCGATTATATACTTACGGCACATCATCTCAATGATGCCATAGAAACTTTTTTTATAAATCTTTTACGGGGAACAGGCATACAGGGTCTTCTGGGAATTCCGGAAAATGAAACCTATTTAAGACCGCTTTTGGATATTTCACGTGAAGAAATTCATAAATATGCCAAAGAAAAACAATTGCAATGGCGGGAAGACAGCAGTAATGCTTCTGTTAAATATCTCCGTAATAAAATCAGACATAATCTTATTCCCGAAATCAAAAAAATAAGCCCCGAATTTGAATTGATTATGCAGCGAACTTTCAAGCATTTACAAGAAACAAATGGTATCGTGCTCGATTGGTTTGAGGGGCATAAAAAGGAAATTATTAAAGAAAAAAACGAAGAACAAATACTGGATATAGAAAAATGGAAAAATCTTAAAAACAAGAACCGGTTTCTGTTTCAATGGCTGAAAAACTATGGATTTTCCGACTGGGAAAGCATTTATCAATTGCCTTTTGCCCAAAGCGGGAAATATCATCAATCAGGGAATCACCTATTACTAAAACACAATAACCAATTAATTCTCAGTCAAAAGCCGGCTAGCCTAAAAAATGACTCCTATATTTTCAATTCGATTCCCGAACAAATCCAAGAACCTTTTGCAGCCAAATTTGAGATCCTCCATGAGAATCAAATCTCTTTGGATGAAATTAAAAAAGCTGGAAAAAATATTTTATTTATAGATTTTGACAAACTGAATTTCCCATTAATCATAAGAAAAAAACGGGATGGAGATTATTTTTATCCATTGGGAATGAAAGGCAAAAAAAAATTAAGCGATTTTTATAAAGATGAAAAAATTTCTATGACCGAAAAAGAAAAAATTTGGTTATTTTGCGACAATAAAAATATAGTTTGGGTTTCGGGTAAAAGGCCGGACGATCGTTATAAGATAAATGCAAAAACGAAAAAAATTTTAAAAATTACATTGTTATGAAAAAAATGATTTGGCTTATTCTTCTATTGCCGATGTTCTCTATGGCTCAATTCGGGCAACCTCAAGTGAAAAATCCGGTGCATTGGAAAACCTCTGTGGAGCAAACCGGTGAAGACACATACAATCTCATCATTGAAGCGGATCTCGATAAAGACTGGCATCTTTACTCGCAATTCAATGATCCTGACGGTTCATTACCCATAGAATTCGAGTGGAAAAATAAAGACGGAAATTATGAAGTAATTGGAAAAGCCAAAGAAATCGGTACCCATAAAGAGTATAATGAAGTTTTTGGTGTAACCGAAACATTTTTTAGTGATCATGCCAAATTGATCCAACCCATAAAACTTTTAAATAAAAACCTCAATAAAATCGAAACCCGCTTATATGGGCAAGTATGTAAAGAGGAATGTATTCCCATTAAAAAAGACCTGGTTTTCGATCTTACCAAAGCTAAAAAAGTAATTACTCCCGCAAAAAAAAAAGAGGAAGTAGAAAAAGTTGAAAACACACCGGTTGAAACACCGGTTGAAACCAAGCCGGAAACGAAAAAAGAATCTTCTAAGGATACTAAAAGCAATTCACTTGCTATAAATTCCGACGAAAAAAAGAATGAAGCAAAAGAAATTCCAGCCAAACCGGAAGATAGTGTTTCTTACAATAATGGGAATGAAAAAACCATTGAAGTTGCCGCTGAAAAAAACGAACCTGAAAAAAAGCCCTTGAATCCCTGGAAAGTTTTTTGGTGGACATTTTTTGCCGGTCTTGTGGTCTTACTTACTCCTTGTGTTTTTCCTATGATACCGCTCACAATAAGTTTTTTTACCAAGCAAAGTGAGAAAGGGAGCAGCGGGAAATTTAATGCCTTGGTCTATGCTCTATCGATTGTATTGATTTATGTAGCATTGAGTTTGCCTTTCCATTTGTTGGATAACGTAAACTCGAGTTTTCTTAACAACTTCTCCACCAATACCTATGTCAACCTGTTTTTCTTTGCCATCTTTTTTATTTTTGCATTGAATTTATTCGGAGTTGAAAAATTAGATCCGGTACGACTTATACCCTCTTCTTGGGTAAGCTCTGCCGATAAAAAATCAAACAAAGGAGGAATATTGGCCGGCTTCTTTATGGCTTTAACCCTTGTGATTGTTTCCTTCTCTTGCACAGGGCCCGCTTTGGGATTGATTCTTGGAAATGTATTATCAACAGATGGAGGCGCTACAATGCTGACCATTGCCATGTTAGGATTTGGGCTGGGAATTGCCCTGCCTTTCGGTATTTTGGCATTTGTACCTTCTTTATTGCATAAGTTACCTCAATCCGGAGCTTGGTTGAATTCCGTAAAAGTAATTTTCGGTTTTATCGAATTGGCTTTTGCCTTTAAATTTCTTTCCAATGCCGATTTGGTCAACCAATGGCATTTCCTTCATCGCGAATTATTTATAGCCATTTGGATTGCTATAAGTTTGACAATGGCAATGTATCTATTCGGAAAATTGACTCTTGCACATGATATGCCCGTAGAGAGAATCGGAGTATTCCGTTTTCTGCTCGGATTGGCTTCTTTGACTTTCGGGATATATTTGTTCCCGGGATTATGGGGCGCGCCTTTAAGTATCATCAGCGGTTTTCCTCCTCCGATGAAATATGCCGAATCCCCTTTTGGCGTAGGTAACCAGCAAGCAGGTAATTGCAAGGATTCGGGAACTAAAGAAATATTACCCGAAGGCGCTGAACACGGTCCGCACAATATTATTCTTTTTGAAAATGATTACGACAAAGCTCTTGCTTATGCTAAAAAAGTGAATAAACCTTTGATGCTTGATTTTACGGGAAGAGCCTGCCAAAATTGCCGGTTAATGGAAGAAAACGTATGGAACAAACCGGGAATTCTTCCGATTATGAAAGATAGTATCGTTATTGTATCCTTATATGTAGATGAACGCACAAAATTACCTGAAAACGAACAATATATTTCAAAATTTTCAGGCGATAAAATAGAAACAGTCGGAGATAAATGGAGTGAGTTGGAAACTTATGTTTATAAAAATAATTCACAACCTTACTATGTATTACTCGACCATAACGAGAAAAAGCTCAATGAACCCGTAGGATATACACCCAAAGAAAAAGAGTTTTATAAATGGCTGACTTCCGCATTGAAAAAATTCAAAAATAAGTAGAAATGTCAGTCTTATAGAAATATTTTTATTTGGAACAATTCTTGACTAACTTGCAGCCTAATTAAATAAGAAAAAGAAAATGGGAAATATAGTCGCAATTGTAGGGAGACCAAATGTCGGAAAATCACAATTATTTAACCGTTTGACCGGTCAAAGACAAGCTATTGTAGATGATGAAAGCGGTGTAACACGAGACCGGCACTACGGAACTTCCGAATGGAATGGAAAAGAATTTACAGTAATTGATACCGGTGGTTACGTAAAAGGTTCCGATGATATATTTGAAGATGAAATTCGCAAGCAAGTGGAATTGGCTATCGACGAAGCAGATGCAATTATTTTTGTTACAGATGTGGAACAAGGTATACATCCTTTGGACGAAGAGGTCGCTAATCTGTTGAGAAAGACTAAAAAACCGGTGTTTTTGGCAGTAAATAAGGTGGATAACAATAAAAGACAAAATGATGCAATGGTTTTCTACAACCTTGGCTTAGGCGAAATTTATCCTATTTCCGCCATCAACGGAAGCGGAACCGGCGAACTTTTGGATGCCGTGGTTGAAGCTTTACCGGAAGAAGATAAAAATGAAAACGAAGAAAACGAAATTCCTCGTTTTACGGTAGTCGGACGACCTAATGCCGGAAAATCCACTTTCATCAATGCCCTTTTGGGAGAAGACAGGAATATCGTTACGGATATCGCAGGAACGACACGGGATACCATTTCAACCCGTTACAATAAATTTAATCAGGAATTTGATTTAATTGATACTGCCGGAATAAGAAGAAAAACCAAAGTAAAAGAAGATATTGAGTTTTATTCCGTAATGAGAGCCATTCGTGCTATTGAGAATTCTGATGTGGTATTCCTTGTGGTTGATGCTACTCGCGGTTTTGAGAGTCAGGATCAAAAAATATTCGATCTGGCCAAAAAAAATAACAAAGGAATTGTTATTTTGGTAAACAAATGGGATTTGGTCGATAAAGAAACCAATACCGCCAAAGATTTTACAGAGTACATCAAAAAGGAAATAGCTCCTTTTGACGATGTGCCTATTTTGTTTATTTCCGCGAAAAATAAACAACGGATTTTCAAAGCTATAGAGGAAGGGATGAAGGTTTATGAAAATCGTAAAAAGAAAATCAAAACCAGCAAGCTAAATGAAGTAATGCTCCCGATTATTCAAAATAATCCGCCTCCGGCACATAAAGGGAAGTACATCAAAATTAAATTTGCTACCCAACTGCCTACACATAGTCCGAAATTTGCTTTTTTTGCCAATTTACCTCAATACATTAAAGAACCTTACAAACGTTTTATTGAAAACCGTTTACGAGAAAATTTTGATTTTAAAGGTGTTCCTATTGAAATTTATTTCAGAAAAAAATAGATGTATGATTTTTGGACCATACTAATCCTTTTATTCACAGGCTTGATTGTCGGTTTTGTCAATACACTTGCCGGTGGCGGTTCAACCCTAATGTATCCCGTTTTGATATTTCTCGGAATGCCCATTCATACAGCCATAGGTACGAGCAGAGTATCTTTTTTGGCACAGGGAATATTTTCTGTTGCAGGCTTTAAAAGCAAAGGTGTATTTCTTTTCCCTTTCAACCTCTATGTCGCTTTAAGCAGCCTGTTCGGCGGTTTGCTGGGAGCTTGGATAAGTCTTCAGGTTTCGGGTGAAAAAATGACTAAAATACTGGTAATTGTAATGGTAATTATCGCCTTTTTGATACTTTTCCAATCCAAAATAAAATATTCCGATATGGAAAAAAGAATCAAAGGCAAGTACCTTTGGATTAGTATGATTATTTTCTTTTTTATCGGCCTTTATGGAGGTTTTATTCAAGCGGGAACCGGTTTTTTAGTAATAATTGCTTTAATGTTATATAACCGTTTAAGCATCACTGAAGCCAACAGTATAAAAGGCTTGGTAGTATTGATATTTACCATTCCGGCGTTAATTTTGTACATAAAAGCCAATCATGTAAATTGGACCGCCGGTTTTATCCTTGCCATAGGTACTTCGCTTGGCGCTTGGCTGACAAGCCGTTGGTCGGTAAGCATCCCCGAAAAATATGTGCGAGGTTTTCTTACTTTTATGATATTATTTCTAGCTATAAAACTATGGTTTACCTCATAAAAAAAACTCCTGATTTACAGGAGTTTTAATTTTTTATTAAAAAAATCTAGGTGATCGTATTCGATTGGTATCGATAAAATAAAAATCATAACCCAACATGATCTCATGACTCCCGCTGTTATAATTCTGTAAGTCCGTCAAAGTATAATCATAGGCATAACCCACACGGAACTGAGGCGTGACATAATATTGCAATAATGCCGAAAAACTGTCTCCAAATCGATAGGCGGCTCCTACTCCGAATTTATCATTGATGAAAAAATTACCCGATAAATCAATCGATAAAGGAGCGCCAGATACCGCTTTCATTAAAAACGAAGGCTTAAATTTTAAATACTCGTTCAATTCAAACACATAACCTCCAATTAAAAAATAATGACGGCGTTCTTTGCTGGCACTAATCTCACCGCTTTTTAAATCGTGCTCCAATAACTTCGGAGCTGATAAACCAATATAACCTTTATCCGAATAATAATAAGCACCCACTCCGATATTCGGCAACAAACGGTTGCTGATATTGTAAATCGCAGGATCATTCGACTGATTCGGATTCAAAGCTAATAAATCCGCCTGATAAATATTCACTCCCGCTTTCAATCCCAAAGATAATTTGGCATTTGGGGTCGTTTGAATATGATAGGCATAGTCCGCAAACAACATCGTTTGATGAATAGGACCTACCTTATCATTGATAACCGATAAACCCAAGCCCATATTCTCGTTATAAACCGGACTGTGAACCGTTAAGGTTTGGGTTTGGGGCGCTCCGTTTATTCCAATCCATTGCGTGCGGAACAAACCGTTTAAACTCAATGCACCGCGGCTGCCGGCATATCCCGGATTAACCGATAAGGTATTGTACATATATTGCGTATACATCGGGTCTTGCTGAGCCAATAAATGAAAACTCCATAAGCTTATAAGACCAATGAAAAATGTTAATTTAGTTCTATTCATAATTATAAAAATTTAAAATTTCTGCGGAGAAGTGCCTCCGCAGAAATTAATTTATCGGTCTAAATAAATCCAATCTACAATAGGTTTCTTACCATCTTTCAAATCCAATTCATAGAAATAGGTTCCGGTGGGTAATTTCTTATCTCCTTCAATGACCCATCTTCCATTGGATTCTCCGGTCCAATCATTATTGTAGGGATCTGCTTCATATACAAGATTTCCCCATCTATTGTAAATCTTAATCGTCGGTTTATTGTAATGATCCAGTCCGATGATTTCGAAGACATCATTTATGCCGTCTCCATTGGGGGTAAAGATATCGGGAATAATCACACCAATAGTAATTACAACAGTTGGATCATCATCTCCGTTATCAACCACTGCATTCGGATCATCTGATACATCAGTTACAGGATTTCCTTGTGGATCATAAGCCGTAACAGTAGCAGAATTTTCCACATTACCTCTTTCGATATCCTCTCTTGTAATGATATAGGTAGCAGTAAATGTAGTGGAGTCTGAATCTCCCGGAGCCAAATGCACAATAGTACCTCCTGTAACCGTCACCAAAGGATCATAAATACTTATATCGGTTAAAGTTACATTTCCGGAATTAATTACCGTGAAAGTATATGTGATTGTTTCTCCTACATTGGCTCTTTCATCTCCATTTTCATCATTAAAATGGCCTTCTTTTAATAGAGTGATTTCCGGACATTGTACAATATTGGTAATAGTTACTCCATCTGCATTTACATCTGACGGATGAGAAAGGTCGCTCACATTATTTCCGCAAGCATCTTGTGCTGTCACTTCCGCTTGGTTGTCAAAATGTCCGGCATCAATATTTTCCTGTGTAACTGCATAATTGGCCGTATAAATCCAAACTTCATTAATATCTAAGATATTGTCCCCGTTATCATCTCCCGAAACAAAAGTAGGTGTAATTCCCAAATTGCTCAAAACACTATCATTGAGGTTTATATTACTTAAAGCGATATTACCTCGATTGGATATCTCAAAAGTAAATTGAATTTCATCTCCCACTTTGGCACAAGAAGTGGTAAAGTTAGAGGTTTTTATCAATGCAATATCCGGATTTAGAGGGATAGTTATTTCGGTCGGATCATCGGGATCATTTTCCGGATCATTATCATCGGGACTATCTATATTTGCTGACACATTGGGATCATCGGAATAGTTATTATAATGCAGATTCAAAGCATCATATTCTATTTCCGCTTGATTAACCACTTTACCACAATTATCAATATCCGATTGCTGTATAATATAGTCCAAAACAACTACCTCACTTTCTCCCGGATTCAAAGCGCCGGTTCCTACTGGTTGTTGTATAATTCCAAGTAAATTATCATTCAAAACAATATTGGTTGATTCAACATTTCCTGTATTTGTAACCGTAATTGTATATCTAATGATTTCTCCTGCTTCGATTTGACCGTCATTATCCGAATCGATTAATTGTGCTTCTTTTGTTATAGACATATACGGAAGTAAATAAGGAGTAAGGTCTGTTATTGTTGAATCATCAGGATCATCATTCGGCTCGGTATCATTATTATCCACATCATTATTGTCATCGGGATCATCCGAAGCATTGGTATAATGATTCCCTTGAGGATCATCATAAGCAAATAAAGCTGAATTGACCACTTCTCCCGAATTGATATCTGTTTGAGTAATGGTATAATCCGCATTATAAACCCAAGTCTCTCCTACATCCAAAATTCCATCATTATCAATATCTCCATTAAGCAATTGGATACTTCCTCCTGCATTAGTGATTAAATCATCAGTCAACACAGGATTCAAAATCGAAATATTTCCGGTATTTTGAACTGTAATGGTATAATGAATTATATCCCCGGCATAAAGTAACCCATCAATACCTAAATCAAGATTATCAATTTTTATAACAGATAAGGAATTTATTTGATCAATATTCGTAATAGTAGGATCATTCACATCTAGAGTGTCAGGATCGTCTGAAACTTCAGATAAAACTACACCCGTTCCTGTTTCGGCTCCAACTATTGCCTGGTTACTAACTTGTCCGGCATCAATATCGGATTGTAATAAAATGTATTCACCTGTAATTGATTCGGAATCTCCGGGATTCAAAATACCGGTTACCAGATAATTATTTAAACCGATTAAAGCATCATCAATTCTGACATTGTTCAAAGTGGTATCACCATTATTTAAAATTACAATTGTATACTCAATTTTGTCTCCTGCATTATAAATACCATCATTATTAACATCAATATAATTATCAGTTTTTGTTACAATATAACTAGGATTATTTTCATTATCAATAATAGTCACTGTACCATTTACATTAGAATTAGAAGTATTTGCTGAGGTAATTGTACCAATAACCGCAAAATTTTCATCATTCTCATCAATTGTATCATCTATAATCGGTATACTTACCGTTGTACTGGTGCTGCCCGCAGGAATCGTTACCGTAGTAGTCGTTCCCGTATAATCATCCGGATCAACAGCTGTTCCATCCGCAGTACTGATGTTTATTGTTACGTCCGTAGTCGTCGGAT
>Ga0256835_1000392_pt1 | contig 33349 bp, 35 predicted proteins | sample PIR30metaG_FD_185972 | JGI IMG/M metagenome (GOLD analysis project Ga0256835, IMG submission 185972) | Hydrothermal vent microbial communities from East Pacific Rise, Pacific Ocean - PIR-30 | ecosystem: Environmental > Aquatic > Marine > Hydrothermal vents | place: Pacific Ocean: East Pacific...
TGAAAAGGCCCCGGCCCAAGAGCCTCCCCGAGCTCCAGGCCCTGGCCGCCCTGGGCCAGCCCGAGCTGATGCGGGCCTGGAAGGAGGCGTTTTTCCCCAAGCCGGTGGCCCAGGTGCTGCTGGACGCCGGCGACCTGGCCGACCGCCGCCGCTTTCTGAACGCCAAGAACACGCTCGAGACCCTGCTCTCCTGGCGGGTGCTCCCGGTGGTCAACGAGAACGACACCGTGATGACCGAGGAGATCCAGTTCGGCGACAACGACCAGCTGGCGGTGTTGATCGCGGGGCTGGTGGAGGCCGAGGCGGTGATCCTGCTCTCCGACGTGGACGCGCTTTACGAGCAAGACCCCCGGGTGGACCCGGCCGCCCGGCCCCTCCGCGAGCTCGACGCGGTCACCCCCGAGGTGCTGGCCATGGCCTCGGCCCGGCCCGGCCGCGCCGGCCGGGGCGGCATGCGCTCCAAGCTCTTCGCCGCCAAGAGGGCGCTCGATGCCGGGGCGATGCTCTGGCTCCTCCCCGGGCACGACCCGGAGGCGATCGCAAAGGCCCTCGCGGGGGAGGCGATCGGCACCCGGTTCGTGCCCCAGGGCCGCCGCTACGGCGGGAGAAAGCGCTGGCTGGCCCAGATGCCGGTGATCGAAGGGGAAATCGTGGTCGACGCCGGCGCCGCCCGGGCGCTCCGGGAGCGGGGGGCGAGCCTTTTGCCGGTCGGGGTGCGGGCGGTACGGGGCAACTTCCCCGCCGGCGCCCCGGTCAAGGTGGTCGACGAGGAGGGGCGGCTGGTCGGCTACGGGATCGCCGAGTTCGGCTCCGAGACCATCGCCCGCATCAAGGGGCTTCACAGCGACGAGATCGAGCGGCTTTTGGGCCGCGGGGTGGCCGAGGAGGTGGTCCACCGGGACCGCTTCGCCCTGGCCGAGGAAGGGTAGCCTAAGGGCGTATGGTGCGGGAACTGGCAGCGCGGGCGAAACAAGCCGCCGAGCGCATGGCGGCGGCCGGCGGCCGCGAGAAGAAACGGGCGCTTCTCGCCGCCGCCGAGCTCTTGGAGGCGGAAAAAGACGCCCTCTTTGAGGCGAACGCCGAGGACCTGAAGGCGGCCCGGGAGGCCGGCATCACCGGCGCCAAGTACGACCGGCTCCGCCTGGACGAAAAGACCTTGAGGACGCTCCAGGCGGGGCTCCGCCAGCTCGCCGAGATGCCCGAGGTGGTGGGCGAGATCAGCGAGATGCGCACCCTGGAAAACGGCCTCAAGGTCGGCCGGATGCGGGTGCCGCTCGGGCTCGTGGGCTTTGTCTACGAGTCCCGCCCGGGGGCCACGGTGGAGGCGGCCGGAATCGTGGTCAAGGCGGGAAACGCCATCCTGCTCCGGGGCGGCAGCGAGGCGATCCGTTCGAACACCGCCCTGGTCGCGCTCTTGCGAAGGGCGCTGGGGGAGGCTGGGCTCCCCGAGGACGCGATCACGTTGGTGCCCACCCCCGACCGCGAGGCGGTGCTCGAGATGCTCAGGCTCTCCGAGTACATCGACGTGCTCATCCCCCGGGGCGGCGACGCGCTGATCCGGCTCGTCACCGAGAACGCCCGGATGCCGGTCCTCTACCACGCCAAGGGGGTGAATCACCTCTTCGTGGACGAGGAGGCCGACCTCGAGATGGCCCTCAAGCTCGCGGTGAACGGCAAGGTGCAGCGGCCCGGGGTCTGCAACGCGCTCGAGACCCTGCTGGTCCACGAGAAGGTGGCCGGGGCCTTTTTGCCCGAGCTGGCGAAGGCGATGTTCGCCCACGGGGTGGAGCTCAGAGGCGACGAGCGCTCGCGGGCGATCGTCCCCGAGATGAAGCCGGCCACCGAGGAGGACTGGGCGGCGGAGTATCTGGATCTGATCCTGGCGGTGCGGGTGGTGCCGGATCTGGACGCGGCGCTAGCGCACATCGCCCAGTACGGCAGCCACCACACCGAGGTGATCGCCACCGAGAACTACGCCAAGGCGCTTCGGTTCCTGCGTGAGGTGGACGCGAGCCTGGTGCTGGTGAACGCGAGCCCAAGGCTGAACGACGGCTTCCAGCTCGGCCTCGGCGCCGAGATCGGGATCAGCACCACCAAGCTCCACGCCTACGGCCCCATGGGGGTGCGGGAGCTCACCACCAGCAAGTGGGTGGGGCTCGGCAGCGGCCAGCTCAGAGAATGAGAACGCCGCCGGGGAGGGCCCCCGGCGGCTTGGCGTTTTCGCTTAGAGGATCGGGATCTCGTAGAGGTAGTCGACCTCGCCGTCGAACTCCCGCTTGCCCTGCTGGAAGACCGCCAGCCGGCCCACCACCTTGCCGCCGGCCCGCTGCACCAGCCGGTCCAGCGCCTTCATGGTGCCGCCCGAGCTCACCACGTCCATGACCAGCGCCACCTTGCGGTTCATGATGCGCTCGGCCCAGCGCCGGTCGAGCCAGAGGGTGTCGCTGGCGCCCAGGGTGAGCGAGGGCACCTCCTGGATCAGGGGGTCCTCCATGTAGGCCCGGCGGCGCTTCCGGGCCACGACGTAGGGGAGCTCGGTCAACTGGGCCAGCCGGTGCACCAGCGGCACCGGGCTGCACTCCAGCGAGAAGAGCATCTCGGCCTCCTCCGGCACCCGCTCCTTCAAAAGCCGGGCGGCTTCCTCGACCAGCTCGGTGTCCCCCAAGAACTCGATCAGGGGGATCCGCATCCCCGGCAGGGTTTCCACCAGGGGCACGTGCCGGGTCACGTTGCCTACGGTGATCGGGTAGGTCTCCAGGGTGGTCATCTTGGCCTCCCGTTCTATTCTTCCGGCTTGAAGAGGGGCAGGTGCCCCAAAGCGATCACATCGTCGCGGGGATTGCCCTCGGTGAAGACCGCGAGCACGCCGACGACCTCGCCGCCGACGCTCTCGATCAGCTCCCGCAAGCCTTTCAGGGTGCTCCCGGTCGAGACCACGTCGTCCACGATCACCACCTTCTTGCCCCGGATCTTGTCGACGTCGGCGCCGTCCAGGACCAGGAGCTGGGGCTTGCCGGTGGTGATCGAGACCACCTCCCGGGTCACCGGGTTGCGCATGTAGGGTTTGGCGGTCTTGCGGGCGACCACGTAGGGGAGTCCGGTACGCACCGAGAGCGCGTGGGCCAGCGGCACCGCCTTGACCTCCGGGGTGACCAGCACCTGGGCCCCCTCGGGCAGGCGGCGGGCCATCTCGTCGGCCACCGCCTCGGTGAGCTCGGTGTCGCCCAGGAGGTTCAAAAGCGCGACGGCCACGTCCTCGCCCACCGGCACGACGGGGAGTTCGCGGCGAACCCCGGCGATCTCCACAGGGTAGGTCCTCATGCCCTCAGTTTATCCCCGGGAACCTATAATGAAACCATGCTCAAGGCGAAAGTGGAAAACCTCGGGGTGGACCCGAACTCCGGGGGGGTGGTGGTGCTCCTGCGCGCCGAGAACGGCAAGCTCCTGCCCATCTGGATCGGCGCGCTCGAGGGCCAGAACATCGCCATCGCCCTCGCCGGCGAGAAGCCGCCCCGCCCCCTGACCCCGGACCTGCTTTTGAGCGTCCTCGAGATGCTCGGGGGCAAGCTGAAGCGCATCGAGATCACCGAGCTCAAGGACAACACCTTCTACGCCCGCTTGATCGTCGAGCACCGCGGCATCGAGTACGAGATCGACGCCCGGCCCTCGGACGCGATCGCGCTGGCCCTCCGCACCGACGCCCCCATCTACGTGGACGAGAAGCTCCTCGAGGAGGCGGCGGTGGAGGAGGCCAAGGTCGAGCCCGAGGGCGGCGTGGCCGAGGCCTAGGGGGCCGCGGTGACGTTCGACGAAGCCAGCCTCGCCGCCCTCTGTCAGCGCCTCAACGAAAGCGAGGTCTTCCAGGCGGCGGCCACCAAGGCGGGCTCGTTTTTGCTCCTCCTGGGCGAGCGGGCGGTCTTTTTGCGGATCGCTCCCGGCCGCTGCGAGGAGGCCCGCCTGGCCCGGGAAGGGGAAGGCGCCGACTTCGTCATCGAGGCGAGCGAAGAGGCCCTGGAGAAGCTCGCCCGCCGCGAGCTCGACGTGACCGCCGCCTTCATGAAGGGCGAGCTCCGGCTCAAGAAGGGAAGCCTCTTCGGTCTCTTGCCCTACGCCCAGGCGGCCAAGGCGATCTTCGACGCCCTGGCCTAGCGCCAGCCGCCCAAGACGTGCACGTGCACGTGGAAGATCTCCTGACCGCCCTTTTCCCCCACGTTCACGATCACCCGGTAGCCGTCGAGACCCAGCACCTGGGTCGCGACCCGGTTTACGGTGCGGAAGAGCGCCCCCAGCTTCTTCTCGCCTTCTTCGTTGTCGGGGTAGTCGGAGAGCTTTTCGATGTGTTCTTTGGGCACCACCAGGACGTGCACCGGCGCCTTGGGGCGGATGTCGTGGAAGGCGACGAAGTTTTCGTCCTCGTAGACCTTCTTGGCGGGGAGTTCGCCGGCGATGATGCGGCAGAAGACGCAATCGGACTTCACGAACTTTAGCTTACCCGGCGCCCGGTCAGGGTGTAGCCCTTTGCCCCCTCGATGAGGAAGGGAACGGTCTCGCCGGGATCGGCCTCACCCTCGACCTCGGCCTCGTAGTAGTCCGGCGTGTGGCCTTTCAAGACGCCCGCTTCCGCCCGCTCCACGAGCAGGGTGGTGGTCTTCCCCATCTTGGGCTGGATGCGCGCTTCGGCGAGCCTCGTCGCCAGCGCGATCAGGCGGCGGGTGCGCGCCTTCTTCACCGGGTGGGGAACCTGGGGCAGGCGGGCGGCCCGGGTGCCGGGGCGGGGGGTGTAGGTGAAGACGTGGACCCGGGCGGGCCGGAGCTCCTCGAGCACCTTCAAGGTGGCCTCGAAGTCCTCCTCGGTCTCGCTGGGCAGTCCGGCGATCACGTCGGTGGTGAGGGCGAAGTCGGGGATTTTTTCGTAGGCGAGGCGGACGATACGCTTGTATTCTTCCAGGCTGTAACGCCGGTTCATGAGGCCGAGCAGCCGCTCGGAGCCGGTCTGCAGCGAGAGGTGGAGGTGGGGCCGCACCCGGGGGGCGTGCCGGGCGATCGCCTCGATCAGACGTTCGTCGGTGTCCTCGGGCTCGATCGAGGAAAGCCGCACGTAGGCCCCGAGGGCGACAAGGTCCTCCACCAGCCCGGCGAGGCCCCCTTCGTGGCCGGAGTAGGAGCCGAGCCGAACCCCGGTGAGGACGAGTTCCCGGACCCCCTTTTCGAGGAGGGCCCGGGCCTCCTTGAGGGCGTCTTCGGCCGGCCGCGAGCGCTCGCGGCCGCGGAGCTTCGGGATGATGCAGTAGGCGCAGCCGGCGTTGCAGCCGTCTTGCACCTTCAAAAACGCCCGCACCCGGCTGTTTAAGAGGTAGCGCTCGGGGCTTCCCCAGAGCGCTTCGGGGGGGGCGGCGAGGGGGTCCACCCGCTCGCCCAAGGCCTCGCGGATCAGGGCGGCGATCTGGGGCTTATCCGCGTTCGGCACCACCAGATCGGCGCCCAGCGCCCGGGCGGTCGCGGGGTCGCGGGAGACGAAGCAGCCGCTCACCACCAGGAGGGCGTTTGGGTTTTCCCGGCGGGCGCGGCGGATCTCGGCGCGGGTCTTGGCCTCGGCGGTGGTGGTGACGGCGCAGGTGTTGACGAAGACGAGCTCGGCGTCCTTTTCCACCGGCTCCACCTTCCCCAGCTCGCCGAGCACCGCCTCGGTCTCGGCCAGGTTGACCTTGCATCCCAGCGACTTCGCCGCCACCCGCATCGCCGGACCATTCTTCCACAGCTCGCGGTCGCCCTTTTGTGTACCGGCGTACCATGGGAGGGATGATCGAGCTCGCCGACGTTTACGCCGCCTGGAGGCGGATCCGTCCCTACCTGCACGAGACCCCGGTGGTGACCTCGCGGCGCCTGGACGCCGAGACCGGGAAAACCCTCGTTTTCAAGGCCGAGCCCTTCCAGAAGACCGGCAGCTTCAAGGCCCGGGGGGCCCTCAACAAGGCGCTCTTGCTTGAGCGCCCCAAGGGGCTGGTGGCCGCCTCCTCGGGCAACCACGCCCAGGGGGTGGCCTACGCCGCCGGGGTACTCGGGGTGCCGGCGGTGATCGTGATGCCCGAGGACGCGGTCCGGATTAAGAAGGAGGCGGTGCGCGCCTACGGCGCCGAGCTGGTCACCCAGGGGGTGACGGTGGCGAACCGCGAGCGGATCGCCCGGGAGATCGCCCGGGAGCGCGGCTACGCCTTCATCCACCCCTTTGACGACGAGGCGGTGATGGCCGGGCAGGGGACGCTCGCGTTGGAGCTTCTCTCCCGGGTCTCCGACCCGGAGGCGGTCTTGGTGCCGGTCGGGGGTGGCGGGCTGATCTCCGGGGTGGCCACCGCGGTCAAGGCGCTCGCCCCCGACGTCCGGGTCCTCGGGGTCGAGCCGGCGGTGGCCGCCGACGCCGCCGAGAGCTTTGCCAAGGGCGAGCGGGTTTGCCTCGAGGCCCCGCCCGCCACCGTCGCCGACGGCGTGCGCACCCTCTGCCTGGGGGAGCGCACCTTCGAGGTGATCCGCCGCCGGGTGGACGGGATCCTGACCGTGAGCGAGGAGGCGATCCGGGAGGCCCAGGCCCGCCTGATCACCCGCACCAAGGTCTTCGCCGAGCCCACCGGGGCGCTGGCGCTGGCCGCCGTCTTGGAGCACGGCGAGCGCCTTCCCGGCCGCCTCGCCCTGGTGGTCTCGGGGGGGAACGGGGAGCCCCCTCGGGTATGATGGAGGCGATGGTTTCCCTTCGTTGGGCGCGGTTTTTGCTCCTTCTGGTCCTGCTCGCCGCCTGCGCGCCGGCGCCCCAGACGCCGCCCCCGGCCGAGGCCCGGGTCGAGGGGCCGGTCTCCTTCTACCCCAAGGAGACCGGGCTCGCCTGGCACTACCTCCCCGAGGGGCTGCCGCTCGACGCTCCCCGCTACACCCTGCGGGTGGAGGGGCTGGGCAGCTTCGAGGGCACCCCCGGCCTCCGCTACCGCTTCTTCGGCCGGGGCCAGGACCGGGTCTACTACCGGCAGACCGGGGACGACGGGGTCAAGTTGCTCGGCTACGAGGAGCGGATCACCCTGAGCCGGGTCGAGTTCGACCCGCCCTTCCTCGAGTACCCGCCGAAGTCGCTGCTGCAGGTGGGCTACCAGTGGGGCGGCAAGAGCCGGGTGAAGAGCTACTTCGCGCTCCCCAGCGGGATCGTGAAGCAGGCTGAGCTCACCCTGGACTACCGCTTCGAGGTGCTGGCCCGGCGCGAGGTCGAGGTACCGGCCGGGCGCTTTCTCGCCTACGTCATCCGCTTCTCCGCCAAGGGCGGGGAAGAGGCCATCGAGTCCGAGCTCTGGTTCGTGCCCCACGTCGGCGAGGTGCGCACCCGGGAAGGGCTCGTCTTGATCGACAAGAACTTCTGAGGAGCCGCCATGCTGCTCGACCGCATCCAAGGACCCGAAGACCTAAAACGCCTCTCCGAGGAGGAGCTCGCCGAGCTGGTCGAGGAGCTCCGCAGCGAGATCATCCGGGTTACCGCCAAGACCGGCGGGCACCTGGCCTCGTCCCTCGGCGCGGTGGAGCTGATCGTGGCGTTGCACCGGGTCTTCGACTCGCCCAAAGACCGCATCCTCTTCGACGTCGGCCACCAGGCCTACGCCCACAAGCTCCTCACCGGCCGCCGCGAGCGCTTCGAGACCCTGCGCCAGGAGGGCGGCATCTCGGGCTTTACCAAGGTCAGCGAGTCCCCCCACGACGCCATCACCGTGGGCCACGCCTCGACGAGCCTCGCGAACGCCCTCGGCATGGCGCTGGCCCGGGACGCCCGCGGCGAGGACTACAAGATCGCCGTGGTCATCGGCGACGGCGCCCTCACCGGCGGGATGGCGCTGGCGGCGCTGAACAAGATCGGCGAGCTGGGCAAGGATATGCTGATCGTCCTGAACGACAACGAGATGTCGATCAGCCCCAACGTCGGGGCCTTAAACCGCTACTTCCGGAGTCTTCAAGTACAGCGCTGGCTGCAGGACGCCGAGGAGCGGGGCAAGCGGGTGCTGGAGCGGATCTCGCCCCGGCTCTACGAGCTCGCCGACCGCGCCAAGGAGGCGGCCAAGCTGGTGCTGCACCAGGAAAACCCCTTCTACGCCTGGCGCATCCGCTACGTGGGCCCGGTGGACGGGCACGACCTCGCGGGGCTGATCTACCTGCTCGATCACCTCAAGGACCTGAAAGGGCCTACCCTGCTCCACATCGTCACCAAGAAGGGCTACGGCTACAAGCTGGCGGAGGAGGACCCGGTGAACTGGCACGGGGTCGGCCCCTTCGACCCCGACGCCCCGCCCAAGAAGGGCAAGGGCTACTCCTGGTCGCTCGCCTTTGGCGACGCGTTGGTCGAGCTCGCCGAGGAGGACGAGTGCATCTTCGCCATCACCCCGGCGATGCGGGAGGGCTCGGGGCTCACCGAGTACGCCCGCCGTTTCCCCGAGCGCTACGTCGACGTGGGCATCGCCGAGGACGTGGCGGTGACCACCGGGGCGGGGCTCGCGCTCGGGGGGATGAAGCCGGTGGTGGCGATCTACTCCACCTTTTTGCAGCGGGCGGTGGACCAGGTGATCCACGACGTCGCCATCGAGAACCTGGACGTGGTCTTCGCCATCGACCGGGCCGGGGTGGTGGGGGCCGACGGCCCCACCCACCACGGCGTCTTCGACCTGGCCATCTTGCGCCCCGTGCCCAACCTGAAGATCCTCGCCCCCAAGGACGCCGCCGAGCTCCGGGCGATGCTCAAGGCGGCGCTAAAGGTCGGCGGTCCGGTGGCGATCCGCTACCCCCGGGGCAAGGTGGCGCCGGCGGAGCCCGGCACCTGGCCCGAGATCGCCTGGGGGAGCTGGGAGGTCTTGAAGCCGGGCAGCGAGGCGATGATCCTGGCCTTCGGCAAGACCCTGGAATACGCCCTGGCCGCCGCCGGCGACGACCCCCGGGTGGGGGTGGTGAACGCCCGCTTCTTGAAGCCGCTGGACGAGGCGATGCTAAGGCGGCTGGCGCAGGAGGGGAAAAAGCTCCTCACCGTCGAGGACCACCAGCTCGCCGGCGGCTTCGGCTCGGCGGTGCTCGAGGCGCTGGAGAGGATGGGGCTCAAAGCCGAGGTCCAAAGGCTCGGCCTGCCCGACCGCTTTACCGACCAGGGCAAGATCGAAAGCCTGCACGAAAAGGCGGGGATCGGCCCCGAGGGCATCCGCCGGGCGCTCGCCGAGTGGGGGATCGTGCTCTCGCCGGCCAGCAAGAGCGCCTAGATAAGGCGAAGGCCGGGCGACGGCGCGCCCGGCCCCGGCCGCGTGGGGATCAACGGGCGTGGTCCACCGCCCGCACCTCGCGCACCACCGTGACCTGGACCTCGCCGGGGTAGTCCATGTCGCGCTCGATGCGGCGGGCGATCTCGCGGGCGAGCAGGGCGGCCTTGTGGTCGGTGACCTTGCCCGGCTCGACGATCACCCGCACCTCGCGGCCGGCCTGGACGGCGAAGGCCTGGTCGACGCCGGGGAAGCTGGTGGCGATCTTCTCCAGCTGCTCCAGCCGCTTGATGTAGTCCTCCAGCGACTCCCGCCGGGCCCCCGGCCGGGCGGCGCTGACCGCGTCGGCGGCGGCGACCAGCACGGCGTAGGGGGTCTCGGCGTTCTCCGGGTCGTGGTGGTGGGCGATCGCGTCCAGGACCTCCTTGCTCTCGCCGAAGCGCTTGGCCAGCTGGAGGCCGATCTCGACGTGGGAGCCCTCGATCTCCCGGTCCACGCTCTTGCCGATGTCGTGGAGCAGCCCGGCGCGGCGGGCGATCGCCGGATCGTAGCCCAGCTCGGCGGCCAGGATGCCGGCGACGTGGGCCACCTGCACCGAGTGGGCGAGCACGTTCTGGCCGTAGGAGGTGCGGAAGTGGAGCCGGCCCAGAAGCTGCACCAGCCCGGGTTTTAGCCCCATCACCCCGGCCTCGAGGGCGGCCTCCTCGCCGCGCTCGTAGAGGAAGTGCTTCATCTCCTCCTTGGCCTTCTCCACCACCTCCTCGATCCGGGTGGGGTTGATGCGACCGTCGGCGACCAGCTCCTCGAGCGCCATGCGGGCGATCTCGCGCCGGAGGGGGTTGAAGGAGGAGAGGATCACCGCCTCCGGGGTGTCGTCGATGATCAGGTCCACCCCGGTGAGGGCCTCGAAGGCCCGGATGTTCCGCCCCTCGCGGCCGATGATCCGGCCCTTCATCGCGTCCGAGGGGATGGGCACCACGCTGACCGCCAGCTGGCTGGCCACCTCCGAGGCCTGGCGCTGGATCGCCTGGGCCAGGATCTCGGCGGCCTTCCTCTTGGCCTCGAGCCGGGCCTTCTCCATCGCCGCCTTGACCTTGAGCGCCCGCTCCTCCTCGAGCTCGGCCTCGAGCTTTTCGAAGAGCCGCCGCTCGGCCTCCTCGCGGGTGAGGCCGGCGACCTCCTCGAGCTTGAGCTCGATCTCGCGCTCCTTTTCCTTGAGGTGCTCCTCCCAGGTCTTGAGCTCTTCCTCCTTGGCCGAGAGCCGTTCCTCGAGCTCGTCCAGCCGGGCGGCCCGGGCGTCGAGCTGCTCGCCGCGGCGGACCAGCCGCTCGTCGAGCTTCTTGAGCTCCTCCCGCTCGCGCCTGAGGTCCTCCCAGGCGGCCTCGAGCCGGCGGCGCTCCTTTTCCAGCTCGGCCCGCTCCCGCTCCAGGTCGGCGGCCAGCCGCTCCCGCTCGCGGCGGGCCTCCTCCACCAGCCGGGTGCGCTCCTTTTCCAGCTCGGCCTGGATCTGGCTCCGCTCCTCCTTCAGCCGGGTCTCGATCTCGGCCAGGCGGGCCTTGGCCTCGCGCTCGGCCTGGGTGCGGAGCTCTTTGACCTCGGAACGGGCGGCCTCGAGCAGTTCCCGGGCCTCCCGCTTGGCCTCCTCAACCACCCGCCGGGCCTCCTCCTCGGCGGCCCGGCGGATCTCCTCGGTGGAGATCTGGGGTTTTTCTGCGGGGCGCTTCAGGAGCAGGAAGAAGCCCCCCGCCAGCACCAGCAAAACGAGGACCAGTAGGGTTTCGAGTAAGCCCATGGCCTCCCCCTAGGCTTCCTCGGCGTTCGGCTCGGCGGTGAGAATGCCGGTTTTTTCCAGTACCTTGGCCCGGATCTCCTCGGCCAGCTCGGGGTTCTCCCTGAGGTACTCGGCGGCCCGCTCCTTGCCCTGCCCGAGCCGCAGGTCGCCGTAGGAGAGCCAGGAACCGGCCTTGTCGATGATGCCCTGGTCGACCGCCACCGTGACCAGGTCGGTCATGGGGTCGATGCCGCGGCCGAAGTAGAGTTCGAGCTCGACCTCCTTGAAGGGCGGGGCCAGCTTGTTCTTGGTCACCTTGACCTTGACCCGGTTGCCGATGGGGGTGTCCTTCCTCTTGATCGGCTGGCCGATCCGCCGCACGTCGAGCCGTACCGAGGCGTAGAACTTGAGCGCCCGGCCGCCCGGGGTGGTCTCCGGGTTGCCGTACATCACCCCCACCTTCTCCCGCAGCTGGTTGATGAAGATGGCGGCGGTGTTTGACTTGGAGAGCACGGCGGTGAGCTTCCTGAGCGCCTGGCTCATCAGCCGGGCCTGGAGGCCGACGTGGGCGTCGCCCATCTCGCCCTCGATCTCGGCCGCCGGCACCAGCGCCGCCACCGAGTCGACCACGATCACGTCCACCGCTCCCGAGCGCACCAGGAGCTCGGCGATCTCGAGCGCCTGCTCGCCGGTGTCGGGCTGGCTGATCAGGAGGTCGTCGGTGTCCACCCCCAGCGCCCGGGCGTAGTTGGGGTCGAGGGCGTGCTCGGCGTCGATGAAGGCGGCGACCCCACCCTGACGCTGCGCCTGGGCGATCACGTGCAGGGCCAGGGTGGTCTTGCCCCCGGCCTCGGGGCCGTAGATCTCGGTGATCCGGCCCCGGGGGATGCCGCCGATGCCCAGCGCCACGTCCAGCGCCAGGCTCCCGGTGGGAATGACGTCGACCCGCTGCCGCGGGGCCTCGCCGAGGCGCATGATGGCCCCGGTTCCAAACCGTTTCTCGATGGTTTTGAGCGTGCTTTCCAGTACCTTTTCCTTATCGCTTTCCACGCTATTCACACCCCTTTGAGCGGAAAGGTCTCGACGACGCGGTAGGTCGGTCCTTTGGGCGAAAGCTTGGACTCCACCAGGGCCAGCTTTTGTACCGGGAACTCGAGGTCGAACACCACCGGGGCCACCCGCGGTGCCGGGCCCTTCTTGCGGGCCAGGGTGATGTGGGGCTTGAAGGGCTTGTGGTCGGCGAACTCGGGCAGCGAGGTGCGCAAGCCCGCGGCCAGCTCTTCGAAGCCCTCACCCTCGGCCTTGGCGAACCAGACCCGCGGGGCGCCCGCCTCCGGAAAGTGGCCGGTGCCCCTGACCCGGGCGGTGAAGGCGGGAACGCTTTGGGCCACGTCCCGCCCGATGCCCTTGAGCTCGCCCAGGCGCTCCTCGGGAACGTCGCCCAGAAAGAGCAGGGTGAGGTGCATCTGGTGGGGGGGTACCGGCTTCCACCTGCCCACCAGCCCCTCTTGGGCCTTCGCCAGCTTTTTCGCGACCTCGTCCGGTACAAAGACGGCGTAGAAGAGCCTCATCCTTCACTCCAGAAGTAGGCGAGCGCGGCGTACGCGGCCCGCAGACGTATCGATTCGCGACCCTGGTCGGGGAAGCGATACCCCCGCGCCCGGCTCCCCCCGGCGTCGGAAAGGCCCACGTACACGGTGCCGGGGGGGTGGCCTTCGAGCGGGTCGGGGCCCGCCACCCCGGTGACGGCGAGCCCGTAGTCGGCGCCCAGAAAGACCCGAGCCGCCTCGGCCATGGCGCGCGCGGTCTCGGCGCTCACCTGGCCGTGGGCGCGGAGCACCGTTTCGGGGACGCCGAAACGGACCTTCGCCTCACGGGTATACGATACCATACCCCCTCTATAAACCTTGGAAACCTTGGGCTCGCCGGTGATCAGCTCGGAGAGCAAGCCGCCGGTCAGCGATTCCATGACCGCCAGGGTCTTCCCCTCGGCCTTGAGCTTTTTATGCACCAGGGCGGGGAGGGTATCCTCGTCCTCGCCCCAGATCTTCCCCTTCAACTTCTTGCGGATGCGTTTGGTGAGGTCCGGGTCTGCCACCACCAGCTCCACCCCCCAGGGTTTGGCGTAGACCCCGAGCTCGCCGAGGGTCTCGCCCAGGATGCGGTAGAGGTCGGACTCGCCGAGGCCGAAGGTCTTTAAGACCTTGCGGTAGCGGGGCGTTTTCTCGAGCCCGAGCTCCTTTTTCGCCGCCTGCCACATCGGCCGCCACTCCGCCGGCGGCCCCGGCAGTGCCACCAGCGTTTTCCCGCCCTCTTGCCAGAGAAAGCCCGGGGCGGTGCCCCTGGGGTTTTCCAGCCAGCGGGCGCCGGCGGGCTTTTTCGCCTGTTTTTCGTTGATTTTGGGCATGGGTTTTCCGAGCCGTTGGAAGAAGGTCCGGATGGCTTCGAACGCCTCGGGGTCGAACTCGAGCTCGCGGCCGAGGGCCTGGGCCACCGCCTCCCGGGTGACGTCGTCGGGGGTGGGGCCGAGGCCGCCGGTGACCACCACCAGGTCGCTATGGGAAAGGGCGTGCTCGAGCTCCCGGACGAGCGGCTCCCGTTCGTCCGCCACCCGGTAGCTGACCTCGACTCGGGCGCCGTGCTCGGCGAGGTCGGCCGCCAGCTCGGCGGTGTTGGTGTCCAGGGTATGGCCGAGGAGAAGCTCGCTCCCCACGCCGAAGACAGAGGCCTTCACCCCTCTAACTTACCCGTACACTGGGGAGGGGTGCCCCCGGGGCACCGGGGAGGTGGAACGATGAAGGTGGAGCTGAACCTTCCGCTCCTGGAGGAGCTTTTAGGCGCCATCGGGCCGAGCGGCTTCGAAGGGGAGGCCACCAAGGTCTGGAAGAAGGCCGCCGAGGAGTTTGCCGACGAGGTCTGGGAGGACACGAACGGCAACGTCTACGCCCAGCTCAACCCCGGCAAGGGCGGCAAGCTGCTCCTGGACGGCCACGTGGACGAGATCGGCCTGATCGTCACCGACATCGACGAGAAGGGCTTCGTCTACGTCCAGGGACTGGGCGGCTGGGACCCCCAGGTGCTGGTCGGCCAGCGGGTGCGGTTTCTCGGCAAGAAGGGCGAGGTGATCGGGGTGGTGGGGCGGAAGGCCGCCCACCTCCTGAACCCCGAGGACCGCTCCAAGGCGGTCAAGGTGGAGGAGCTTTGGGTCGACCTCGGGGCCGATTCTAAGGAGGAAGCCCTTTCCTACGTCGAGGTGGGCACGATCGGGGTGCTCTCGGCGCCGCTCCGCTACCTGCACGGCCGGCGCATCGTCTCCAAGGCGCTGGACAACCGGATCGGGGCCTTCGTGGTGCTGGAGGCCCTCCGCCACCTGCGCGACAGCGGCGTGCTGGCCGAGGTCACCGCCGTGGCCAGCACCCAGGAGGAGGTCTCCGGCGCCGGGGCGCTGGCGGCGGCCTTCCGTCTTCGGCCCAAGCAGGCGATCGTGGTGGACGTGACCCACTGCACCCGCACCCCGGGGGTGGAGAAGAAGCTGGTCGGCCAGGCCGAGCTGGGCAAGGGGCCGGACCTCTCGGTGGGTCCCTACCTCCACCCCGAGCTGGTGCGGCGGCTTCGGGCGATCGCCGAGCGGGAGAAGATCCCCTACACGGTCAGCGTGGAGAACAGCCACACCCGCACCAACGCCGACGCCATCGCGCTCTCCCGCGAGGGGGTGCCGACCGCGGTGGTCAGCATCCCCAACCGCTACATGCACTCGCCCTCGGAGATGGTGGACCTCGGCGACGTGGAGAACGCGGTGCGGCTGCTGGGGCTCTACGGCCTCGAGCTCTCCGAGATCGAGGGGCGCCGGTGACCCTGGACCAGCTTCAGGCCGAGGTCGACGCCTGGATCAAAAGTTTTAAGACCGGCTACTTCCCGCCGCTACTCCAGCTCGCCCGCCTGGTGGAGGAGGTGGGCGAGCTCTCCCGGGTCCTCTCCCACCGCGAGGGGAAGAACCCCAAACCAGGGGAGGACCCGGGGGACCTTGAAGAAGAGATCGGCGACGTCCTCTTCGTCCTCGCCTCGTTGGCGAACCGCGAGGGGGTGAGCCTCGAGGCCGCCTTCAAGAAGGTGATGGCGAAGTACCGCGCCCGCGACCGGGGGCGGTGGGAGTAGCCGCCAGCGTAGGGTTTACCATCGTTGCATGGAGGCGGTGCTCGAGGCCCGGGGCCTCCGCAAGGCCTACCCCGCCCGCAGCGGGCCGGTGGTGGCGGTGGACGGGGTGGACCTGACGCTCGCCCCCGGCGAGGTGCTCGCCTTCCTGGGCCCCAACGGGGCGGGCAAGACCACCACCATCAAGATGATCGCCGGCCTGGTCCTGCCCGACGCCGGCCAGGTGCGAATCGAGGGCCGGGACCCGCACCGGGACCCGGCCGCGCTGGCCCGGGTGGGGGCGGTGCTGGAGGGCAACCGCAACGTCTACTGGCGGCTCACGCCGCTGGAGAACCTGGAGTACTTCGGGGTGCTCCGGGGCCTTTCCGCCGCCACCGCCCGCCGGCGGGGGCGGCGGATGCTGGAGCGCTTCGGGCTTTTGGAGAAGGCGCGGGTCCTCACCCAGCAGCTTTCCCGGGGAATGCAGCAAAAGCTCGCCATTGCCGTCGCCCTGGTCCACCGGCCCCGGCTCCTGCTCCTCGACGAGCCCACCCTCGGGCTCGACGTCGAGGCCGCCGAGCGCGTCAAGGCGCTGATCCGGGAGCTCGCCGCCGAGGGCCAGGCCATCCTCCTCACCACCCACCAACTCGCCGTCGCCGAGGCGCTCTCGCACCGGGTGGCGATCATCCGCAAGGGCCGGATCGTCGCCGAGGATCGCACCCAGGCCCTCCTGGCCCAGTTTTCCGGCGAGCACTACCGGATCGAGCTGGCCGTCGAGCCGGACCCGGAGCGCCGGCGCCGGCTCTCGGCGCTGGGGGCCCGGGTGGAGGGCGCTCGGGTGGTCTACGCCGGCGAGGAGGAGGGGCTTTGGCGGGTGCTCGAGGTGCTCCGTCCCCTGCCGCTCGTGCGCCTGGAGCGGCACCGAGCCGACCTGACCGAGGTTTTTCTGCGCCTGGTCCAGGAGGAGGCCGATGCTTAGGCTGATCGCGATCGAGTTCAAACGGGGCCTTTTGATGCTCCGCCGCTACCCGGTCGAGATGGCCGGTCAGCTGGTGGTGATCACCCTGATCTTCTACGGGCTCTTCCTGGGGGCCCGCTACGTCGCCGGCCCCGCCGCCCAGTTCGGAGACCGCCTGGACGCGCTGATCGTGGGCTACGTGCTCTGGACCCTGACGATGTTCGCCGTCGGCGACCTGAGCTGGGGGCTGATGAGCGAGGCCCGGGAAGGAACGCTGGAGCAGGTCTTTCTCTCGCCGTTTGGCCCGCTCCGGGTCTACCTGGCCCGAAACCTCGCCGCCCTGCTGGTCGTGCTCGCCTTCAACCTGGCAATCCTGCTCGTGCTGCTGGTGCTCACCGGAGCCCGGCTGCGGTTCGTCGGCGCGGCCCTTTGGCCCCTGCTGGCGGCCCTGCTATCCGCCTACGGGATCGGCTACGCCCTGGGGGCGATGGCGCTTTACTTCAAGCGGATCCAGGCGTTTTTGAACCTCTTTCAGTTCGTGATGATGTTCTTGATCATGGCCTCGCTGGAGCAGGCGCAAGGGCCGGCCCGCTTGGCCGGGGCCTTGCTGCCGGTGGCCCCGGCCGCCGGGATCTTGCGGGACCTGCTTGCCCGGGGCCTGCCCTTCGACCCCGGGGCCTTTGCGGTAGCGCTTTTCAACGGGCTCTTCTACCTGGCCCTGGGGCTTTGGCTTTTCCTCCGGGCGGTCCACCTGACCAAGCGGCGCGGCCTGCTCGGGGGTTACTAGCTCGAGGGGAAGGGCCCTTCGGCCAAGGCGGCGTAGACCTCGGCCGCCCGGACCAGGTCCTCTGCCCTTACCCGCTCCGCCTCGGTGTGGGCGAGCCTGGGGTCGCCGGGGCCGAGCCCGGCGGTGGCGATGCCGGCGGCGGCGGTGTAGCGGCCGTCGGTGGCGAAGAACCAGAGCGAGGGCGGTCCCGCCTCGCCGAGCACCCGCCGCCTGGCCAAAAGCAGCGCCTGGACCAAGGGGTGCTCCGGCGGGGTGACGAAGCCCGGGGTGTTCTCGAGCTCGCCGTGCTCCCAGAGCTCGGGCACCTCGGCCTCGGCGGGGAGGCCCCGGAGCAGCTCGGCCAGGAAGGCCCGCATCTCTTCGGGTGACTCCCCCACCGTGCGCCAGTCGAGGACCAGCTCGATCTTGCCCGGGGTGCGGTTTTGGCTCTCGGTGTCGGCCTTGAGGACGGTGGGGGTGAGCTGGCTCTTGCCCAGGAGCGGGTGGGTCCGGACCCGGGCCACCGCCAGCCGCGGGTAGAAGCGGCCCAGCGCCTGGTGGGGGTTTTCCCCCGGCGCCGCCAGGGCGGCGTGGTGGGGGTGGCCCGAAAACCGCACCCGCACCCGGGCCACCCCGCGGTGGCCGTACTTGACCTCGAGATTCGAGGGCTCGGCGACGACGGCGGCGCCAAAGCGCTCGCCCATCGTCTTCACCAGGTGCTCCGCCCCCCGGCCCCCGAGCTCTTCCTCGACCACGCTGGCGACGTAGACGTCGCGCCGGGGGCGGCGCCTTAAAAAGGCCTTCAGGTAGACCGTCGCCGCCAGCGGTCCCTTGATGTCCACCGCCCCCCGGCCCCAGATCCGGCCCTCCTCGTCGAGGTGGCCGGAAAAGGGCGGGTGGGGCCAGGCGGCCTCGTCGCCCACGTCCACGTGGTCGAGGTGGCTGAGGAAGAGCCAGCCCGGGCCCGGCTCCTCGCCCCGGATGAGGCCGAGGGCGTTTCCCGCCTCGTCGATCCAGGCCTCGTCGTAACCGAGCCGTTTGAACTCGGCCACCACCCGGCGGGCCAGGGGAGCCTCGGCGCCGGAGGGGCTCGGGAGCTGGATCAGCTCCCGGGCGAAGGCGATCAGTTCCTTCACGAGCGCACCAGCCTCCGGCGGGGGTCGAAGGCGTCCCGGGCCCAGTCGCCGATCAGGTTGGTGGTGAGGACGAGCAGCATCAGGGCGAGGCCAGGAAGCGCCGTCGTCCACCAGATCCCGGAGAAGAGGTAGTCCATGCCCCGCTTGACCATCAGCCCGATCGAGGGGGTCTCGATCGAGACGCCGACGCCGAGGAAGGAGAGGGTGGCCTCGAGCAGGATCACCCGGGGCACGTCCACCGAGATCTGGACCAGGACCACCGAGAGCACGTTGGGCAGGATGTGGCGGAAGAGGATCCGGGGGGTGGGCACCCCCAGGGCCTCGGCGGCGAGCACGTACTCCCGGCTTCGCTCCGAGAGCACCGCCCCCCGCACCAGCCGGGCGTACTCCGCCCAGCCCACGATCCCGATTACCAGGATCAGCTTCAAGAGCCCGGCGCCCCAGAGGGCGAGCACCACCAGCGCGATCAAAAAGGTGGGGATCGAGAGCTGGATGTCCACCGCCCGCATCACCAGTTCCCCGAAGCGGCGGCTGTAGCCGGCGAGAAGCCCCAGCGGCACCCCGATCAGGACGCTGATGATCACCGCGAAGAATCCCACCGAGAGGCTCACCCGGAGACCGTAGAGGATGTTCGAGAGGATGTCCCGGCCCTGTTCGTCGGTGCCCAGGGGGAAGCTGGGGTCGCCGCCGGGGAGCCAGGCGGGCGGCAGGTGCTGGCGCAGGAGGTCGCCCTCTAAGGGCGGGTGGGGGGCGATCCAGGGGGCGAAGATCGCCGCCAGCACCATGGCGAACAGGACCAGCGCGGTAAACCAGGGAAACCTACGCATAGCGCACCCTCGGGTCGATCAGGCCGTAGAGCACGTCCACCACGAAGTTCACGGCGGCGAAGATCACCGCCGTCAGCACCACGAAGGCGAGGATCACCGGCCGGTCCTCGGTGAAGAGCGCGTTCAAGGCCAGCCGGTTCATCCCCGGCCAGGCGAAGATCCACTCGGTGACCACCGCCCCCGCCATCAGGTGCCCGAACTGCAACCCCACCAGGGTGACGAAGGGGATCAGCGCGTTCCTGAGCGCGTGCTTGTAGATCACCACCCGTTCGGAAAGCCCCTTGGCCCGGGCGGTGCGGACGTAGTCCTGGGAGAGGACGTCGAGCATGGTGGAGCGGATCATCCGCAAAAAGAGCGCGATGCGATAGAAGGAGAGGGTCACCCCGGGCAGGATGTAGTGCTTCCAGGAGTGGGCCCCGGCCGAGGGCAGCCAGCCCAGCGTCACCGAGAAGATCAGGATCAGCATGATCCCGATCCAGAAGGTGGGGGCGGAGATCCCCACCACCGAGAGGAAGCGGAGCGTTCGGTCCACCAGGCTGTCCGCCCGCACCGCCGCCCAGACCCCGGCGGGCAGGCCGAAGAGGATGGCGATCCCGAGCGCCACCAGGACCAGCTTCAAGGTGGCGGGAAAGCGCTGGGCCAAAAGGGCGAGCGCCGGCTCGCCCGAGGTCCAGGAGACCCCCAGGTCCCCCCGGAGCAGGTTCTTCATGTAGACCAGGTACTGGACGTGGATCGGCTGGTCCAGGCCGTAGGCCTTCCGGAGCTCCTCGACCTGGGCCTCGGTCATGTCCTCGGGGGCCAGGAGCTCCATCGGGTCGCCGGTGAGCTGGAGGAAGAGGAAGACCAGGGTGGCGACCGCCCAGACCGCGAAGACCATCTGCAGGAATCGGACGACGAAGTAGCGCATGGCTCAAAAAGGGAGAGCCCGGGGGCCGGCCCCCGGGCTCCTTGGCTTACTCCTTCCTTGCTTCGAAGGCGTGCAGGTACTCGTCGGGCCGCGGGGTGAAGCGGACGCCCTTGCGGACGCCGGCGATCACGTTCTCGTAGTGCAGCGGGATGTAGGCGACGTCCTCGACCATGGCGATGTACATCGCCTGCTGCAGCAGCTCCTCGCGCTTGGCCTTGTCGAAGGTCTTGGCCGCCTCCTCGATCAGGCGGTCGACCTCGGGGTTCTTGTAGTGCTCGCGGTTGAAGCGGCCGTAGAGTCCCTCCTCGTCCTTGGAGTGGAACATCGAGAGCATGGTGTTGATCGAGTCCATCGAGCCCCAGCCGGCCATGTACATGGTGAAGTGGCCCTTGGTCATGTTGGGGAAGAAGACCTTCTTGGGCACCGCGTTGACCTCGGCCTGGATGCCGATCTTGCGCAGCATGTTGGCCAGCGCCTGGGCGATCTGGGCGTCGTTCAGGTAGCGGTCGTTGGGGGCGTCGATGCGCAGCTTGAAGGGCACCCGGCCGCCGTCCTTGGTGGGCAGTTCGAGCCAGCCGTCGCCGTCGGTGTCGCCGTAGCCGAGGTCCTCGAGCAGCCCGCGGGCGGCCTTGGGGTCGTAGGGGAAGCGCTGGATCTTGGGGTTGTAGCCCTCGTGGATGGGGGCCAGGAACTGCGGCGCCACCGTGGCCGCCCCGCCCATGATCTTCTGCACGATGGTGTCGGCGTCGATCGCCATGTAGATGGCTTTACGGGCGTTGGGATCGAGGAAGGGGTTCTTGGCGCCCTGGGGCAGCCCTTCCGAGCCGTACTCCCGCCAGTAGTCGAGGGCGATGTAGATCACCCGGACGCCCGGGGTCTGCTTGACGCTGGCGACGCCGGAGCGCTCCACCCGGGGGAAGTCCTGGGGCAGGACCTTCTCGGCGATGTCCACCTCGCCGGAGAGCAGCGCGGCGACGCGGGTGGCGCCGTTCGGGATGTTGACCAGCTTGACCTTCTTGAAGTCGGGCTTTTCGCCCCAGTAGTCCTCGAAGGCCTCGAGGTTCAGGTGGTCGGTGTTCAACCAGGAGACGAACTTGTAGGGACCGGTGCCGATCGGGTGCTTGCCAAAGCCCTCCTCGCCCACCTTCTCCAGGTAGGCCTTGGGGATCACCGCGGCGTGGTCGAGGTGGGCGGGGAGCAGGGGGTCGGGGACCTTGGTCTTGATCAGGACGGTGTAGCGGTCCAGGGCCTGGGCGTCCTTCACCTTGCCCACGTAGCCCTTCATCTGGGACTTCTTGTGGGTGGCCGCCCGCAGGATGGAGAAGGCCACGTCCTCGGCGGTCATCTCGCTGCCGTCGTGGAACTTGACGCCCTTCTTCAGGTAGAGCTTCCAGGTGTTTTCGTCGATGAGCTCGATCTTCTCGGCCAGGACCGGCACCACCTTGCCCTCGGGGTTGAAGAAGAAGGGGGTCTCAAAGAGGTGGTGCTGCCAGGCCAGGGTGGTGGTCTCGTTGCGCATGTGGGGGTCGAGGGTGACCGCCCCGCCCTGATAGGCGACTACAAAGGTCTTTTCCGCGTAACCGAGAGCCAATAGGGATAAGAGTGCTACTAACCAACGCCGCATTTTGCCTCCTTTCCTTCGCATCCGTATTCTAGGGGATTGCTTTTCGCGCCCGCCAGCCCCGCGGCTCGCCACGCCCTCGCCACGCCCGCCCGGAAAGGCTTGGGGTGGGGAGGTGGGGAATGCGAGGAAGGTATATAGGGTTCCTTGGGCTTTTGGTTTTTCTGGTGGCCTGTCAGGGGGGCGGTCCCCCGCCTGAGGACGGGGGCCGGCCGCGGGTCTACGAGGTGGTGGGTGCCCCCGCCCCCGATCGGCTCTTGGCGCTGGCGGAGGCGTTGGGGCTCAAGGGGGTCACGGTGGACGCCGACGGGGGGCTTCGCTACGAGGACTCCCAGGGCGTTTTGCGCCTGCCCACCCAACCGCTGGGGAAGCAGCGGAACCCCGAGGACGGGGGCGACGCGACCGTCGTGCGCTTCGACTTCGACGCCCTCGCCGCGCGGGGGGCGTTTGACGAGAAGACCGCCCGCGAGCGCTTCCTCACGGCACTCGCGCGGTCGGGGCTTGCGCCGGAGGGCGAGGCCCTTTCGGGGGCGGTCCGCTTCCTCGCCACCGACCTTCAGGGCGCGACCCGGGCGGAGACGATCCTCGGGGTGGAGGTCTCCTTCCGGCTCGCCCTCGACGGCCTTCCCCTGATGGGGCCGGGGGCCCAGGTGCAGGCGCTCTTCGAGACCGAGCCGGTACCCACCCAGCTCTTTTACCTCTTCCGGGAGCTCAAGCCCGGTCCCAGGGTGGCGCTCCTCTCCCGGGAGGAGGCCGAGCTCCGGGCGCAGGGGTTGCTCGGGTTGCCCCGGGGCCTCGACCTGGGCACGCTCTCCGAGCCCAAGCTCGTCTACTACGCGCCTCCGCTATCGCGCAGCGGCGTCCGCCGCATCTACCCCCACTACCTCTACGAGCTGGTCGAGGAGGTCGAGGGGGAGGAGGTGCCGCGCCGGCGGGTGCTGGTGCCGGCGTTCGAGGGGGCGCCCAAGGTCACCATCGAATACCGGGTCGAGGGAGGGAAAATCGTCGCGGTGGCGCGGGTCCAGGGGGGAACGCCCCCCTATCGCTACCTTTGGACGAGCTCGAGCGGCGCGCTGAGCGAGGAGCAGGCGGGCGAGGGTCCGGAGCTCACCTACGACGCGGAGCAGCTCGATGGCCCCGAGGTCCTCTCGGTCTGGGTCGAGGACGCCGAGGGGCTTTCCGCCGGGGATAGCGTCTTGATCGAGCTTCCCGGGGATGACGCGAAGCCCCAGGTGGGCGGGGTGGTGGACGCCGGCAGCGAGTGGATCGGCAGCTGCGCCAGACTGCCCCGGGCGGCGGCCAACGCCCGCGGCTTCGTGATGACGATGCGGCTCGCCGGCGCCAAGATTCGCTTCAACTACGGCGAGTCCGCCGCCTGGGAGCGGGACTTCAAGGACACAAGCGACGCCGGCGTGGTGGACAACGTCGATCTCGTCTTCTACACCGGCCACGCCAACGCCCACGGGTTCCAGTTCTGTGGCCAGCAGGACGATCGCTTCCTGCGTTACGACGAGGCGCGCTGGGGCGATGGGGATCTCGAGTGGCTGGTGATCGCCGCCTGCGGTCCCTTGCAGCGCTCGGCCCCCGGGGGCGCCTGGTGGCAGCGCTGGGGACCGGCGTTTCAGGGGCTGCATCTCTTGCTTGGCTACGCCACGGTGACCTTCGACAACACCGAGGAGGGCTTCATCTTCGCCGCGAGCGCCACCGGTTTTCCCTTCCCCTCCCGGGCCCGGACCGTGCGCGAGGCCTGGATTCGCACCGCGAAGGAGACCCAGGGACCCGAGGAGATCTGGTCGGTGATGGGGGTCTACGGCAAGAACGGCGAGACCAACTACAACGACTACTTCCACGGCCGCGGACCGGTGGGGCCCGACATCAAGGGCGGCGATCTCGGGGGCTGGTGGATCATCTGGGGCCCCTCGTGACCGACCCTAGTCGAGGAGGGTGAACCCGAGCGCCTGGGCCCGCTCGACGAAGTACTGGATGTTCTCGCTCTTCGTCTCGCCGCCGAGGCTTTTGCGCTCGAAGGCCGCCTCGGCGGCGAGGATCATGGTCTCGGCGAGGCAGGCGGGCACCAGGTCGGGGCCGCCGAAGTGGAGGTCCAGGGTGCTCTTCGCCTCGCCCGGGAGCCGCACCACGCCGCCCGGGATCACCCGCACGCCGGGGATCTTCTTGACCTCGGGGTGGACGTCCGGGGGCACCCCCTCGTCGTAGATCCAGGCCCCTTCCTTGACGTGCTCGGGCAGGATCACCGGCTCGGGGTCGCTGGTGGCGGTGAAGATCAGGTCGGCCTCTTTGAGGCTTTGGTAGTCGGTGGTGGCGACGACCTCGGTCTCGACGCCTTTGCGGGCCAGGTTCTTCCGCAGGCTCTCGGCGATCTTCTCGAGCCGTTCGGGGTCGCGGGCGATCAGGATCAGCCGGCCGAAGTGGGGTGCGACCTGGCGGGCGATGCCGAAGGCGACCACGCCGGTGGCGCCCACCACCGCGGCGGTGGCCTCTTTCGGGTTTTTGCCTTCTTTTTCAAAGCGCTCGAGGATCCGCGGGATCGCCGCCCGCACCGTACCGGCGGTGAGGGCGCCGCCGTTCGTTACCTGGATCTCGGGGACGGCCTCCTGGACCTTCTTGCCCTTCTCGCCGACCACGCTCCAAAACGCCCCCAGCCCGAAGACGGTGGCCCCGAGCTCGCTGGCGAGCCGGGCCCCCTGGATCGCGCGTTTGACCGCGAGCTCGGGCTTATTCACGATCTGATGGGGCAAAAGGGGGGCCGAGATCAGGTGGCAGCGGATCTCGCGGCCGTCCGCCGTCTTCACCCCGCGGATCTCGCCCACCTTCATGGGACGGAAGGCCTCGGCGAGGCGCTCGATCCAGGCTGCGGGGACGAGGCCTTTTTCCACGAGGGGCCGCATCCAGCGGAACCGGGGCGACTGCCAGAAGTCCTCGAGCGTCAGGGGGTGGATCATGAAGGCGCAGACCACGGTCTTCTCGTCGGGAAGGGGAAGCGGCTCGCCGAGCTTGGGCTCGGTGCCCTCGAGGATCCGGCCCAGGTTCTCTTTGTAGCGCCAGAGCGCGAGCAGAAAGAGCGCCCAGCTAAGCGCCTTGCTCCAGGGGTCGAAGGGGAGGAAGCTCACCACCACCGCGAGCGCCAGCGCCAGGGTGAGCGAGGCCAGGGTGGCGTAGCCGGTGGCGGCGTAGACGACCAGTGCGGCGGCCAGCGGCACCAGGGCATAGAGCGTCCCCAGCCCCCCGACCGAGAGCCCTGCCAGCACCCCGAGCAAGACCCCCGCCCCCCGCGCCCGGAGCGGCGTGCGGGGGGCCAGGAAGGCGAAGGGGTAGAGGTGCCCCAGGTAGGCGAGCAGGGCGGCGGCGAAGGTCCAGGGCGGACCGAAGCCGAAGGGGGTCAGGAGGGCGACCGCCAGGTAGCCCTTCAAGAAGTCGGCGACGAAGGCCAAAAAGAGCGCCTTGGCGCCGACCTTGCGCAGCGCGCTTTCGAGCCCGAGGTTGTAGGCCGGGGCGGAGAGCGGGTCCTGGCCGGAGACGCGCTTCGCGATCCAGTAGCCCACCGGCAGCGCCCCGATCAGGTAGGCGAGCATGAGAAGCACCACGCCGAGCGCTTCCATCGCGGTCTACCTTACCAGGAAGCGAAGCCCCTGGAGCACGCCGGCGCTGGCCAGGGCCACCAGCACCCCGGCGGTGATCACCCCGGCGGTGATCGCGGGCAGCGCGTAGCGCTTTTTGACCCCGAGCACCACCGCCAGGACGCTGCCGGTCCAGGCGCCGGTGCCGGGCAGAGGGACGGCGACGAAGAGGTAAAGCCCGAGCGCGCCGTAGCGCTGGACCTGGTCTTCGCCTTTGAGGCGGACGCGGGTCTCGAGCGCGTCCCAGAGCTTTTTGAAAAGGGGCACCCGCTCAAGCCACTGGATGAAGATTGGAAGCAGGGTCAAAAGCAAGGGAACCACCAGGAGGTTCCCGAGCACCGCCCAGAAAAAGGCCTCCCAGACGGAAAGCCCGAGGGCCACCCCCAGGGGGATCGCCCCCCGGAGTTCGACCACCGGGGTCATGGCCATGAAAAAGACGTAGAGCTCGGGCACCGGGGAAAGTATACGCGCGGGGGACCGGTCCCCCGCGCGGAGTGCACGGGCTTTTTAGCCGCGCGCCTTGGCGGCGGTCTCGACCAGCTTCTTGAAGCCCTCGGGGTCGCGCACCGCGATGTCGGCGAGGGCCTTGCGGTTGAGGTTCACACCGGCGAGCTTAAGCCCGTGCATGAACTCCGAGTAGCGCATGCCGTTCTGCCGGGCGGCGGCGTTGATGCGGGCGATCCAGAGCTTGCGGTACTCGCGCTTTTTCTTCTTGCGGTCGGCGTAGGCGTGCTCGGCCGCGTTTAGAAGGGTCTCCTTCGCCCGGCGGTAGGAGATCGAGCGGAGCCCCCAGTAGCCCTTGGCCCGCTTCAGGAGCCTTTTGTGGCGACGGCGACGAACGACACCGGTCTTGGCACGGGGCATCGCTTACCTCCAGTCGTAGGGCAGGAGCACCCGGAACCTGCGGGCGTCGCCCTTGAAGAGCACGAACTTCTTGCCTTTGAGCCGGATGACCTTGCCGGACTTCTTGTAGTTCAGGTGGCGTTTGCCGGTCCGGTACGCCACCACCTTGCCACGGGCGGTGACCTTGACCCGCCCTTTGGCGCCCTTATGGGTCTTCATCTTCGGCATACTTCACCTCCGCTGGCCGGGCGCCCCGAAGGGTCTTGGGCCCGGACGCAGCGTCCTCGAGTCTATCACAGGGACTACTTTTTGGCGATGGGGGCAAGGACCATGTTCATATCGCGGCCGGCGAGCTGCGGCGGCATCTCGACGGTGGCGATCTCCTTGAGGTCCTCGGCGACGCGGTCCAGGATCTTCTTGCCGAGCTCCGGGTGGGCCATCTCCCGGCCCCGGAACATGATCGTCACCTTGACCTTGTGGCCGTCCTCGAGGAAGCGGCGCACGTGCTTCAGCTTGGTCTGGTAGTCGTGCTCGCTGACCTTGACCCGGAACTTGATCGCCTTGACCTCTTGCCGCTTTTGCTTCTTGCGGCGCTCCTTCTCCTGCTGTTGCTGCTCGTAGCGCCACTTGCCGTAGTCGAGGATCTTGGCCACCGGCGGCTTGGCCGCCGGGCTCACCAGGACGAGGTCGAGGCCCTTGTCGCGGGCGATCCGGATCGCCTCGCGGGTGTCCACAATGCCGAGCTGCTGACCGCCTTCGTCGATGAGACGGACCTGTCGCACGCGGATCTCTTCGTTAATTCTGTGTTCCCTGATTCAGCATCACCTCCAAGAGCGTTTCACCGAACGCTCAGAAAAACCACCGGCCTTAAGTCTACGGGGCGGGGCGAAGCCGGCGCAAGCCGATGTAGCCTGATCGCGTGCTCAGGATCGTGCTGGTGGAACCCGAGATCCCCCAAAACGCCGGCAACGTGGCCCGGACCGCGGTGGCGCTCGAGGCCGAGCTCCACCTGGTCCGCCCCTTCGGCTTTCGCTGGGGCGATCCCAAGCTGCGCCGGGCCGGACTCGACTACTGGAAGCACCTGAACTACGTCCTCCACGATTCCTGGGAGGCGTTTTTGGAGGCCTTGCCCGAGGACGCCCGCGTTTTCGCCTTCAGCGCCCGCGCCGAGCGCTCGCTCTATTCCGCCCGCTTCCGGGAAGGCGACTGGCTCCTCTTCGGCCCCGAGACCCGGGGGCTTTCCCCCGAGGTGCTCGCCCGCTTTCCCTCCCTCAAGATCCCCACGCCGGGCCCGGTGCGCTCCTTGAACCTGGCGGTGGTGGTGGGGGTGGCGGCCTATGAGGCCTACCGCCAGATCGCGGGGTTAGCATAGGGCGTGCATAAAAAGGTTTGGGTGGTTCTCGTGTTCCTGGGGCTGGTTTGGGCGGCTGCGCCGGTTTCGCGGGTGCCGGTACCGGACCTCAAGGCCCGGGGGGTGACGCCGGAGCCGGAGGTGGCGCTTGCCTTTCGGGCGGCGTTTCCCGGCGCGTATGCGCTGGTGCTCACCCGCTACTTGGACGGCGCGCGGGTGGGGGAGGCCCGGGGGACGGGCGAGGGGCCGGCGGTGATCGTCGTCGGCTATCGCCGAGAGGCGGACTGCCCACTGGTGCTCGTGAGCGCCTCCTTGGGGGAGCATGGGGCCGCGGGGGGCGGCGCCTGCGCTGCCCGGGGGGAAGTGCAGGAAGTGGAGCTATTGCCCACGCTCGCGGATGCGCTCGACCCCGGCCGGCTCTACCCCGTGGCCTGGCTTTCCTTCAGGGACGCCCAGGGGCATCTTCACCAGGCCTGGTGGCTGCTTTCGTGGCAAGAAAGGTGAGTGCTTCTTTCAACACCTCCACGCCCTTTTCGAACTCGGGGATGAGCACGTGCTCGAAGGGCGTGTGGTCGAGGGCGGAGTCGCCGGGGCCGTAGGCCACCATCGGCACCGGCCAGTGGGGAGCGAGGACGTTCATGTCCGAGGTGCCGGTCTTGAGCTTAAAGACCGGCTTTCCCCCGGCCCGGCGGATGCCAAAGCGGAAAGCGCGGGATAAGGGCGAGTCCTTTTCGCCCTTATAGGCGACCTCCTTGCCCCAGAAGTGAAACTCGAGCGTCGGCGGGGCGAACGAGAGGAGCTTCGCGATCGCCTCTTCCGGGGGCAGGCGGGGGGGCAGGCGGAGGTCGAAGAAGAGCTCGGCCACCTGCCGCATCTCGGGCTCCTCGACCCGGAAGTCGCGGAGCGAGTACTGCACCTGGTCGAAGGGCCGCTGGCCAATGTTATAAGCCTCGGCCCAAGACTTCATGGCCACGAAGTAGCTAATCAGCTCCTCGGCGGCGTTGGGCTCGTGGTGGGCGGAGTGGAAGTGGTCCTTTTCCCTCCGCACCCGCACCAGAAGGCGACCCTTATAGCCCAGGGTGATCCCCTCCCAGCCCGAGGGCTCGCCGATGACCACCAGCTGAGGCTTCAAGAACTTGGCCACGTAGCGGGCACCCTTGGAGGAGGGGGCCTCTTCCTCGGTGGCCCCGACCAGGTGCAGGGTGAGCTTCTTTTTTAGCACCTCGGGCAGGCCGCCGACGGCAAGGGTGAAGGCGGCAAAGGGGCCCTTCGCGTCCACCGCCCCCCGGCCGAAGAGCTTGTCCCCCTCGATCCTCACCGGGACCTCGCCGGGCACGGTGTCGAGGTGGCCGACCAGGGCGACTTCAAGCGGTCCGTGGCCCCAGGTGGCGCGGGCGTTATCCGCCTCGTCCACCCAGGCCTCCATGCCCATCGCCTTCAGGCCGCGGACGAAGTGCTGGGCCACCAGCCGCTCGCTCCCCGAGGGTGAGGGGATCTCGAGCGCTTCCTTCAAAAAGCGGATCGGCTCGGTGCGGGGGTCGTAGGGGAGGGGAGGGAGGCTCATAAAGCTCCTTTCGGGGGATGGGGGGTAGGGGGTAGGAGGTAGGAAATGCCTTTTTCCCTACATCCCACCTCCCACCTCCTACTTCCCTTCATCAAGCACCTCCCCCACCGCCCGGGCGGCCGAAAGCAGTTCTTCTTCCGTCACCACCGCCGGGGGCAGAAAGCGCATTACGTTCGCGCCCGCCTGCAGACCCAGGATGCGGTGCTCCTCCGCCAGGCGTTTTAGGTAAGGGGCGGCCTTCTCCTTGAGCTCGATGCCGACCATCAAGCCCTTGCCCCGAACCTCCCGAATCTTGGGGCTTTGGATCTTCCGCAGGGCCTCCATGAAGACCTCCCCAAGCCGCCCGGCCCGTTCCCAGAGGCGTTCTTCCACTACCGCCCGGATCGCCGCCGTGCCCGCCGCCATCGCCAGCGGGTTGCCGCCGAAGGTGGAGCCGTGGGCGCCTTTGGGCATCTTGTCGGCGACCGCGTCGGTGGTGACCATGGCGCCTAAGGGGAAGCCCCCGCCCAGGGGTTTTGCCAGCGTCAGGACGTCGGGCACCACCCCGTAGTGCTCGAAGGCGAAGAGGCGCCCGGTGCGGCCGAGGCCGGTCTGGATCTCGTCGAGGACCAGGAGGGCCCCTACTTCCTCGGTGCGCCTCCGGGCGGCTTTTAAAAACGCCTCGGTCGCCGGCCGCACCCCGCCCTCGCCCTGGACGGGCTCGAGAATAAGCGCCGCGGTCTCTTCGTCCACCGCTCTTTCCAGGGCCTCGACGTCGTTGTAGGGGATGAACTCCACCGGCTCGACCAGCGGCATGAAGGGCTCGCGGTACTTTTTCTCCCAGGTGAGCGAAAGCGAGCCAAAGGTGCGTCCGTGAAAGGAGCGCATGGCGGCGACGAACTTCTTCTTGCCGGTGGCGGCGCGGGCGAACTTGAGGGCGGCCTCCACCGCCTCGGTGCCCGAGTTGGTGGGGAAGACCCGGGTCAGAGACTCGGGAAGGACGTCGGTCAGGGCTTTATAGAACTCGGCCCGGCGGTCGGAGGCGAAGACCTGGGGCAGGACCATCAGCCTTTCGGCCTGGGCCTTGATGGCCTCGACCACCTTGGGGTGCCCGTGGCCCAAAAACCCCACCCCGATGCCGTTGATCAGGTCGAGGTAGCGATTCCCCTCGGTGTCCCAGACGTAGGCGCCCTCGCCCCGGGTGACGACGAAGTCCGACTTGGCGTAGACCCCGGAATCGTGGCGCTTTTCGACGGCGAGCCAGTCCATGCCCCAATGCTACTCAATCGCCGTTCCCTGGCCGGCGAGGGCCCGGGTGATGGGGCGGTCGACGCGGGCGTCGGCGAAGACCACCCGGCGCACCCCGGCCCGCACCGCCTCGGCGGCGCCCAGCACCTTTTTCTTCATCCGGCCCTCGGCGAAGCGCATGAACTCCTCAACCTGGGCGGCGGGGATCTTGGGGATGAGGCTACCTTCGTCGGGGTAGCGCTCTAAGAGCCCGGGGACGTTCGAGAGGTAAACGAGCGCCCTGGCGCCGAAGGCCTCGGCCACCCGGGCGGCGGCGACGTCGCCGTCGGTGTTGATGGCCTCGCCATCAAAACTTGCCGCCGGCGGGGTGAGGACCGGGAGGTAGCCGTGTTCGAGGAGGAGGGCGAGGAGCTCCTTGTTCACCCGTTCCACCGAGCCGGAAAAGTCGCCGCGGTGGATCTTGACCTTGCCGCCCTCGACGTACTTAATCGCCTTCTTGCGCTTGCCCTCGAAGACGCGGCCATCCAGGCCACTTAGCCCCACCGCGTTCACACCCCGCTTTTGGAAGAGCTCGACCAGGTGCTTGTTCATCTTGCCGGCGTAGACCATGTTGAAGATCTCGAGGGTCTTCTTGTCGGTGAGCCGGGAGGTCATGCCGCCGGGGTGGGTCAAAAACCGGGGCGGGTGGCCGAGGGCCTCGGCGACCCGGTTGGTTTCGGCGCTGGCGCCGTGGACGAGGATCAGCTTCTGGCCCTTCTTCCAGAGCTCGGCCGCGTCCTCGACCACCGCCTCGTAGTCGATGCCCTCGGCACCGCCGACCTTAACAACGATCAGCCCGTCTTCCACGCTCCGCATTTTCTTGCATCCGGGTGGGTCTTGGCTAGGGGGCGCGCTCGCGAAAGAGCCGGGCAGCGGGTTTTTCGCTGCCGTCTTCGCGGAGGAGGCCGAAGCGGTCCTCGCCCTCGTCCTGGAGGCGGTACCAGATCGCGGCCCGGACCCGCCAGCGGCGGGCGTGGGCCTCGAGCAGGTCGAGCGCGATCCTTAGGTGTTTCGCTTGTTCTTCTTCGCTCCCCGCGTCGCCCCAGGCGTCGCCGCTTCCCACCCCGAACTCGGTGAGCCAGAGGGGAAGACCGGCGCGCCCGTGCTCGTTGAGCCAGGCGCGGATCCGATCGAGCCCGGTCTCGAAGCACCAGGGCGGGGCAAGGGGGTCTTCCTCGTTGCACTGGTCGGGGTACTGGGCCCGGCCGTGGTGGGGCCCCTGGCGCTCGTCCACCCGGGCGTAGGGGTGGAGGGCGAGGGCGTCCATCCGGGCGCCGGCGGCGAAGAGCGCCTTCAGGTAGTCGAGGTCGGCGGAGGCCAGCGAGCCCCCGAGCACCGGGAGGTCCGGGAAGCGGGCCTTGAGGGCGTGGTGGGCCGCCTTCAGGAGGTCCGCGTATTCCCTTGCGTAGGCGAGGGGCACAAGCACGTAGGTCCCCGCCCGGGGCTCGACCTCGCCCCAGAACTCGACGCTATTGGGCTCGTTCCATACCTCGACGGCGGCGACCCTTTCGGGGCCGATCGCCGCCACCAGGCGGGCGAGGGCGTCGGCATAGTCGCGGTGGTGCTCGGGGCGGGGAGGATGGGCGGGCGGGGCGCCGCCGTTTGCCCAGGCGGGGCTTTGGGCGAACATGAGGACGGCTTTTAGCCCGAGCGTCTCGGCCCGCTGGAAGCGGGTCTTGAGCTCTTCGAGGTAGGCGCCGTCGAACCGGCCGGGGGTCCCGGGCTCGAGGGCGTTCCAGTCGGCAGGGATTCGCACCAGCTGGGCGTCGAGCTCGGCCGCCTGCTCGAGCTTGGCGGAGTAGCCTGCTATACCCTCGGTCTCCGCGAGGTGGAGGCCGAGCAGGTACCGGGGCTCGGGGGGCGTGCTCCGGCACCCCGCGAGGAGCAGCACCAGCAACGCCCCGACTCTCAGAATCACTGGACCTATGCCCCTTCCGCTCGGATGAGGGCCCGGATCCCCGCCTCGAGCTGCCTGAGCGCCTCCACCTCGGTGATCCCCAGCCGGCGCTTGTTGGAAACGTCGTAGACGCCCCCCTCGGCCTGGGTGTGCTCGCCGTGGGTGCCCCGGACCTGGAGGCCGTGGGCAAGGGCGATGGCCTGGATCTCCTCTTCGGGAAGGCGCTGGAGGCGGACGTGGACGCTCGCCCGCATCCCCGTTCCCAGGTTGGTGGGACAGCTGGTCAGGTAGCCGAGGCGGGGCGAGCGGGCGAAGGAAAGGCGCCGCTCGAGCTCGGCCAGCGCCTGCACCAACCGGGAGAAGACGCGCTTTAAATGGGAGCCCTTTTCCATGCTGATGATGCGGAGCTGGTCCTCCTCGTTGACCCAGACCAGGAAGGTCCTCTCCCGGTTGAGGAAGACGCCGCGGGCGTCCGGCCAGTGGCGGTTGAAGCCGCCGGCCTCGAGGAAGCGGTCGCCGGCTTTGAAGAGCAGGTGTTCCTCGACCAGCCGGGCTTGGGTGGCCGGGTCCAGGGCGGGGAGCGGGTGGTAGCTGCCGGCGAGCTCGCCCTCGAGCGTCTCCAGGGCCCCGAGGATCGCCCGCTCGGCCATGCGCCGCTCGCGGAAGCCGATCACCGGCCCGAAGGGGAAGCAGCAGAGGTTCCGCGCCACCCGCACCCGGGTGGAGAGGACGTAGCGCCCGGCGGGGTCCAGGGGTTGGTCCTCGAGGCCGCCAGGGTCGAGGTCGGAGACGTGCCGGTCCCCGGGGCCGAAGCCGTGGTAGGCCTCGATGATCGGGTCGAGGAGCGGGGCGAAGACCGAGTAACTCTCCTCGTCGCCGGCGTAGACGCCGATCGCCGAGTCGGGGTTTTGAACTCCGGAGGCGATCAGGTGCTCGAGCCGGACCCCGAAGTAGGTCTCGCGGTCTTTAAGCGCCTGGTAGACCTCGGGGGTCAAAAAACGGGCAAGCAGGGACTCGCCTTCGATTCTGGGAGCCGCCATACTCCAGCCTACCGGCTAGGGGTGGAGGCCAGGCCACTCAAGCCCGGTCTTCTCGTCCCAGCCCATACGGAGGTTCAACGCCTGGATCGCGTGGCCGGCGGTGCCCTTCACCAGGTTGTCGATGGCACTGATCACCACCAGCCGGCCGGTGTCGGGCTCGAGCTCGAACCCCACCTCGGCGTAGTTCGTTCCCTCGACGACCTTGGGGTCGGGGTAGCGGTAGATGCCGCGCTTTTGCTTGACGACGCGGACGAAGGGAGCCTCCCGGTAGACCTCGCGGTAGGCGGCGAAGACGTCGCGCTCGGAGAGGCCGTCTTGCAAGAAGAGCTGGGCGGTCATGAGCACGCCGCGGACGCGGTCGGTGGCGATCGCG
>Ga0256835_1000393_pt1 | contig 33347 bp, 77 predicted proteins | sample PIR30metaG_FD_185972 | JGI IMG/M metagenome (GOLD analysis project Ga0256835, IMG submission 185972) | Hydrothermal vent microbial communities from East Pacific Rise, Pacific Ocean - PIR-30 | ecosystem: Environmental > Aquatic > Marine > Hydrothermal vents | place: Pacific Ocean: East Pacific...
TTATGGGAGTGCTTTATTTTTGGGAATTTAATTAAATTTTAGATGTTAGATTAAATATATAATAATTTGTTAGATTGTTAAAATTTAATTTGAATTATTTATATAGGGGAATTATATTAGATGTTCAAAACCGAAAAATTTATATACATTAAGAGCGTAAGATATATTGGAGGTGGTAAGAATGGTTGATGTGCTGGAGGTGGTTGAGAAAATTATCCAGGCTGGTGTTGGCCTGGATGAGATTAAGAGGGTGAAGGAGCAGGTAGAGGAGATAAACAAGAAGATTGAGAAGAAAAGGGAAGAAATTAGGAAGTTGGAGCAGAAAAAGGCGGAAATTATGCAGAGCTTGCCAGAAGAGGTCAGGGAGCTTGTGTTTGGCAAGGCAAAGAGAAGAAATGGCGGAGGCGGCGGAAGAGTGAGAGTGCGAGTTAATGGCCAGGAGTTTGACAGTCTGAGGGAAGCGTATTATTCAATATTCCCTGAAAGACGTGGTAAACAGTACAAGTTCAGAGAGGAGCTTGAGAAGCTGGCGGCACGTGGTGAGATAACACTAGAGTACATTTAATTTTTTTGTGAGGTGGTAGAGGATGGAGATAAGGGTTGTGAGGGAGGTAGTGGAAAAAGCGGATCAGATAATCTTGAAGTTTCATACAGAGGGAGTGTATCACCTATATTCCTTCAAAGGACTCATAGCACATGTGTCAGAGGTATACAGTGCACCGTATGAACCCTTACTAAAATTTGCGGAAGAGATCGGGAGAGTATTAGGCTTTCCTGATCTTGGGGAGAAGATGGAATTTAGGATTGATAAAAAGGATGCAGATGCCAACGGACTCAAAGAGCAGATAATAGTTATAATAGGACGCATGGAGTACTTTATTGCTCAGCTAATCAAAAAGGCAGAGGAAATCCGAGAGAGACAGGATTTGGAAGGATGGATATGGTTGAGAGCAGAATACTGTCCAGAGCGGGGTAGGTTTATCCCCTCTCAACCTTAATTTTTTATGCTTAAATAAAAAAATGGAGGTGGTTTAAGTGGCTTTTTCAGATTTGATTTATGAGCTTACTGGAGTGCCAGAGAAAAAGCAAAAGAAAAAGTTCAGAAGGTGTAGGAGGCAGTTTTTGGCAGTGAAGCTTGATAATGGCGCTATTAGGTTCTATGGGTCGTATAATGTACGTTGTAGTTTGCCGATAGAGTGCTGTGTAAAGTGCAGTAGGTACTTGAATGTGAATGTGTTAGTACCAGCAGTTGAGGTAAGAGAGAAGGGAATAAGGGGAGCGATAGAAAGCATGAAAGAGTTCACATGGGGGAGTGCTAGGAAGTTGCTTGAGAAGTATGTTTTACCAGAGTTGGATAATATAGTTAGTGAGCTTGAGAATAATGGGGAGGTGAAGTTGTTATGACTAAGGAAGTTAGGTTTGTTTGTGAGTGTAGTGATGGATGTGATGAAGAGATGAGGTTAAGTTTAGGTAGAGAGACAGTTAGTTTCGATTTAGGTAAGAATGGAGTAGTGTTAAAGGAGGATTCGGTTGATATGTTGATAGATTTGCTGTTGGAGTGGAAATATAGTAGGAGAGTGAATGTTGTTGAGAAGTTGGAGAAAGTTATGGACGAGATTAAGGAGTTGATTGAGAAGTTGTGAGGTGAGGTAAATGCTGGATGTAGATACTGGGGCAGTTGTGAGGAATGGAAGGAAGGTTTGTCCGATGATGAGTGGTCCTTGCTTGGAGAGTGATTGTGCCTGGTGGATATATAATAACTGTGCTTTGGTTGTAATAGCGGCTAGGTTGGATGCTTTGATTACGGGAGTACCAGTTTATAGGATGTTTGAGGACTATGAGGAGGGATCATGATGAGTAGGTTATATGGGATTTTGAGGAGTGATATGGCGAAGACAGAGGCGACTAGGAGGGCGAGTGAGGAGATAGAGTGTGAGATAAGGTGGGGTGATAAGTACAATAGTAAGTTGGCGGTGAAGGTGATAGTGAAGTGGGAGTATGGAATGGTGAAGCCGGAAGTAGCAGTGTTTTTGGGAGATGTAGTGTTATTAGGAGGTGGTGAGTAATGGGGGATGTATATTGTAAGAAGTGTGGTGAGCCTTGGGATTTTGGAGGTGTGCTTCCAGCGTTGAAGGGAAGGGAAGATGAGGCAGATATGACAAAAGAGGAAGCTGAGAAGTTGATGAGGGGGGAAGGATGTCCTTGTTGTGGCTTTGGGAAGTACTGTCCATTGTGTAAGGGAAGTGGTGAGATATCAGAGGATGAGGCTAGGTGGTGGGATGATGTAGAGCCAGTTAGAGAGGATGATGGAGTGCTGTACTATAAGTGTCCGAGGTGTGGTGGTACAGGGAAACCGAGAGGAAGGAATAGTGATTACTATGCTGGACTACTAGAAGCAGATGGTGAGATAGATGTACTCGAGTATTTGTGGGTTGATGTTTAATTTGTTTTTGCTACTGAGTGCAGTGTTGCTGAGTATGAGCGGAGTGATACATTTGATAGTGTATAGGAAGTATGATGGTATAGCGATAATGTTGCTTGGGATTAGTGAGTTGATAGTGGCAGGAATGGATTATATGATGTTGATGGCTAGGATGTATATGGAGGTGGTGTGAATGGCACAGTATACTACTATTTCTATACCGAGGGATTTGAGTAAGAGGATAGCGGTGATAGCTAGTAGGTTGAGGATACCGAAGGCGAAGGTGATAGAGATAGCAGTGGAGTTGATAGAGAGTAAGCTTGATGAAGTAGAGAAAGCGATGGGGAGGTAGGGGTATGGTAAATTCTGTACTGGAGTATGTGAGAAGTAGGTATCCTATGGATAGTAGTTGAAGAATATGAGAGGTGGAAGAATGAAGGTAAAGTGTAAGAAGTGTAAGGGAGTGTTAGTGGATACTAAAACTGGAGTTAACAACTATGTGGTGGAGTATGACATTGATATAGTGGCGACACTTGAAGGGCAGAAGATGAAGCTTGTTAGGTTTGGAGTTTGTACGAATTGTGGGCATAAGTTTGACATTGAGAAGTTGGAGGAGGTGATAGGTCGTGATAACAGTTAGGGAGGCTGCGAAGTGGTTAGTTGAGAATAAGAGTGTGGATGAGATAAAGTGGTGGTTAGTGGATTATAAGGTTAGTAGCTGGTGGGAGGCATGGTGGTTGACACTTGTAAAGTGGACAGTGGTGAGTATGTTTGAAGATGAAGGGAATGACTATGCAGCAGGAGTGATAGGAAATAGGTGGGACACTTGTGGACTTTGTAAGTATACTGGAAGAGTATGTGCAGTATGTCCATTTGGTGAGGAAGGGTATGTGTGTTTTGAAGAGTATGATAAGTGGTGTATGAGTGAATGTAAGGCGATAGAGGTATTAGCGAAGCTATGGGTTAGGTATTATGAGTTTTTGATTGATAGGTTGATGGAGGATTTTTTACCAGTAGGGCCGAAGGTTAGTGTAGATGGGGACATAGCTTACTTTGCGATGGGAAAAAAAGGAGGGAAGGTGGTAGTGGTGGTTGAGAGGGAAGGAGGGAGAGTGGATATGTTTAGTGTTATGGATAGGTGATATGTATGATGGACTGGAAGGGGCTGGTAGGTAGGAGGGTGTTAGTTAGGCCATATGATACATATAGGACTTTATTGGAGGATGTAGTGGAGGAAGTGTCTCCTAGTGGTAACTATGTTAAGCTTAGAATGGCAGGATGGGCAAATAAGGATTACTTTGTGTTGGAGGAGGTGCTGGATGAGGTGGGTGGAGATGGTGTGAAGGTGTGGAAGTGTAGTTGTGGGATTAATGAATGTGTAGTTAGAGGGCATAGCAAGCCTATATGTTGTGTACTTAGTGGTACAAGGGATGTGAAGTTTAAGGAGCTGTAGGGTAGGAGTGATGTTTAAATAAAATATTTGATTTTTGATAAAAATGAGATAAGAGATAAAACGAAAGATTTATATACAATAACGAATAGAGATAAATGTAAGAAAAATAATGGGGGTGAGAAATGGAATGACTGATAAAATAAAAGATTTGGTTGAGAGTGCGGAGGAGATAAGTGAGGTGCCAGCAACTGCGAGAGGAGCATGGGATATTGACGGATTGAAGGAGGCACTGAAGCAGATGTTTCCTGGAAAGCCGGGTGCTAGGCAGGTTTTGCTGGATAAGGTGATGGCCTTCCATTCTACAGGGGATATTAAGCATAGGGCACATTATGCAAAGAAGGCAATTGAGAGAGCTGTTGAGGAGCTCGGTTGGAAGCTTGTGTCAATTAGGGCTTTGAAGAAGGGTGGTAAGGAGTATATAGCTTTTGCTGTAGATTTCTAATTTTTTAATTTTTTAGGGAGGGGTACTATGGGTAAGAAGAAGAAGTGGATTATGTATCTACCACGTGAGGTGTATTTGCTGGTTAAGTTGTTTACGATAGGGCCTAAGACTTCGAAAGATGTGATAAGGGAGGCTGTACTTGATATGATAGAGGGTGGGGAAGGTTATGCTCTTGATTATCCGCTTACGATAGAAGATAGATATAGGGTTGAGGTTGATGATGAGACTCATTACTTGATTAGTAGGTTGAAGGTGGAGTTAGATTATAAGACTATGGGTGAAGTGGTTTATGACGCTATTGTTAATTATGCATTGAAGAGGGGGTTGAGTGAGGAGTGTATGTTGAACATATTCAGGTTGGAGGTGGACTGAATGGGAATAGGAGGGTTGTATATACTGCTTGAGTGTGATAGGTGTGGTAGGAAGGAGTATGTATCTGCTGTGGTTGATGACTGGCTTCATGCCAATGCTGATTGGGATAACATATGTGTGAATTTGAGAGTGGACAGAAGGTATGTGCATGTTAGGTACATTGAGAGAGATTGGAGTAAGATAGGTAGGTTTTTGTTGTGTAAGGAGTGCTATGAGGAGTTTTGTGAGTTTATGAATAGGTAGTGGGGCCTATGCACCGGCTAGTAGGTGCTCCGTTGAGTGGATATACTACAGTGTACCAGAGCCGAGGGGTGATACCCTCCCTACCGCCTGCTAGTCGGTGGGGCAGTCCCACATTATGTGGGAGTAAAAATGTGAGGAGGTGAGAAAGTGGCAGATTGGTATGAAGAGTTTGTTAAGGAGTATGGGATTGAGGAGGAGAAGATAGAGAGAATGGCCAGTGTGCAGGTGTCAGAGGGAGGTAGAATTGAACTTCCAGAGCCTGGAGAGGAGCTACTGGTGTACATTACGAAGAATCCAGTGAAAGTGGAGTCTGAGAAGCTGAAGGAGAGAGGGATTGAGACAGCATACTTTGCAAGGTGCAGGAAGGTTAGAGTGACAAATGGAGAGGTCGAAGTGGGTAATGTAGAGTATGATCTTCCAGTGAGTAAGACAATATTTATGACAGCAGTTGCTAGTTTGAAGAGGGAAGGATATGAGCCGAAGGATTGGGAAGGGAAAGTGTTTCTGATTACGGCGAGGTACTGGAAGGATGCACCTAAGGAGTACAAGAAGGACAAGGGTGTAGTGAAGACATATGTGATGACATTCAAGAAGGATCTAACTGAGAAGGTGAACAAGGAAGAGGTTGCTGGAGACTTCACTGAAGACATTGAGCTTTAAATTTTTTATTTTTTGAGGTGATATTATGAGGATTATATGTAGTCCGTATTATAATTATGCGATAGCTGAGGGAGTTATGCTGGACGATAGGGTTGAAGTGAGCTTGCCGGATAGGAATGAGGAGTTCATAGCTTCTACGGACTACTACATGAAGGGATCACTAGGTAATCCAGTGAAGTTGATGATTGTTGAGGAAGTGAAGTACAATGTAGACTATGTGTATGATGTAGCGAGGGTAATAGGGGTTCTTTACAATAAGAACTACAAGAAGGTGTTGAAGGATTTTAGGGTGTATAGGAGTGAGAATGGGCTTTTGGGATTGGGCTATGGAAAGTACTTTGGTATTGTTACTCCGATAGGGAGTGGGAGGTGGTTTGATGAATTATGAGGAGGAAGTTGAGAAGGTGGTTAAGGAGTTGGGGTATGATAAGGAGACTCTAATGAGTGTGAAAGGAGATAGAAGCGATAACTTGTGGGATGAGCTGGTAACACAGTTTAGAGTGAATATGAGTAGGAGACATTTGGAAGGTAAGAAAGTGGATGAGAAGATAAGGAAAGGACATGAGGAGCTGGCATATAATGTTGCAGTGTTTTATACGAAAGTGTATTTAGCTGAGGCTTTGAAGAGGTGATGTTTATGAGTAATAAGGAGATTTTGGACCAGCTACAGAAGCTGATTGATCTGTTGTTGGATATAAAGAAGAAAGCAGAGTTAGGTGGAAGAGTATATAAAGTGCTGGTTGATCCAGATAAGGTATGGGCAATTGCAGAGGTAGGATACGATGTAGGGGATGAGTTTGATGTTAGGTTTCCTGACATCACACTGCACTTTAAGAGGTATGATGGTAAATATACTATTTACTTGGAGGATCTGGATAGGAGAGTGCTTAGGTTGGACGATGGTACTGAGGTAAACTTTGAGTATGTAGAAGACATAGCGAAGATATTTAAAGTGATGTTTGGGGGAGTAAGAAGAGTAATATTAGAGGATATGCTTGCGAATATATTCACCAATGGAAGAGATAGGCCAGTGGGATTTCTGTATGACAAGTACTTTGCGGTTGTTGCTCCGATAATTAGGGAGAATCCAATTGAGTGAGGTGATAGCGATATGGTTAAGGTAGATAGTGTGAAAAAGATGGTGAAGAACAAGGTACTACTGAGGGGAGATAGTGGGAGTGGTAAATCCCATTGTGCTTTGAAGGTTTCTTTTTTGTTTAGTGAGAATGGAAAGAGGGTGTGCTATGTTGATCCAGAGTGGGGTTGTCAGAGGGAGATAGTTGAGCTTGTGAACAGTGGAGAGATAGGAGAGGAGCAACTGGAGAACATAGAGATATATGTAACTCCAAAGTGGAAGACCGATAAGGTAGTAGAAGTAGATGAGGGGGTTTATGTAGGTGGATTCGTGAATGTGTTTGATGAGCTGGATGGTGACCTAGTGGTAATAGATAGTATGAGTGAACTGATGGCGATACACAAGAGGTACTTGGAGCAGAAGTTCATAGCACAGGGATATTATATACCGAAGGAGAAGGAGGTAGAGATAAAAGATCCTGATACGTTCACACTTCCGTTTCAGCATTATACTAAGATATACGATGAGCTAGTAGGGATGGTCTATAAGCTGCTGATGAGGAGAGGGCATGTACTATGTACGATGCACCCAATAGGTGATAGTGACAGCAGAAAGAGAGTAGAACAGAACATAGACAGGAAGTTCGATACGATAATAGAGCTGTACACTACGGTAGAGGACAACAAGAAGATGTGGTATGGTATAGTGAGGAAGAACAGAGGGAAGGACATAGTAGCTAGGATAGGAAATGTCGATGAGAAGCTAGTGGAAATGTTCAGGAAGGTGATCTAAATGGTCAGAATTTTTATAGAGTTACCTGATGGTACTTTGGTTGATAAGAGAGTAGTTGGAGAAGTAAGGAGGGAAGATGGAGAGTACTATGAGGTTTCTGGTAGTTTGATACCAAAGAGACTGTGTAGTGAGATTAAGAGGTGATATGATGTCACTTGATACACTCAGTAGATGTCCATTTACTGGCAGAGACTGTAGCAGAATGGAATGTGCGGCGTGGATTAGTATAGTTGATGACGGTGGAAAGGAGGTATATGAGGGATGTGTGTTTGTGTATGTGTGTAGGAGCATCATAGTACTGAGTGAGTACATAATGCACATAAGTAAGTATGGGTGATTTAGATGACTGCTGTTCCATATAGGACTGCTGTTCCTCCTGTGGTCTGCTCTAGGTGTGGTAGGAGTACAGTCTTGTTTGTGCAGGATATCGACTACAAGGTTGTGTGTATTGACTGCTGGTTGAAGGAGGTGGAGAAGGATGAAGTGCACAATGTGCGGTAGGGTCTATCCACTGCACAAGCTGTACTGTGCGACATCAGGTAGGGGTGCAAATGAGAACTGTACTGAAAACTGCGTTTTGATATGTGAAAATTGTATAAAGGTTATAGATGAGTGGGTAGATGAAGTGGTTGAGAAGCTTAAGGTTATTATTGATGAGGAGGTGGAAAAATGAAAGTGTATGTGTTGATGTTAAATGGTCAGGTGCTGAGTGTATCAAGGGATGTAAATAAGATCGAGGAGCTGAAGAAGGTAGTGGACAAGGTGTATGAGATATTAGTTAATGCGGGTTCTAATATAATTGCTTGGAGTACAGAGATAAAATCATTTGATGAGTTTTTAGGTGGTAGGAACAGTGAGTGAGGTGGTGAGTGAGGATGGCTGTGGTTAAGGTTTGGAAGTGTGATAGCTGTGGGAAGCTGATAGAGAAGAAGAGTGAGGTATATGTGCTTGACTTGAAGTCATTGCCATTTAAAGTGATGGGAGATCCAGAGTCTAGGGATGAAATGAATGTTGTGGAGTTGCACTTTTGTAAGAAGTGTGCTAAGGATATACTGAATTCGCTGAAGAGGATAGAGGAGATGTTGAGGGGGAGAGTTGGTAAGGTATCAGCTTGAGGTGGAGGTACATGATGAGGAGAGATGAGTTTGAGAGGATTAAGGAGAAAACTGAGAGTAAGTTGAGGGAATTGAAGGTAGCAATGGTGGATAGATTTCTGGAGAAGTGGGGGTACAATGCTGTAGTTGAGGAAGAGGTGGTATTGAAGGATGAGGTAATGAAAGAGTTGATTGGAGAGTATCTGAGTTTGAAAGGGTATGAAGTGTTTACTGTGCCAATGTTTAGTGTGAGAAAGGGAATATGGGAGTATGTGTTTAACAGTGAGAGGTTGGGAGATTACTGGTATGTGTACATTAGTAGGAGTGTGCATTGGGCAGTGGTGATGGTTAGTGTTGTAGTGTTTGCAGTGTTGTTTAATTTGGTAGTGTATATGGGGGTGGTATAGTGAGGTGTCCATTTGAGGAGTTTTGCTACATGTACAGGGATAGGGTTTGTGGGATAAGTAAGGAGTGGATATTCTGTCCGATAGCATATAGGGCAGGGTATGGGCTGCTAAAGGGAGTGTTTAATAAGGTCGTGTTTATAGTGGGGTTTGTGGCTGGAGTGATTTTTGGGATGGTGGTGTTATGAAGTGTGTGCTTTGTGGAGAGGAGGAGGCGTTAAGAGGTGCAGTGATATGTTTGAGGTGTCTGGCAGAGAACATAAAGAGTTCAGGGAAGTATGTAATGATGAGAGTGATATACGATATGTTGAAGGAGAGGTCGATGACTTCGAGGGATATAGCGGAGATTACGAAAGTTGATAGGGGGACGATAAGGAATTACTTAAATTTTATGCTTGAGAAGGGTTTGGTTAAGAAGAGGTGGATACTTGTTAAGGGTAAGTGGGCGATATTGTGGGAGGTGAGTTGATATGGCTGTGGTGTATTGCTATAGGAGGTTGGGTGTGATAGATAGTCCGATAGGGAATGGTAAGTATGTGAAGGCTATAGTGGACATGTATGAGGAAAGGCTAGTGGATGACAACTTACTGGAGCACATTGAGAGCATAGGAGATTACTTTGAAGCTATAGCTGATCCATTTGTGCTGTTTGTGAATTTAGTGGATGCTAATGCATATAGGGATGTGATTCATGATTTGAGGATGGACGGATGTAGTGAAAAGTACTTGGAGGAGCTTGAGAAGGCGCTGAAGTTAGTGGAGGGATGGAAGAAGGAAGGGTTCTACAAAGTAGAGATTGAGATTTGATATTTATTGGCACATTTTTTCCGAAAATTATTTATATGATTGTGGCGTAATACTAACATGGGATATATTATACCAGGTACTAGGAAGGAGATAGTACTTGATTATTTTCCAGTCGAATATACTAGGAAGCTATCGAGGCAGGGAGGAGGGTACATAATGTATCTTCCGAAGGACTGGGTAGAGCTAATCAAGCATAAGTACGGTAATGTCGATAGATTGGATGTTCTGGCACGTGGTGATGTTCTAATTATAAGACCTGCAATTGAAGACAATAAAGAACAAAAATAAAATGGAGGGGTACGATGGATCTTACAATAGTACATTATCTCTCATGGTATTTAAATGTTTCGGAGGGGTACGATGTTATCTGCGTTGGATAAAGATGGTAATAGGGTTTATGCTTGGAATGTGAAGTATGGAAACAAGTATGATTATTTTTGTCCACATTGTAAAAATCCAGTTTTTGTTAAAAAGGGTGAAATAAGAGTTCATCACTTTGCTCATTATCCGTATAGTGCATGTAGCTACAAAGAATGGGAGCCTGAAACTGGAGATCATATGAAGATGAAGATGTACTTTTATAAAGCACTTAGAGGTAGGAGCTGGGTTGAGTTTGTAGACATTGAATATAAAGTTGGAAGTAATATAGCGGATGTGTATGTGGAAACAGTGAGTGGAAAAAGAATAGCGATAGAATGTCAGGCTAGCAAGTGTAGTTATAAGAGAATGGATGAGAAGACCAGTAAGTATCATGATGAAGGAGTTTATGTAATATGGGTAGTGAAAAAAGGTGTTAAAGCTAGGCCAGTTGAGATATTTGGAAGAAAGGTAGTTTGTGTCTTTACTAATAAACCATATGTTGTAGATATTAAGACAAAGGAAAGGGGTCTAGTTAATTTCAATGCAGAGCCATGTTTTACTGAGAATTCATGCATGTTTTATCTGAAGAATGGATTTAGTGATGGTAGAAGAAGTGCAGTGGATTATGTTACTAAAGAGAAGAAAGAAGAAGAGAAGGAGCCAAGTATCGATGATGTATTTGATGGATATGATGTGGAAGTAGATTTTGCGAAGATAATGAATGCTAGGAATATAAGGTGTAGTAAATGCGGTAGAGTACTGATAAGTGAGGGTAAGTTGAATGACTTTGGAATGGTAATTGAGGGAAGTAATTCTACTGTAATTATATGTGACTGCGGTAGAGTGATCAAGATAAGAGGTGTAGAGCTATGACTGACATTAACACTATACTGAGTGAGCTTGAGCAGTATAAAGATGGGCTAATTGACATAGACTTCAAAGATGTGTATGTGTATGTTAGTGAAATTGAGAAGCTAAAAATCGATGAGCTGTCAAGTAGGGAAAAGTACAATGTAGCTACATCAAAGTTAGTGGCAAGTGGTCTACTGAAGATATATGAGTTTTTGTCGAGTGTGGATATTGAGAGGAATAGGAGGATGCTAGTGGAAATGCTGTCAGATTTAGCTATACCATCGAGCTTTAGGGAGGTAAGTTCTCCACTTGGTAAAATGTCATCGAGTAATAATGTAAAAATTAGGATTTATATACATAGTGAGCTTGATGCAATGGTTAGAAGATTAGCTGATAGTGCTCTGGTTACTGGAAGTCATTTGTATAGGATGTGTATATGCGCTGGATTGATTAGCAGTGGTGCTGTGGACGGTAGGTATAAGGAGGAGCTTAAGGGTGTGGTAAAGGACTTTATAGATAATTTGTATAGGTTCAGTGCGATATTGCTGTCAACATCAATAAGTGTGTATGAGGTGTATAAGGAGAAACTGTCAGATAGTGTGAGGGAAAAGTTTGAAAAGTACTTACTTGAGGAGTATCCTGAAATAGCTGGCAGTGGTAGGTATGTACGGTGGCAATTATATAAGGTTGATGAGGTGCTGAAGTATGAGTCTATAAGGATATCAAGGGGAATAAAGATGCGTCATAGTGATTATGTTAATAAAGCTATTGCTGTGTTTAATACACTACAGTATAGGAAGGAAATGCTGGAAAGAGCTATTGAAGAACTAAACGAGTGGTGATCCGGAATGACGAAATTTATAAATTTGTGTGAATTTAATAATTATTGCTACGATTTGAATGAATGTTATGAAAAACGACCTTGCTACGGTGTGCAGCCACTGGTATGTCAATTCGTGCACCCAAATTTAGAACTGCCTAAAATACATTACTTTATAAAGGGATTTTCATTTGCCAGTTCCTATTTTAATTTAATGTACATTATACCAGTGGCGTTTATTATATCAACCGTTATAATAATGAATGGGGGCAGGAGAGTAAATATAAAAATCGTCTATCGGAATCTGTGGCTGCACCTTAGTAGAGAATACATATTTCTTCCCACGAATTTTATGTTTATGCAATTAAGAAAATGGTATTATTCTTAATTTTTTAACTTGGAGGTGACAGCGATGATGCTAGCTAATGAGATAAGTTGGAGACCGAAACAGAAAGAAGCAGTACTTGCTGCGATAAAGTTCTTTAAGAAGGGCTATAAAAATGTGCTGATAGATGCACCAGTTGGCTTTGGTAAGACGATAGTGAACTACTGTATAGCTGAGTATATGTGGAAAAAGTATAAAGCAAATGTGTTCTACACTACCCCTCAGGTGTCGCTACTTGATCAGATAGAGAGAGATCCACTGTTGGGAAATAGGATAGCTGTGATAAAGGGGAGAGACAATTATCCATGTGTGGTGGATAGTGGAAAGACTGCGGCTAATGGAAGGTGTGTGTATGATAGGAAGTTCAAGTGCAATGAGGTATGTCCGTATAAGAGAGCTAAGGAGATAGCGAAGAGGCACTGGATAGCAGCTATGAGCTTTGCATATTTGATATACGATAGGTTCTTGCCAGAGGAGCATAGCTTTGGAAATAGGGGATTGATAATAGTGGATGAGGCAGATGATCTTGAGGGATGGGCTGAGGAGTTTGGCAGCTTTAGGTTTAAGGTAGATCAGGAGTTCAGAGATATTGATGATGTAGTAGTGTGGGCTAAGGCAGTGTTGAAGAATGTGGTGAAAAAGATAAGACTACTTGAGTCATATGATGTGTTGATGAACAGTGAGGTAAAGGAGTTAGATAGGTTAAGGAAGTATGAGATTAAGCTGAGGATGTTCCTCGATAAGGTTGAGGAGGATAGGAGAAACTGGGTATTTGAGAAGAAGGGAGATTACTTGATAGTTAAGCCAGTGAATGTAGGTAAGATATTAGAGGACTTGATATGGAGTAGGGGAATGTACAGGATAGCGAGTTCTGGTACTATAATTGATAAAGTGATGTTCTGTAGGACGACTGGTCTTAGGGTGAAAGATACAGTGATGATAAGTGTTAAGAGTATATTTCCAGTAGAGAATAGACCAGTATACTACTGGCCAGTTGCAAAGATGACTAAGGATGTGAGGGAGAGGAATTACGATGTGATAGCAGATGCTGTGGTTAGGATTGTTGAGCATCATGTGGGTGAGAGGGGGATTTGTCATGCACATAGTTACGAAATAGCACGGAAGATCTCGGAGAGAATATTATATAGTAATATATTGAGAGATTACGGTCTGAGAATCGGTATTCACGACTCCTCAAATAGAAAGGAGGTTTTTGAGGAGTTCCTTGATGGAAAGATCGATTTTCTGATTTCTGTTGGCTTTAACAGAGGTATTGACCTTAAGTACGACCTAGCGAGGTATCAGATCATAGTAAAAGTACCTTTTCCAGACACCTCCGATGTTAGAGTGAGAGAGTTGTGGGTAAATAGGAAGGCTTGGAATTGGGCTCGTTACCAGGCTATAAAGAACTTAGTTCAGGCTTACGGGCGTGTAGTAAGAGCAGAGGATGACTGGGGTATAACTTATATCCTAGATATTAGCTTTGGACATCTGTTTAGGTATAAGAAGCAGTTTCCGTCATGGTTCGTAGAAGCCGTTAAGGAAATAAAAGATCTTGAGGAGGTGATGTAATGAGATATGTGTGCTTCTGTGGTAGGAAACTTAGTGATAAGCCTGTACATTTCTGTGGGTGTGGTAGGAAGTGGCTATGGAAGATAAGAAGTGAAAGGTATGTGTTTGCTGGATGGTGGGGATATAGGACATAGCTGGAGGTGGGAAGTGAATGATGTATGTAAGTAAAAGTGAGCTGGGTAAGAAGCCAAAGTGTCCAGAGTGTGGGAAGAGACTGAAGTTTGTAGGATACAAGAGGAATGTGCTGGGAGAAAAGACAGAGGCTCTGTATAAGTGTAGGAATTGTAATGTTGTGTACTACACATATGTGTAGGTGGTATGAATGAGGTTAGAAGAATTTAAGAAAATGTGTGTAGAGAGGATGAAGAGGGAGTACACAGTGGGAGGTAGAGTTTGGCATGCGAAGAGTCTGTGCTACTGCAGGAAGAAGGTACTTGAAGAACCATTTGAGCTGGTAGCAGAGAAAGAGCCAGTTCTTGTAGGAGTGCTAGTGCATATGGGTGTAGATGAAGTTACAGGGTATGAGGGTAAGGTGTACTCTAAGAGAGTTGGTGAGTACATTGTGAAGGGTACTCCTGATCTGATAATGAATGATGAGCTGGTGGAGATAAAGTTTACAGTGTATCCTCCTAAAGAGCCAAGGGAGCACGATGTGCTGCAGTTGAGGATATACATGTGGATGTTTGGTAAGGAAAGAGGGTACTTGTGGTATCTCAGTCCATTTGGCTTTAGAGAGTTTGAAGTAGAGGGTGCTGTTACAGATGAGGACATTGTGGACTTAATAGAGAACCCAAGGATACCATTCTGGGACTTCGAGTGTAAGTATTGTAGTGTTAGTGATTGTGATCTGAGAAAGTTATAGGAGGTGAGCTGGTGAAGGTTGTGGATCTGTTCTGTGGGTGTGGTGGGTTCAGTTTAGGATTTGAGTATGCTGGGTTCGACATAATCTATGGGCTTGACAACTGGGAAGTGGCATGCATGAGCTTTGCTGAAAACTTTCCAAAGGCTGAGGTAGTGTGTGAGAATGCACTGAATCTAACTGCTGATGACATACCTAATGCTGATGTTATAATAGGAGGGCCTCCATGTCAACCATTCAGTGTCGCTAACTTAAAGAAGAGTTACGACACTTCACTAGTGGAGTGGTTCTGGAAGATAGTAGAGGAAAAAGATCCAAAGTATGTGATAATGGAGGAAGTTCCACTAGTAGAGAGGTTCTTGCCTTCGGAGTTGTTTATGGAGAGGGGTTACAAGTGCAAAGTATATAGAATGTGCGACTATGGTGTACCTCAGATAAGAAGGAGATTGTTTGCTGGTAGGTTTGAAGAGCCGGAGAAGAGTCCGACTAATATAGTGTTCCCAGCAGTGCTTGCTACAGAGTATAAAGGTGCAAGTAAACATAGACAGGTACAGAGGCTAGGATGGGTGTTTAATAGGAAGAGTCTTATACCAGAAGCTAAGCTAGTGCAGACATTTCCGCTGGACTATGTGCTGTATGGTACAACGAAAGAGCAGTATATACAAATAGGTAATGCTGTGCCTCCTTTAATGGCTTATAGACTAGCTGAGGCTATTATGAGGATGGAAAGTGGTGGAATATGGAGGTGGATATGAATGAGGTTGAGGTATGTGTTGTATCACGGAGATTGTAAAGAAGCATTGAAGAGGTTGGACAGTAATAGTGTACACTTGGTAGTTAGTAGTCCTCCATACTTCGTAATGAGGGGAGAGTTGGACTATGAGAGTTACATAGATTATTTAGATGAAATGAAGTCAGTGCTTAATCAGCTGTATAGAGTTCTTGCTCCTGGGAGAATAATAGCAATTAACATGACTGATTATATCCTTGATGGAGAAAGGTACGATTTGTGCTGGCAGTGGCACAAGATGATGAGAGAGGTTGGTTTTAGGTATAGGGACACTATAATATGGGAAAAAGAGGGTGAACTAGCTACTATTGGTGCTGGTAAGATGGCTTCAAACTTTGTAAAGCACAAGTTACCAATGTATTACAACCCTAATAGAAATCATGAAGTTATACTTATATTCTCAAAGGGGAGTGTTAGGATACCTAGGTACAATGATAAGGTTACAGAGATGTCGAGAGTAGATGTTAGGAAGGTTAGGGATTACTTGGGTAGTGTGTGGAGGATACCTCCAAGACAGGATAAGCAACATCCTGCGGTTTACCCACTTGAGTTGCCATATAGGCTGATACAGTTCTACAGCTATGCTGGTGAGATAGTATTAGACCCATTTGCTGGTACTGGTACTACGGGTAAAGCAGCAAAGATGTTAAATAGGAGTGCTATATTGTGTGAGATAAACAGTAAGTACATTAATAGGATAAAGTCTGAGATTGGATGGGGGGAAGTTAGCATAACTAACGACATAGAGTATGAGTATAAGTTTGAGGTGGTATGATGGTACTTATAGAACCAGTGGGAAGGGAGGTATCAGAAAGGGAGTTTAATAGGATAAGGAGCATATGCTATAGGTATCTCACTGGTAGGATAAGTGGTGCTGAGTTTGAGAGGTTGATGAGAAGGCATGGGTTCACAAGAGCTGAAGCTTATGCGGTTTACAGGTGGATTACGAGTGTAATAAATTGGGTGAGAGTGCTTGTTACTGCTAGTTTGGTTACTACATCAACAAAAGGGCCATCATCAGAGAGATACTTTGAGGGTAGGATATTTGCTCCTGTTCCAGATGAGCTGAGATACGATGTGCCAGGTGGAGTAGTTGCACCAGTTGCTAGGTGTAGTGATATAGAGTATTTGAGTGATTTCTTTATGGCATGTATATTCATATACTTCGAGAGTAAGGGGTACGATGTGATGATGCTTGAGACAGCGAGCTGGAAGGCTGGTGTTAAATACCTCGATGAGTTCTATGAAATTATGGACATGGACATAGTATTTAAGTGTGAGATCTACGACTTGGGATCTGCAAATAGGCCGAAAAGTATAAAGAGATGGGCTGATGACATTCCTGTAATAAAGAGGTACTGGGATGATCTGATTAAGGCATGTAGAGTGTTCAGAGAGAATGCGTTTAAGGTTGGATACTTGAGAGAGTGGGGAAAACAGGTGAGGTGGTAGTGTGTGGAAACTTTCTGTGGACTTAGACAGAAATAAAGTGCCTTACTGGAAGGTACTAGCAGCGTACTACAACATGAAGTATTTCTTTGGTGAAGTGAAGATATATAGGACTGAGAATGGGTATCACCTAGAGGCAAATGTACCTACGTCAATAGAGGCAAGACTTATGTTAGGGGATGACGATAAGAGGTTGTGGTTGTCTGAAGTTAGAAGCTATGTTAGTGGGTATTTGGACGATGTGACTTTCGACTGGAAATTTGATGGTAAAAAGTGGAGGTGTAGAGAGGAGATAGATGAGAAGTCCCTACTAGCTGATGAGTTTTGGAGGCCATATGGTAGGCCTATAAGGAGGTGATGATATGGAGGAGATAATAGCTGCAGCTATGATTGTGGCAGTTGTTGTGTTTATGAGTGTGCTGCTAGGTTATGCTACATACATTGTGCTGAATGCTGTGACACCATATGAGCTAGCGATGACATGGACTGATATATTGATAGTTGGTGCAGCTGAGTTTCTTGTGTTGGTAAATCTGAGAGGTGATGGTAAGTGAAGGGAATTAGGAAGTGTATAACTTGTAAGTACAGTAGCGGTAAGCCAGGAGTTTATATGAGATGCAAAAAGAGGAAGGCAAAGGTAGATACGACATTTGCCTATATATGTGAATACTATGATGAGAGGTGTTGATATGAGTAAGGTAATGTTTCTACTGAATGAGGAAGAAGTGAATGACATTGAAGCGGTGATGTATGATATAAGTTCGAAGGATGATACATTTAGGTACAGGATAGTAAAATCAAAATATGAGCCAGGGAAGTATGTGCTAATAGTGTACTGCAGTAGCAGAGATGAAGCATATAGGAGAGGAGCATGGATAAGAGACAAGGTGTTCAAAAATGATAGGTTGTACTGGGTTAAATAGAAAGATTTATATATTTGTGATTCCTATGTATTTTGGGGGTGTTACGATTGGCGCATGTGCAGATTTCCGTGAAAATACCAGAAAAACAGGCTGAGAAGATACAGAAGATGGTAGAGTCTGGATTGTACAGTAATGTAAGTGAAGCTATAAGAGATGCTGTTAGGAGGCTAATTAAAGAGTTTGATGAGAGGTGATTAGATGGAGGGAGTTATAGAGTTAATACAGAAAATGGTTAGTGTAGATGCACTTATGTCTTGGCTAGGTAGAAAGCTAGTGAATGAGTATGGAGTGAAAGAGATGGAAGTAAAGAGACTGAAAGATGCAGTGGTGCTGGTGATAAGGGGTTCTGACCTTGACAAGGTAGAAGTGGAGCTTAGACACGCAGTGAGTGGGCTTGGGTTTGGAGAGAAGATTGAGATAGAGGTAGGTGATGGAAATGGATAATGAAGATAGGCTATTTATTAGAGAGGTTGGAAAGAAGGCAGTTAGAGTACTTAAGACGAGGAATATTAGGCTATGGAACGAGTTTAAGAGAAGGTGTGAGGAGAACAGTGAATCGCCTGATACAGTACTTGGTACTTACATATGGAGATTCGCTAAATCGATAGTTGATGAGGATGGTGAATTCGCAGAGGAGTTACTAAGTAAGACGATAAAGCTATCAGCACTTAATAAGAGAGAGGATCTGTTAAAATCACTTGATGAGATAGTGGCCATAAAGAAGAAACTTGAGAGTGCTGAGACAAGCTCAATAGATAGGCTAATAGAGAGGCTTATTGAGACTGAAATAGCAAAGTCAGTAGTTACTCCTATTGATATGATTAGAGAGCCTAAAGAGGAGAATAGGCTAGTGATAGATGAGAATGTACTTGCGACATTACCACCTAAGCAGTTGGAAGCATTGGAGTACCTAATTAGCAAAGTGAAGGAGGAGAAGGTTAAGGACATGATGAAAAGTGTTGAAGATCTTGAGGAGGTGTTAGAAGGTGAGACCGAGGAGGAAGAAGAAGATGAATATAGTGGAGATAGTGAAGACGATAACGGAAGTAGTGAAGGAGTCGAAGAGCCTAGTGAAAGAGATTGATGAGCTTGTTAAAGTAGCTAAAGATACAAAGTTAGTAGGAGACAACATATTAAATAGGTGGTTTGACAAAAAGGAGTACTATGGAGAGATGATTGAGGAAGATGACAAGATAGTTATCACACAAGAGGTTGGACTTGGATTTAAACCAACTGTAGATTATGTGAATGATGAAATAGTCATAAGGTTTGGAAAGGAGATTAGGAAATACAAAGTTGGCTGCCTTGATAGAGGTAGTATAAAAGCATATGTCACTAATGGTGTTTTGACTATAGAAGCTAGGAGGTGTGGATATGATAGGGAAACTAAAGAAGATTCTGGGTCTAGGGAAGAAGAGTGAAGTTGAAGAGGAGACTAGCTATGATGAAATAGAGGAGCTTGTTGCTAAAGCAGAGAGGATGAGAAGGGAGAAGATAGATACCCCATGGGATGAGTTTAAGGCACTATGTAGAGAATATGGAGCTGATTATAGAGATGTTATATCTAAAGCTGCATGGATGTACATAGAGGAGACTGGTGGTACTATTGAAGATCCGATTACAAAGGCGAAAGAAGTTGCTAGTGCTCTTAAAGAGCTAAATGAAGCTATAGAGGTAGCTACTGAGCCAGAGAGTCTTAAGAAAGTGAAGATGTATAAAGACAGCATACAGCATGTTGCGGAGCTTAAGAAGGCATTGCATGAGCTTAAGAGTGAGAAGATAAGTGCAACTGATATACTAGCAATTATGAAGAAGATGGGGGTGCTGTAAATGGGCATACTTAGCAGATTAAAGCAGAGGAAAGTTAGTCCATTCATGACTGAGAAATCTGAAATTGCAGAGAAGAAGGAAGAGCAACGAGTTGAAGAAACTAAAGAGCCGGTGGATAACAAGTACATAAAGGAGATTGGTAAAAAGAGAAAGAGAGGTAGGAAAAGTAAAGAAGACCTCGATGTTGCTACTAGTCTTGCAGCATATATAGTCGCATTCGAGGTGTTAACAGCTATGTATTTTGATGAAAACGATGACTTTGTAAAACTGTATGACCAGTTTAGAAAAGAGTGGAAAGTTGAGGAGATGATAAACAAAGTTAAGAAGTATGACTCACTGTTTAGAATGGTTTACAAGGAGGTAGATAAATGGCTGAATCAGTAGAAGAATTAACAAAGGTTTTGATGGATAATAGTGCTCCAATGGAGGAAAGGATAGAAGCGGCAGCTAAGCTTTATGAGTACTATCTTGCTGGTGTAGAAGTTCCACTGGCAATTACAGAGTTTGCCAGAAAGAGTGTGGATGAACTTAGGGAAATTATAGAAAGTGGCCACTATGCAAAAGGCACTGAGGAAGAAGCAATTGTTAAGGGATTATACAAAGCTAAGGTAGAAGTGATAAGAAGAAGGCTTAGTAAGATGAGCCTAATAGAGATAGCTAAGGTGTACGCTAGTCCTAGTAGTAATGTAGAAAAAGAAATAGCTGGAGAGCTACTTTCTGGAAAGGAAGAAGAGTTGGAGAAAGAGGTAAAGAAGATCTCTCTTGCAGTAGAAGTGCTAAAGCAGGAAGCTATAAAGGAAGAAGCTGAGTTCATTAAGGGGAATATACCGAGAATATCTCAGCCTACACAGTATAGGTTCCTTAGTGACTTACAGATAAAATCGATTAAAAAGCCTAGTAAGTTCTATGCAAAGGAAGCATTCAAGAGTGGGTTGTGGAATTTGGAGTGGGGAGATCCAGAAGAGTATGGAATTAATGTCAAGACATATGCATACTACGTAGATCGACCTATGAACAAGGACTTTGCTTTAATGATGAAGAGTAAAGGAATATGGTTTTTCCACTGGGGAGATCTGAGTGAATATCTCTGAACAGAAAAATTTATATACCTCTTTTTTCAGAATCTTTTTTAGAAAAAGATTTTTGAATTAGAGCAAGCGGAGGTGATTGAATGACGAAAGTGCTTGTGTTTGGGCAAATGAAAATAATGAAAGAGAACCCATGGGCTAAAGTAGGGATGAGCTCGAAGACCTACTACTTGGCCAGCCCCCCACCGTGGGTGCTGGACAAGTCGAAAGCTAGCCCTGCACAGAGGAGAGTTTGGGAAGAGTTCACAAGAGTGGCTCAAGAGAGCATTAAGCACTTCCCAGCTGATGGGAGCTTCACGACCCTTCAGAAGAGGGTCAAGTGGATTGGAAGCCAGCTTAGAGGCAAGAGATATACTACGAGGGAGGCTGTCGAGAGGAGGATACCCAAGTCAGCTACTCCAGAGTACAGGGAGAGACTTCTGGCTGGACTCTAAATTTTTTTGAGAGGTGGTGAGTATGGATATTAAGAAGATGGTGGATAAAGCAAATGTCAAAGAAACAGTGGCTATTGTGCTAGGAAACACTGGAGCTAGGCTTGCAGACAACCTCATTGAGAGATTCATACAGGACGAGAACCAGAAGACTGCAGCTAAGGTTGGTCTTGGACTAATTGGAGCATATGCGTTCAATGAACTAGCTGAGAAGTATCCTGACTATGGTGAGATCTTTGCACTTGCTGGACTTGCAGCTTCTGCTGTTGCTGCACAGCCTATCAGTGATAGACTGACTGCTGAGGTTTCAGCAGCTGTTGGTTCACCAGTTCTGGTGGTTTCTAGGGGAATAGAAGTTGGAGAAGTAACTGGAGAGGAAGTGAAGAAAAAGCCTACTAAAGGAGTTAGAATTGGGAGGTGATGTAAATGCCAGTTGTAGCAGCTTCGGATCTTCCGAAAGAGTATAAAGTTGCAGCATATCAGAATGCTATAAACACAGTTAAAGAGCTGATGGTACAACAGGGTATAGTGAACTCTCCTGATGATGTTGCAATTAGAGAACTGCTTGTCGGTGATGCAGCTAACGCAGCTGACTTCGTTGATCTTGGAGTTAAGACTCCTGTCGCCACTGGACAGGAGGGATGGGGCGAGGATGCAGCGGATCTTACTAACTATGCATTCAGTAACATACTTGAGACTAATGCCAAGGTTCCTGACAACAAGGTTATCGTGTTCTTCGGATTCACTGACTTGACTGCTGATCCAGACCTTGTCGCAATAAAGTTCGTTAGAGGTTCTGACACTCTGGATATCTGGGAAGTTGAACACTGCTACAAGAGCAGTGAGGAAGTCGGTGGATTCTCATTTACTACTGACTCTGAGTCTGGTGAACTCGTTCCTTACTGTGTTAGCTACGGACAGAATGACCCAATAAGTATCCAGATGATATTTAGAGATGGATCGGCAGATAAGAAGGTCGTACTTCACGCTCTGATAGGAGAGCGCTACGGAGACAGGATTTCTAAGTCTTAAATTTTTTAAAAAATTTTTTAAACAATTTAGAAAAAAAGATAGGGGGTGGTGTAGTTGATATTTGATTTGAATAGAGCCCTTGGATCAGGTAAGAAGCTTGCTGTTGTATCGGCCAGTATTACTGGGACTGGAAGCATAGACACTGGACTTAAGAAGGTAGATTACGCTGTGGCTTGTGTAGTTGACTCAGGGAGTAGTATCCCTACACATACAGCAAGCATAACTGGTATATCAGGTGGGTCAGTTAGTGTTGTGGTGACTGAGAACCAGTCTTCTGCAAATGCAGTCGCTTCGTCTGCAAAAACAGTAGTTGTGTTTGCAGTTGGCGGAGACGAATAGATATCGGAGGTGTACTCATGATTTACACAGAGTTTGAGCCAGTAGTTAGCCCAAGGATGAATGTTAGAGTACTACCAGACTATGGATTTTACAGGGTTCTAACAGTAGAGCCGATAGGCATAATAATAAAGGACTTCGGAGAAACACTTGCTCCTGGTACAGAAGCGAGAAACAAAGAACTTCAAGAAGTTTACATGCAAGACAATGAGCTAGCACAGTGGAGGATATGGGTACTTGATCCAGTAGGAATTAAACTGAAAGTTGTCGGTCAGGAAAGACTTAGAGGTTCAACCAAATACAGTACATCAGTGCTGTATTCATTTTCACCAGATACAAACGAAGACGATGGAGTTAGTCAGTTCTTCTCATATGAGGATGAGAAGATCTATGTTGACATAGCAAACTTGACATACGACATACTGACTACACAGAGGATAAAGCTAATGGGTTACAAGTATGTTCTTGAAAAGCTGGAGGAAGAGCCTGAGATATATACTGACATACCATTTGCTAGTGTGAGGTGATGAGATATGGTGTTCAGAGAAGTTGACAAGTATGCAAAGTTTACAGCAGCTAGCTCAGACACTACTGTTCACACAGTGTCTCCTAGTAGGAAACTGACAGTAAAGGATATAGTGATAACTAACAAAGAGACATCAACTATAACAGTCACATTGTACGATGGCCCTAGCAGTGGAGGTGTTGTAAAAGGAGAATTTTCAGTGGGAGCTGGATCTACTGAGATATTCAGCTTTAAGAGTGGAATTAAATTTAGTGCACAAGTAGTGGCACAAGTTAGCTCATATTCTAATGGTAGCTCAATATGGATTGGTGGCTATGAGGAGTGAACTTAACAGACTAGTAGACGAAATGAGGAAACTCAGAGAATCCATAGATACTCTAAAAAACACTTTTTTTGATATTACACAAGTTACATCAAGACTCGATGAAATAACAAGATTACTTAAGATACAAAACATTAACAGTGAATACTGGGAGTTTGACCCTATAACAGTTACAGACTGGCAGACATTAAAGGCTGGTTCATACGAAACAGTACTATCTGAAACAGAAAGAGGACTTCTTATAGCTGTTACAGCGCTATCAACAAGTGCTAATGTACTAGTTGATATACTAGTAGATGATCTTCCAATAAGGGGTAGAATACAGGACTTAATAGATGTAGGACTTGTTGGGTATAACCCACGTACATTCTGGGTTAGCTCAGCTACTAGCTCAAGATATACAGTGTGGCTTACACCAGTGCCATACTTATCATACAACAGCAAGATAGTAGTTACTATAAGAAACTTGGACACTTCTGATGTACAGTATGAGTATAGCATATACAGGTACAAGTATGTAGGTGACTAATATGGAGGACATACTTGGTCCTGTAGATTACAGTAAAATAAGTAGTAAACTAGGGCCTGAGAGGAGTAATCCAGAAAAGGCTATAGATGCTCAAACTATTTCAGCTGGATCTACACAGGATATAAATCTTAGTAGTTTGGAGGGGTATTCTGCTGCTGTAGTTATAGTAAAGGCTACATACAATGCTTCAGCAACATCTGGTGTTAGAGTGAGGTGGCTGTACTCTCCAGATGGTACTAATTATGATAGCGAGGCAGATGCAGAAGCTCGGTCACAGTACTATGATATGTCATTCGCTGCTGGAACTACAAGGCAGGCAACAGTACTAATACCAATATTCGCTCCGTATATCAAAGTACAGATAGTAAACCTTGACTCAAGTTATAGTGTTGAAGTCACAGTGTGGAAGTTACTGTTGAGGTGATTTAATGCCATTTGATCCAGTAAGCTACTACTACGCAATGCTTGGAATGATTAAACCTACTTTAGCTGGACTTGAGATAGACACAGACAAGGATTGGCAGGGATATAGGATTACTAACCTTGGTGATCCGATAGATCCTAATGATATGGCTACCAAGTACTATGTAGATCTAACGATGTCAGGGATCAACATGACTTATTACATGCTAAACGACAGTGATCCAGATGTCACTTCGTACAAGAAGACATCCATCATACCAGTGGATGGTAGTGAACAATATGTAGAAGTTAGTGGTGATAGTGGAGACACTAAGCTAGTTGGAGGGTGGATAACTCCAACAGATGCAACACCATCAGTACTACCAGCTGGAGTCATAGTAATGATAATGAAAGCTAAGAGAACATCTGGAAACCTAAGGATGTATGGATACTTCGAACTATACGAAAGGAAGTCTGATGGTACTGAAACATTAATCGGTAAGTCGGCAGAGAGCGGAAGGATAAGAGGAGTTGACATGTACTCTGCTACTCTACCAATATTTGATACTTACTACCTAAATGCTGGTAGCAGAATAGTCGTAAAAGCATACATTAGGTTTGCAGGATCAGGTAGTACTACAACTGCAAGAGTGTACTACGAAGGAAATACTGCTAGTAGGCTTGTCCTACCAACATCTAAAGAGATACTCGACAAGATGTATTTCTCACCAGAGGTAGTTTCAGTCTCTGCGAACTACACAGCGAAGAAAGGAGACATTGTACTTGTTGATGCAAGTGGTGGGGCTGTGACTATAACATTGCCTTCTCCAGAGAAGAACACAATAGTTAATGTAAAGAAAATAGACTCTTCATCTAATGCAGTGACAGTTAGTGGTGGTGGTAAGAATATTGATGGACAGTCATCCATAAGCATATCTACTCAATATGAGTCTTATACATTCATATGTGATGGTACTAACTGGTGGATAATATGATGGAGGTGATAGTTTGACATATGTAATTCCAAAAGTTAGTGAGTTGCTTATAGATACAGACAAAAACTGGAATGCTAAGAAAATAACTAATGTAGATATAGAGGTGATAAATGCTTCAAGCCTGCCTTCTGCTGGAAATAAGGGTAGGATAGTTTTTAATACGAATGACAACAAGCTATACTACGACAATGGATCTTCATGGGTAGCTTTCTCTTAATTATCCTACCCTTACCAGACACAAAGGCAGGCTAATATTTAACACAAACGATAATAAGTTATACTACGACAATGGATCTTCATGGATAAAAGTTGAGCCAGGATTCAATAGCATAGCATATACTACAGTGAATTACACTACTGCTGGATCATCTACATACACTATGCCAGAGAAAGGAAGAATACTTGCGATAGTCTGTGGTGGTGGAGGAGGTGGAAGTGGAGGTACATCTGGTGGATATGGTGGAGGTGGAGGAGGAAGCGGATATGTAAGTATAGGAGTTAGCGGTGTACTAAATAAAGGTACAAGTGTTTCAATAACTGTTGGTGCAGGTGGATCAGGAGGCGCTTTTAAATCAGGTGGCTCTGCAGGAGGTGCATCATCTGTAAAAGTTGGAACTACTACAATAGCTAGTGCTAATGGTGGACCAGGACCTAACTACAATGGGTCTGCTGTATCTACAGGTGCTTGTGGAGGTACATGTGGTGGTAGTAGAGGTAGAGGTGGTAATTCATGTCCTAATTTTAGTGGTGGTAGAAATAACGGAGGATCGAGTGGTGGTTCAAGTTCAGATGGTGGAGGTGGTGGAGCATCACCATTTGGGTCAGGAGGAAATGGAGGAGCAAATGGGTCAAATGGTAGTAGTGGTGGATATGGTGCTGGAGGTGGTGGGGGAGGATACAATGGTGCTGGAGGTAAAGGTGGTAATGGATATGTTAGATTATATGTATTCTATCTATCCTCTTAATATTAGAGTGAGGTGATACTATGTTCATAAGGGCTAAGGATATGGTAATCAAAGAAATGTATTGCAGCAACTGTGGTACAGTGATAAGTAGCAAGGAGATAGAGATAGATCTCAATGAGTTGTATAAGAATAAAGAACTTCTTACAGATTTGAGGTCAAAACTAAACCTAATGAATGTGAACAGAGAGACATCTGAACTTACAGATGAGGTAATTGATACAATTAAGAGTAAATCAAAAGAAGTAAAGATAATAGGGAGTAAGCTTATTGTGATAGGATTTGCTCCAAAAGTGGTAATTGATTCCTCTGAGAAAATAGTATGTCCTAAATGTGGGTCAACACTAATAGAACTTGAACATTATATAGGGTGGTTGGATGAAAAGTGAGGATGTGTATAACTGGTATCTAAAAAATGGAAAATTAGATTATGATGTACTGAGCATAATGCAAAGAGAGTGCTTCAATAAACCAATACAGCCAGTTGAAAAGATAGATTACAAAAGGCTACATGATATACTGTATTCAGATAGAAGGTTTAACGACAATAGGTTATTATTTGTAAGATGGTGGATATTTGATCTCGAATATGCTGTAATAGATAAGCAAATTCTAACTAACATACTTGATGAACTTAAAGGTATAACTAATGAATGGACAATAGTTGCTATAGTACAGTCCATAACTGGACTAAATTGTGGGTTTATATGGGGTGGAAGGAGACTAAGTAACGATAATGAAGTGCTTGACGAAGTAGATGGATATGGTTTCATAGCCAAAGATGGTAACTCAATTAGTATAATAACTTACGATAATAATAGTAATGAAGTGGGTGAGGGAGATGTCATTATCGGATATCTGGTCTTTGATTAAGAGAATACTTGAATCTATACTTAAAGCTTTAAGAAGGAAGAAAGAAGAGGAGGTAGTGTATACTAGAGAACAGTTCATTGAGGCAGTGAAAGAACTTAGCGGTGATCCAGTCTGGAGAGCTAAAATACTTAGAGACTCACTAAACATAATAAAAGCTAACTCTAACTTCACTTACAAGTGGATAGATAGAGACGAAATAACAGAGCAAATGATACACAGAGGATTTAGCTGTGGTATTACACTATCTCAAGGCGATGGAATATACGCAATGAGAAGGAGAGACTGGATGAACCTAATAACAGTACTACAGCAGGACTACATAAAGTATGTACCAGAATTCACTGATTGCGATAACTTTGCAACATTCTTCAAGGGATTCGCTGACTATATAGCTGGAAGACCAATAGTTATATACACAACTGGACTAGTGCTAAAGCCAGAGACTATGAAAGTAAACTACAAAGAGTACAAAACATGCATATGTAAGTCTGACTACCTAGTAGGTGGACATGGATGGAATAGAATAGTAACACTTGATCACATAGAGTTTGAAAAGACAGGATCTACTGAAAAGATAAAGCAGCCATTCACACTATACAACTACGAACCTCAGAATGACATGCTAGGTGATAGGTTTATGGGTAAATACTGTTATCAGTCAGGTGGTGCTCTTCCCATAATTTATGGTAAAAAATTAAGGAGGTGATAAAGTATGGACTGGTACAGCTTGGGAATAGCAGTATTTAGCGCAGTAGTGTATAGCCTAACTATGTTCGTGAAGAAAAACCTAAATAGTGAAAATCCACAGAGCTTTGATGTAGCAAAATTCATAACTACCTTGATTTGGGGAGCAATAGTCGGAGTAGTACTACAAATGTCTGGAGCACCAATAAATGAACAGTCAGTTGAACAGCAGTTTGCTATGTACACTGGTTTGATTGCAGTAACTGAGAACATAGTCAAAGCTATAATAAGAGCATTTAAGGGGTGATATATTGACATCAAATGAGATAGTCAGAGAACTAGCAAAACTAAGTACAAAAATGGACATAATGTGTCAGGAAATTCAAGAACTAAAGGAATTCAACAGAACAGCAGTAAAAAAATTGACAATATTGGAGGAGAGGGTGAAGATGCTGGAAGAGTGGAAAGATGAAATAACTAGATACAACAGACTAAAAAAGAGGTTCTCATACGACTTAAGGTCTGCAATAGCTGGTGGAATAGCAGGATCCATAGCTTCAGGAATTTTTATGATGTTGTTAAGAATAGGAGGTGCGTGAAATGTCAGTTAAGAAAGAAGTGATAGATGGTATAGAATACTACCACTTAAGAGATAGTAACCATGATTTATACATAGGTAACTTTTCGTTTGGATTCTCAGGTAGGAAAGTAGTAGCTAAGTTTGATGCGTGGGGTAGAAGCTGGCCATACTGCTGCTATGCTAGAATAGCATTATGGGTAAACAAGATAAGAAGTAGCTACAATAGCTTCAAAGAGGGAAGCTGTAGTCAAACTCCAATGATATACTACAACAGTGGGTTCAGTATATCTAAAACTAAGAAGAGATATAGTATAATATCAACAGCAAACTTAGACTGTGGATATAGTGTAATATTCTCAATTTATGACAGGGATATAGGATGGTTTGTACCACTAGCTGAATTTAGGGACTTCTGGATATTTCAGTTTAGACCAATCAGGAGTGTACAGACTAATGAAGGATACTCTATAACTTACCAGATATACAACCATAGTAGAAGATCATGCAAACTTCCAGTATTAGTAAAGTACTTAGACACTGGCGAAGTAGTATCGAAGGAGATTATTAACTTTTCAAACAATCAGCTATATATTACAAAGAGCTTCGCTGCAGACAAAAGAGTTAGACCACAACCATACAAATATGACTACTCATACTATGAAGAAGGTGTGTCATTCTATAGATACACTAAAGACCCATCTACAGTAGCTACTGAGCTAATAGTTCCAAACATCGAATCAAAGATAAATATTGCTCCAAAGAGTGTAGAAATGTATGCTGATCCTTATACTAGAATAGATGTACCCTTTACTATTGGAAATAATTCAGACTACAATGTAAAGATAGTAGCTGACTTAACTGTAAATGGTAATCCAGTAAATGTACCAAAAATAGTATATGTACCAGCTCACAGTGTGAAAGAAATATCATGGCAACTCCAGTTCGCAAAAGGAGAATACAAAGTCTGTCCTATAATATCAGGAATTATGTTAGCTTGATGGAGGTGGTAATATGACATGTGTGACTATAAGAGTTGGTGTGGAAAAAACAGTGTTAGAACTAGGTGAGATAATCTCCCCTAAAGAAGTAAGTGTTGGAGAAGAGTTCGAAGTGAAGTGCAATGTCAAACTAAAGAGCGGAAAATCAGGTAGCTACACCATATCACTATATGTGAATGCCATGAACAAACCATACGAACTAGTGAAAGAATCAGTATCTCTTGATGTAGGAGAAACTAAAATAGTAGTATTCAAAACTAAAATAGGTAGTACAGGTGAACACAAAATAGGCATAGCACCATCTGGACTAAAAGACTGGTCAGAGATATGTAAGAACACATTCACAGTAGGGTGATATTATGCCATGTACAACAATAATAGTGACCTCTAAAGAACAACCACCATCACCACAACCTAAGCCACAAGTAGGATTAGAAAGCTATTTACCAATAGTGGCACTACTAGGAGCTGCAGCAATAGCATACCACATAAGAAAAAGGTGATATAATGGTCTGGCCATACATCGCACTAGCACTAGGATCAGTAGTTGGCTACGAACTCCTAAAATCCTGGCTAGAATCTCAATCATCCCAACAGCAAGAAATGCAAGTCACACCAGCTATGTTAATAATCCTAATCCTACTCGCTATATTTATGTTAAGGAGGTGAAACCATGTCTGGTATATCCAAGCTGGAATTTGATGGAGTAAATGTAAGTAGAAATGCACATATCTCTGCTAAGTGGTCAAAGTACCACTATATAACAATATACTTCGTCTGTGACATACCATACGAACCATGCCATGAGTCATTTGAAATATACATAGATGGCTCAAAAGCATACACAACTGATGTAATAGACTTCCCTGGACAGTCATGGCCTCTACCAGCATCACCAAAACCAGTAACAATACAAATACCTAACGCTGAAGAAAAGCTATCACCAGGAGAACACACTGTAGTAGTTAAAGTAATAGAACATCCTACTGTTGGTGGATCTTATCCAATAGATGAGTATAAAATATTCGTAACAGTAGAAAAAGACGAAGGTCAAGAACAACCATACGCCTCACCACCACCAGCTAAGCCACCATTGACTCTTGAAAGCATATTCTCACAGATTCCCTGGTGGGCTTGGGCTTCAATAGGCATAATCGCCCTAGCATACTTAACAAAACCAAGCGACATCGAAGAACTTAAAGAACTAATGAAGCTGAAAATGATGAAAGAAATTACTGAGGAGGAATAACAATGGATACTCCTAAAGTCCTATTCTACATAACACTACTCGGAGCTACAGTCTACATAAGCGGACTCATAATCTCAAAAATAAAAGAAGAAATAAAATCGGAGGTATAACTATGTTAGAAACACTAGCATTCCTAGCTATGTTATACAAAGCCCTTCAACCTATCGAAAAATCACTAAAATCAAAAATCAAAGAACTAAAATCAAAAACAGACCCATCAATAGCTGAAAAACTAAACATAGAATCAATAACACAACTAAAAGACCTACTAAACCAAATACAGTACATCCCAGACCTATTCGACAGAGTCCAAACACCAGAAGAACTACTCGAATCAAAAAAAGGAGACTGCGAAGACTTCACAGTCTTAACCTACTCAATCCTAAAATACCTAGGCTACAACCCAGGCATTGCCATAGCCTTTAACTACGACGATCCAGAAGCTCACGCATTTACATACTTCTACTGTCCAAACTGCAATGAATACTACATCTTCTCAAACAAAGACATCTTCACAGCTAAATCAGTCGAAGAAGCAGCAAACATCCTAGGCTACTCAAATGTAATATATGAAAAAGTCCATAACTCAAAATTAGAATTAAATAAGGAGGTGATATAGTATGGGATACATAGACCTAATGAAAGCTATAAAAGAAGCTAAGAAATACAGAAAAGAAAAGACTCCTCCAACAGAAAGACTAGTAAAGAAAGTATGGAAAGACATTATGGAGGGTAAGTCATGAACGAATACCAAAAATTTGTGAAGAAAGTAACACCAGTCATAAAAGACCTAGGCATAGACTCAAGACTAAACATACTAGCGGCTTCTCAATTATGGAAACTAAAGAAACTATCGGAGGTGTTATAGTATGAGCTACATAAACGAAAAGTACATGTGGATAAAAAATAGGTGATAGCATCATGAGTTATATAGATAAGAAGACAATAAAGAAAATAAAGAGTGTAGCTAATAGGCATGCTATTAGAATGCTACAATCATCAGATATACTATATCACAACTTAAAAAACAACATAAACATGTACTCAGAAGATGAAATCAACTTCATAAAAACAGCACTTCTATCTTCAAAAAACAACATAGAACAAGCATTAGAGATAATAAACAGAAAGTCACATAGTAGGTGATATTATGAACTACGCTCAAAGAAAAGCAAACTTCCATGAAATAGATGTGTCTAAACTAACAGACTCCATATTACAAGAACTAATAAACAACAACATAACACTACGACATAGCGGAGGAAGACTATACGCCATAAACCCGACAAAATCTCAGCTTGAACTACTAGCAAGAAGAGAGCTCCTAAAAGGAGTAGCTGTCATTTACGACAAAAAGTTAGATTCCTACAGAGTACTACCAAAACCAGCTGCTATCCTATGCCAGCTGGCAGGTACATGTAAAATAATACGAACATTCAAAAACTCATCAGAAGCCTTAAGGTACCTAAAGAAATTATAGAAGACATGATAAACACACTACTCATGATAAAACAAATAAAATTAAGAGGTGAGACATAATGGGATACACTAACTACAAAACCTCAAAAACAAACTACCTAGTCGAATACATAAATCCATCAGGTAAAGAAACCTACATAACCATCCAAGCTAAAAACGAAGTACACTTAGCCCACATCCTAATAGACAAAGGAATAACCAACATACTACGAATCTTCACAGAACAAGAATACTCAAAAGCAGCCAATCGAGCCATAGAAGTCGAAAAACTAATAAAAGCCATTAAATCTGTAGAATAATAACTATTTTTTAACCACCCTGACCTCATCAGTACTACATTCATTTATAAACCTAAATCCACATATCATACTTCTAAACAACTCTCTATCAACTGGTAACATATTCACAATATCCATAAAGTTGTACACAAAAGTATTCATCGGAACTCTATCATTCAACATAGCATAATCTTCCCTACTAAACCTATCTTCTATCACAACAACATGCAACTCACTAAGATACTCAGCATACTTCTCAACTTTCTTCCTAAGCTGCGACCAGTAAAAATGAGAAGCATACAAACTATGTGTTACAGTCACATCTATACCAACATCCTCATACTTCCAATAAAACTCTATCCTCTTATTATTAGGCAACTTATAATTCTCAACCACATTAGGTAAACTCCTCAAAACCTGTTTAACAACCCACTCACCAGTCTTACCAATATCATTAACCCACTTCATAAGACTACTCCAATCCTCAACATGTCTCCTACACCTACTACACCTAACAAACCTAACATCATCAACTGGCCTTCCACACCTCAAACACAGTCCCTTTCTCTTCCTATCTTCAAAGTATTTCTTACTATATTTAGTCAGCTCATTATACTTCTTATAATACTCTCTCTGAAACTTTTTACTGTGATCCTTTATCTTCTTCTTAGCTTTCAACATCAATCTCCTAAACTCATTAACTACATCTCTATACTCCTCATCAAGCTTTTCAGCACCAATGTAGTCACCACTACTTATCAAATCGCTCCTCTTAAATACATACTCCTGATACTCCCTAGCTAACTCATAAGGTACTCCATACACCTTATTATAAGCATAAGCCATTGCCTCAACCCTAATCTCTCTATCTGACCTCATATAAATATGTACACCAAACATATATATAAATCTTTCTGAATTTTATCCCTCAAATACATACAATCCCATAATAACCTCTAAATAATAACACTCACAACATA
>Ga0256835_1000394_pt1 | contig 33343 bp, 35 predicted proteins | sample PIR30metaG_FD_185972 | JGI IMG/M metagenome (GOLD analysis project Ga0256835, IMG submission 185972) | Hydrothermal vent microbial communities from East Pacific Rise, Pacific Ocean - PIR-30 | ecosystem: Environmental > Aquatic > Marine > Hydrothermal vents | place: Pacific Ocean: East Pacific...
ATCAGCCGCACGATGGGGGCCGGGTAATATTGGCGCATGCTCATGGTCACCCCAATCCCGGAATGTTCATGCCGCCGGTGAGCTTGGACATCTCGGCCGAGACCATTTCCTGGGCCTTGTTGAGGGCATCGTTAACCGCCGCCAGGACCAGGTCCTGGAGCATTTCCACGTCATCGGGATCGACGACCTCTTTTTCGATGCTGATGGCGCGCACCCGCTGCCGGCCGTCGGCCACTACCCGCACCATGCCGCCGCCGGCCGAACTCTCCACGGTCTTTTCGGCCAGTTCGTCCTGCATGCGCAGCATCTTGGCCTGCAGCTTCTGGGCCTGTTTGAGCATATTTCCCATACCCTTCATCTGGTTTCCTCCTGTGAAATCTTGATATCCACGATACGGCCCCTGAAAATCTTGAGGGCCTCGGTTACGCGCGGGTCGCGCAGGGCTTCGTCCTTGAGCCGGCGTAGGTCCGTGGCCTGCTGTCCGACCTGCGGAACCCGACCTTCGTCGGCCTTGACTTCGATGCGCGGGCTCCTGCCCAGCACCTGCCGGCAGGCTTCACGCATCAGGTTCATGTTTTTTTCGCGCCGGAGCATGTTGGCGTGAAAGCCGTTTCCGGCCACCCGGATCTCCAGGTTCTCGTCCGTCAGCCGCTCCAGGCGGCATTTCGCCAGGCTTGCGGCCAGCGCATGGGACTTTTCGGTGACCAGGGTCACGATGCGCGCCCAGGCCTCATCGGCATCGGCGGACGCCCCCGCCTCTTGCGGCGCCTCCGGCGGCGTCGGCGAGGCCGGCTCCTGCTCCCCGGCAGGGGGCTTCCCGTGCGAATCCCCGCGGCCTTTCTCGACCGGCGGCGGTTCGTGCGCACCCTTTTCGGGTGCGGGGGAAGCCGCCGGGGCCGTGTCCGACCGGGTGACTGCGCCTTGGCGGGCAAACTGCCGCTGCAGGCCATCGAGCTTCTCGATGAGCACGTCGATGGGCAGCGCCGGGGGCTGTTTGAGAATGCGGACAAAGGCCATTTCCAGGGACAGGCGCGGCTGCATGGAAAGCCGCACGGCGGCGGCCTCGCGCAGCAGCAGGTCCAGCACGCGCTGGAGCGCCTCCACCGGGACATCGGCCGTCTGGGCCTGCATCTGCTCGATTTCGCTGGCGGGCAGATCCACCAGCCGGGCTGCGTCGGCGGCCATTTTCACCACCATCAGGTTGCGGAAATGCTCGACCAGGTCGGCAAAGAACCGGTCCATTTCGTGTCCCCGTTCGTAAACCTCGTCGATGCCGGCCAGCACGGCCGGCAGATCCCGGGACAGAACCGCCGCCGAAATGTCGAAAAGTACCCGCCGGTCGATGACCCCCAGGACTTCCATGACCTCTTCGTGGGCCGCGCCGCCCTCGGAGCAGGCCATCACCTGGTCGAGCAGGCTGAGGGCGTCGCGCATGCTGCCGCCGGCCTCTTGGGCGATGCGCCACAACCCCTTCTCGTCGACGGCGTATCCCTCCAGACCGCACAGCTTCTGCATGTGTTCGACCACCGCGGCCAGGGCGATGCGCCGGAAATCGTAGCGCTGGCAGCGCGACAGGATGGTCACCGGGATCTTGTGGGCCTCGGTGGTGGCGAACATGAACATCACGTGGTCGGGCGGCTCCTCCAGCGTTTTGAGCAGCGCGTTGAAAGCCGCGATGCTCAGCATGTGCACCTCGTCGATGATGTAGATCTTGAAGCGGCTGCGGGCGGGCATGTAGCGCACGTTTTCGCGCAGTTCACGCACCTGGTCCACGCTGTTGTTGGAGGCGCCGTCGATCTCGAAAACATCCACCGCGTTGCCGGCGGTGATCTCGGTGCAGCTGCTGCAGCGGTTGCACGGGCGGGCGGTGGGCCCCTGCTCACAATTCATGGCCTTGGCCAGGATGCGGGCCACGGTGGTCTTGCCGGTTCCCCGGGGGCCGGCGAACAGCAGGGCGTGGGCCACGCGGTCGTTTTCGATGGCATTGGCCAGCGTGCGGGTCACGTGCTGCTGCCCCACCACCTCTTCAAAGCGCTGGGGCCGGTATTTGCGTGCGAGCACGAGGTACGACATAGCGCTGTTGACTTTCCTTTCCGCTCCGCCGGTGCTCCGGGAAGGGACGTTTCAGAGGACACGGTACACCTGGAATCACCTGCCGGCGTGACGACACCCGCAGGACGACGCGAAGACAGTGCGGATCACATGGCGTCTCGGCGGGAGGGGGCTTCGGCAGGTGGCGACTCGAGAAAAAAAATGGCGGAGAGAGAGGGATTCGAACCCTCGGTGCCGCTTTTGACAGCACACACGATTTCCAGTCGTGCTCCTTCGGCCAGCTCGGACATCTCTCCGTTTACATGCGGTGCCTGGTGCTGGCGGAGAGGGTGGGATTCGAACCCACGATCCCGGTTTTGGCCAGGATACCGCTTTTCGAGAGCGGGGCCTTCAGCCGCTCGGCCACCTCTCCGCATTTGCAACCTCGTCACCACCCGCAACCCTGCGGGTAAGTCCCCTTACCGCGTTTTCGATGCGCTGTCAATGGCGACAGGGCCACAAAACCGGTTTTTCCCCATATCCTGCGGCCGCGGGTTTCCGACGGACTAACGCGGCCGCTAACTGCCCAGCATGGCGGCCACCTCCGGAATGTAGCGGCCGGCATCATCGTGGATGTACAGCGGCGGCGCCACCGCGAGCCCCGGACGGCCCGCCTTGACGGCACCCGCCAGAACCAGCTGCGCATCGCGCCCGGGGCCGGGATGAATCATGCGCAGCGTTTTGGGCTCCAGGCCGAAATGGCGCATGCGGGCCAGCAGATCCACCGTGCGCACCGCCGGGTAGATGACGGCCAGGCGGCCGGTCTTAAACAGCACGCGGCGGGCCGTCAGCAATACCTGGTCCAGCGTCACAGCGATCTCCTCGCGGGCCACGGCGCGCTGGGGGTCGGCGCAGCGCCGCCCCGACCCCGCCGGACGGTACGGGGGGTTGGTGACCACCAGGTCGATCCGCCCGCCCAGGTCCCCGCGGGTCAGCCGGCGCATGTCGGCCTCGAGCACCCGCACACGGTCCTGAAGGCCGTTTTCGGCGACATTGCAGCGGGCCAGGCGGGCCAGCTCCGGCTGGATTTCAACCGCCAGCAACCGAAGGTCCGCGTGCCGATAGGCCATCATGAGCGCCACGATGCCGCAGCCGGTGCCCAGTTCAAGCACCACATCTGCTCGGCGTACCGGCACGAGATGCGCCAGCAGCACGGCATCGATGGAAAAACGATAGCCCCTGCGCGGCTGGGCCACTCGCAGACGGCCGTTGAAAAACGTCCCCGGGCGGTGTGCCCCGCGGCCCGGCGCATGCTTTTCGTCGGCCACGGTCAGAAAGTCCCGATCCTGAAACGGATGTCTTCAACAATGCCTTCACCCGCCTGCCGGTTGATGCGCTCGAGCAGGTCCTGTTTGAGGAACTGCAGCTGGTGCAGCCACGCGGAGTTGGTCACCACCACCACCAGCTGTGCGCCCTTGAGGGCCACGGGCCGCGTGTTGCTTGCGATGGCGTCCCCCACGCAGGCGTCCCACACCCGGTGCACCCGGGACAGGTCGCTGCGCGACTTGCGCTCGTAGCCCCTGAGCACCTGGGACAGCACCTCCCCGAGAGCGGTGAACTGACGGTTGGTTTTGCGCCGTGAAGACATAATCCGAATTTAGGGACCGCGGCGACGACTGTCAAGCGCAGGCGGTCCGTCGTCGGTGAAGGCAGTGTTGGCTTTTTGCTTGACTTGGGTCCGTGGGTCCCCTATTTTAAAGCTTCATACCGATGTCCCCGGCCATTGGGGCACATCCCTACCGGAAAATCAACAGCCGAAAAAAATCAGGTTAAAGGGCATGAACTGGGATTGGGAAAAACTGAAACAGCAGCAGCAGCGTCCGAGCGGCGGCGGAGTGCCGCCTCAGATGGATGAGATGCTGAACAAAATCAAGAAAATCAAGCTCCCCGGCGGCCCCATCATCATCCTGGTGCTGCTGGCTCTGCTGATCGGCTCGTCCACGTTCTATACCGTAGGCGTGGACGAAGTGGGCGTGGTCCAGCGCTTTGGCAAATTCGTGCGCCTCAGCCAGCCGGGCCTCAACTTCAAGCTGCCGGTGGGTATCGAGAAAGTTACCAAGGTCAAGGTGCGGCGGGTGTACAAGGAGGAATTCGGCATCCGCGGCGGCAGATCGGGCATCGCCCGTGTCGGCGCCGAAAACGAACGCAGCGTCTCGCTGATGCTGACCGGCGACCTGAACGTGGCCGTGGTTCCCTGGATCGTGCAGTACCGCATCAAGGACCCCTACGACTACCTGTTCAAGGTCAGAAACCCCAACAAGCTGCTGCGCGACATGTCCGAGGCCGCCGTGCGGCTGGTGGTTGGCGACCGCAGCATCAACGAGGTCATCAGCAAGCGTGAAGAGATCGCCGTTGAATCGCGCAAGGTCCTGCAGGAGGAGCTCGACAACGCCCAGTCCGGCATTCACGTGGTCACCATCGAAATGAAGAAGACCAATGTTCCCAAGCCGGTGCAGCCGTCCTTTAACGAGGTCAACCAGGCAGTGCAGGAAAAGGAACAGATGATCTACAACGCCAAACGGGAATACAACATGGCAATCCCGGCGGCCAAGGGCCAGGCGGAAAAGACCATCAAGGAAGCCGAGGGGTTCGCGCTGGACCGCGTCAACCGCGCCAAGGGTGACGCCGCACGGTTCGAGTCCATCTACCGGGCCTACGTCCTGGCCAAGGATGTCACCAAGCGGCGCCTTTACCTGGAAGCCCTCAGCGACCTGTTCCCCAAGCTGGGGCAGAAATACATCGTCGACCGCAACCAGAAAAATCTGCTTCCGCTGCTCAACCTCGGACCCAAAGAGGGTATCAAGGCCAAATGAAAACCAAAGGCATTCTCATCATAGCTGCCCTGATCGCGGGGATCGTCCTGTTCGCATCGGCCTACACCATCGATGAAACCGAGCAGGTGGTGGTGACCCAGTTCGGCAAAGTCGTCGGAAAGCCCAAGACCCAGCCGGGGCTCTACTTCAAGCTGCCTTTCATCCAGCACACCACCTATTTCCCAAAGAACCTGCTGGAATGGGACGGTGACCCGGGCCAGATTCCCACCCTGGACAAGACCTACATCTGGGTGGACACCTTCGCCCGCTGGAAGATCGTCGACCCGATCAAGTTTTTCCAGACGGTCAACAACACCGTCAGCGCCATGGCGCGACTGGACGACATCATCGATCCGGCGGTGCGCAACTTCATCACCTCCTACCCGCTGATCGAAACCGTGCGGCGCAGCAACCGGCAGCTGGACACCTACGAAATCGGGGTAGGCGACGCCAATGACCGGGAGCTGATCGACCTCAACGAAAAACTGCGCGTGTACACGGGGCGTGAAAAAATCACCCAGGGCATCCTGAAACAGGCCCAGCCCAAACTCTCGCCCTTCGGCATCAAGCTGGTGGATGTCAAGATCAAGCGGGTCAACTACGTGGAGCAGGTGCGAAAATCCGTATACAACCGCATGATCGCCGAACGCAAGCAGATCGCCGAAAAGTTCCGCTCTGAAGGCCGCGGCGAGGCTTCGAAAATTCTGGGCGAAAAGGAGCGCGAGCTGAAGCTGATCGAATCCCAGGCTTACCGCACGGCCCAGGAAATCAAGGGCAAGGCCGAGGCCGAGGCCATCAAGCTCTACGCACAGGCCTACGGCAAGGACCCCGAATTTTTCTCCTTCACCAAATCACTGGACGTCTACCGCCGGACCCTGGGCGGCAAGACCACGCTGGTGCTATCCACGGACTCGGATTTCCTGAAATACCTGCAGCGCTACAACGAGTAGGCGTGCGGCGGCGGGATGATTCCCGGCCGCCGAAGAGTACGGAAAGACGCTGCGCGGCAAAATTCGGCACCAAAAAAGCACCGGTCCTTTCCCAGGAATCCGGTGCTTCTGCTTCTCAGAAAAGTCACCCTCCGCATCTTATTTACCTTTTCTTCTCTGATGACGCGTGCGCGCCAGCAGCTTGCGGTGCTTGTGCTTTCTCATTTTTTTTCTGCGTTTCTTAACGACGCTGCCCAACCGATCACCTCCTCTCTCTGCATTTTTCAGACGCGATTTGTTTCCAATCCGTATCTATAGCACCCTGTAAAGCGCCTTGTCCATATTTTTTTCGGGCGCACTCCACGGCGCTGCCCCGCAGGAGCCGATGAGCTCCCGGCACCTGAAAACTCTTTGACTTTGCAGGCCAGGTCGAATAGACATCCGGCATCGGACCGGCGGTCGAAGCGGTTGCCATCAATGCCCCAGTAGAAAAGGAAATGAGGCCATGCGAAAAGTGCGGATTCTGTGCCTGTTACTCTTGTTGGTGGTACTGACCACGCCGCCGGCCATGGCACTGGACATCTATGGATTCGGCAGTTACTGGGACAAAAAGGACGCCGACGGGTCCTGGGGCACCGGGCTGGGCCTGAGCCTGCCGCTGTTTACCGAGCACCTGCGGCTGGACGCAAGGATTTATTTCTTCCAGGACAGTGATTTCGGATACGACGACAGCCTTACCCTGACACCCGTGGACCTGGGCCTGCAGGTGCATTTCATGCCGGCATCGAAGGTGGCGCCCTATTTGCTGGGGGGAATATCCTACATCTTCGCCGATGCCGATCACCTTGACGTGGACGCTTCTTTCGGCGGCTACGTTGGCGGCGGGCTGGAGTGGGCCCTGGGCACCTCTTTGCTCAAGCTGTTCGGCGAGATCGTCTACCGCTTCGACACTCTGGATTCCAACGGTCCCCGGGACGTCGATGTCAGCGGCGTCAATGGAAACGTGGGGCTCAAGATTCATTTTTAGCGGGCCGGACCCGCGCCTTACGGAGGCGGCGCGGATCCGGCGCCGCCTCCGTAAGGCTTGACGCCCCATGGGGGGCTGTTTAACATAATTTTAACGAGCGACGGAGTCACCTCCCTGCCATTGGAAGCGCAGTACCCCGCGTGTGCGCGATGAAACCAAGGGAAACATTCAATGCTGAGCAGATCCGGCAGGTCACCGAGGCGGTGGCGGTGGCCGAAGAACTGGTCAGCAACCACTACAAGCTGTCCGACAACCAGTGGCTGCACGCCCGTTACGACGTGAAGACGCTGGCCGACCTGAAGCCGGACGAAATCGTGGACGGCCCCTTCGCCCAGATCATCCGTTACGAGGCCAAGCGCCGGGACACCTCGCTGGGTTCCGGGGCCTACGATTTCTACAAGATCTGCATCCAGGACCACGCTATCCTGGCCGCCATGCGTGACACCCCGGACCTGCAGTTGATGCCCTTCGCCCTCTACATCGGCACCCACGAACTCATCCATATCGTGCGCTTCAGCAAATTCCTGCAGAATTTCAACGCCCCCCCGGCCAACCGGCTGGTGGAGGAAAACCGTGTCCACGGCCTCACCCGCCGCATCCTCGAAGGGCTGCCGACCGCCGGGCTGCCCCGCGTTCTGGAGTTCTACCGTCGCTGGCAGCCCGCCTTCGAAGGCCTGCGCAATCCCGCCTGAATCCTATCCGGCCGTCGTCTCAACGGGCCGTTCTGCCAGGAAAAAATCGCCAGCACGCCAGTTTGCGGGACCGCCGCCGGATATCGGCCGCGGGGGGCCGTCCCGCGCCCGGGAAAAGCCGCTTCCCTCGCTTGACAACGCCCCAACATGACCTATTTTAGTAGCGTACCTGAGAACAGTGAAGCGGTAATCGTTTTTCAACGCCAGGAGGGATACGAAGTATGCCCATTTATGAATACGAGTGTACGAAGTGCGGCCGTATCGAAGAGGTGCTGCAAAAGTTTTCAGACAAGCCCCTCACCACCTGCAGACACTGTTCCGGCAAGCTCCACAAACTGATTTCCCACAGCTCCTTCCACCTGAAGGGCAGCGGCTGGTACGTCACGGACTACGCCGGAAAGGGAAAGGACAAATCCCCTGCCAAAGACCGTAAAATGAAGGCTTCATCGGCAAAGGGCGATTCGTCCACGGCCTCCACCCATACCCAAAAAGAGGCCGCATCCAAAACTTCAGAATCTTCTTAGCACACTGACTCCCGCTGAACATGCAGTCCTCCCAAAGCCGCCGACCGGAAAACACGGCCGTATCCGCCGGTTGGGCCGGTGCCGGCCACAAGGGGGATGAGGTGCAGGTCAGGTAAAAAAAATTATGCGGTGATCTCTTTACAAACCGCAAAGTATGATTATTTTGCAGCTCAAACTATCGAAACAATTATTAAAGCAGCATTACCGTAATCGGTAATACTATAAAAAATGCTGCCTGCTGCAACGGCAGGCGGGGGGAAAGCATAGACGGTTTTAGGCATTTGCAGTTTTCATCGAGTTTAACGGCATATCAACAGTTTAAATCGGTAAAAAAGGAGAAATGGAACCATGAATCTGAGACCACTGCAGGATCGTATTCTGGTAGAGCGCGTGGAAGAACAGGAAAAAACCAAGGGCGGGATCATCATCCCCGACACGGCCAAGGAAAAACCGGCCGAGGGCAAGGTGGTAGCTGTTGGACAGGGCAAACTGGATGACAGCGGCAAGCGCGTTCCGCTGGAAGTCAAAGCCGGCGACCGCATTCTGTTCGGTAAATACGCCGGTACCGAAGTCAAGATCGAAGGCGAGGAATACCTCATCATGCGCGAAGATGACGTCCTCGGCATCATTGAATAGGCAGGGCTGACCCCCCGAAGGAACACGACAGATTTCCATAATCGTTATTTTATCTAACACGGAGGAAAAGTGAGATGGCAGGTAAAATCGTTAAATACGACATGAAAGCGCGTGAAGCGATGCTTCGAGGTGTGGAGGCCCTGGCAGACGCCGTAGTGGTCACCTTGGGTCCCAAGGGCCGCAACGTGGTGTTGGACAAGTCCTGGGGTTCGCCCACCGTCACCAAGGACGGCGTGACGGTCGCCAAGGAAATCGAACTGGAAGACAAGTTCGAAAACATGGGCGCCCAGATGGTCAAGGAAGTGGCCAGCAAGACCAGTGATATGGCCGGCGACGGCACCACCACCGCTACGGTGCTGGCACGCGCCATCTACGAGCAGGGCCAGAAACTGGTGGCCGCGGGCAACAACCCCATGGCCATCAAGCGCGGCATTGACAAGGCCGTGGAAGTGGCCGTCAAAGAGCTGCACAAGATGAGCAAGGCCACCAAGGACCAGAACGAAATCGCTCAGGTGGGCACCATTTCGGCCAACAGCGACGAGACCATTGGCAACATCATCGCCGAGGCCATGAACAAAGTAGGCAAGGAAGGCGTCATCACCGTCGAGGAAGCCAAGAGCATGGAGACGACCCTGGACGTGGTCGAGGGCATGCAGTTTGACCGCGGCTATCTCTCTCCTTACTTCGTCACCGACCCCGAAAAGATGGTCGCCTCCCTGGAGGATCCCTACATCCTGATCAACGAGAAGAAGATCAGCAACATGAAAGACCTGCTGCCCATCCTTGAGCAGGTCGCCAAGATGGGAAAACCCCTCGTGATCGTGGCTGAAGACGTGGACGGCGAAGCCCTGGCCACCCTGGTGGTCAACAAACTGCGCGGCACGCTGCAGGTGGCGGCCGTCAAGGCCCCCGGCTTCGGTGACCGGCGCAAGGCCATGCTGGAAGACATCGCCATCCTGACCGGCGGCCAGGTCGTGTCCGAAGACCTGGGCATCAAGCTGGAAAACCTGACGATCAACGATCTGGGACGCGCCAAGCGTGTCACCATTGACAAGGACAACACCACCATCGTCGACGGCGCCGGCTCGCGTTCGGCCCTGGAAGGCCGTGTCAAGCAGATCCGTGCCCAGATCGAGGAAACCACTTCGGATTACGACCGCGAGAAGCTCCAGGAGCGCCTGGCCAAGCTGATCGGCGGTGTGGCCGTTATCAACGTGGGCGCCGCCACCGAGACCGAGATGAAGGAGAAGAAGGCCCGCGTGGAAGACGCCCTGAATGCAACGCGCGCGGCCGTGGAAGAGGGCATCGTGCCCGGCGGCGGTGTGGCGCTGGTGCGCTGCCTGCCGGCCCTGGAGAAGATCAAAATCAAGGCCGACCAGAAGATGGGTGTCAAGGTCGTCATGCGGGCCATCGAGGAACCGCTGCGCCAGATCGCCAATAATGCCGGCAAAGAGGGATCCGTCGTGATCGACAAGGTCAAATCTTCCGAAGGTGCCTTTGGCTACAACGCCGCCACCGACACCTATGAAGACCTCATGGAGGCCGGCGTCATCGATCCCACCAAGGTGGTGCGCTTTGCGCTGCAGAACGCCGGCAGCGTGGCATCGCTGATGCTGACCACCGAGGCCATGGTGGCCGAAAAGCCCGATGAGAAGTCCGAAGCCGTCGGCGGTATGCCGGGCGGTGCACCGGGCATGGGCGGCATGGGCGGCATGGGCGGCATGATGTAACCACCCGTTTCCCAGGCTTAAAGTAACGAACGCCTGTTTAAAGGCCCCCGTTCCTCCGACAGAGGTGCGGGGGCTTTTTTTGTAACGCCTCCCTTCCGGGGGCGCCGCTGCGGCGCCCGTCCCCACAAATCCCTCATATATCTTGACAAAGTACCGATAATAACGCTATGGATAGCGCCCAGAGGACGGGCGATCGTCAAATTGCGATTTTAACCGGTTCCGCCAAGCAACTCGAGGTGCCCCTATGTTGGTCAAAAAAATCCAGAGCATAGCCGTCGCACTGACCGTTATCACCCTCATGCTGAGCTGCCCGCCGACCGTCCCGCCGGCCGGGGCGAGTGGGCAGACCGTCGAATTCGAAAGCGGCATTTACTACACCATCAAGCAGGGCGACACGCTGTGGGACATCGCCCAGAAGTTTTACGGCACCCCGGCGGCCTGGCCCGAGGTATGGCGCCAGAACCCCCAGATTGCCAACCCGCACCGCCTGAAACCCGGCACCCGCATCCGGATTTTCGGAGAAACGCGGGTCCAGAAGATTCCCGAGACCACGTCCACGCAGGAGGCTAAAGCCGCTGAGCCGCCCTTCTTCGTGTACAACAGCATCGACTCGGTGGGTCTGGTGCGCAAGGACCCGGTGACTTCGCGGGGAAAGATATTCGCGGTGCGGTTCGGGCCCATCAACGGAAAGACCACCATCGGGCAGGACGACCTGGTCTACATCAAGCCCGCCAAGGGCGTGTCCATGACCCCTGGAGACTCCTTCTACGTCTACCGCAAACTCAAACCTGTCTACAATCCCGACGGAGTCAACTTCGGCCCCCAGTATTACGTGACCGGCATCGCCGAAATCGTCGCCCTGGAGAAAGACTACGTGGTGGCACGCATCGTCCGCTCCTTCCGCACCATCAGCGTCGACGATCTCCTGCTGCCCTACAAGCCCCGTTCCCGCCGGATCGTCCTCACCGCCAGTTCGCCGGGGATCGAGGGCTACCTGCTCAGCTGCGAAGAGGGCAAACTCAACTTCGGTGCGGGGGACACCGCTTTTATCGACAAGGGCCGCCTGGACAACATCAGGGTGGGCCAGGTCTACACCGTCTACATGGAGAAAGCGCTTCCGGAAGCTACGGTGCGCGCCAATCTCGGCTCCCTGCTGGTGCTGCACACCGAGAAACACACCGCCACCGTGCTCATCGTGAAATCCAAGGATCCTTTGCATTCCGGCGTGAAAATCGCAACGCCGCTGCCCTAAGAACCCCGAAACCCCATCCCCGTACCAGATCGAGTCGGCACCGCTGCCGGCGCCGCCCTGCGGGCCGCGCCGGCAGCCGCGTTACACCAACCGCAAAAGAGAGACACACCGCACAGCACATCCCGCATCGTGCCGGACAATCGCAGGAGTTGTTGAAATGGGAATCATCGGAAAAGTTCTCGGCGGAGCCATCGGTTTTGCCGTCGGAGGCCCCTTGGGTGCCGTAGCCGGCGCCGTTTTCGGCCATGCCGCCTACGACAGCGCCAAGCAGGCTCCACGACTGGGGTACAGCGATCGCGTTACCGGCGCGGAACAGTCCCAAATCACTTTCTTCGTAGCGGCCTTCTCCATGCTCGCCAAGCTGACCAAATCGGACGGCACCATCTCCGACGAGGAAATCCGCTCCATCGAGAACTTCATGGCCCGGGATCTGCGCCTGTCCCCTTCGGACCGCAAAATTGCGGTGGACATCTTTCACACCGCCCTGGCATCGCCGGAAACCTTCGAGAGCTTCGCGGCCCAGTTCTACAACGCCTTTCATGACCAGCCCCAGATGTTGGAGTTCATGATTGACATCCTGCTGCGGGTGTCGCTTTCCGACGGACGCATGACGCCCGGCGAAGAACAGATGATTGATGCCGCTGTGCGCATTTTCCACATCAGCCCGGGACGCTTCATGGATCTGAAGGCGCGCTACGTCAGCGAAACGGAAAAATACTACGCCATCCTGGGCGCCAGCCGCACAGACTCCATGGAAGAGATCAAGCACAAGTACCGCAAGCTGGTCTCCGAGTATCACCCCGACAAAATCGCCGCCAAGGGGCTGCCCGAGGAATTCATCAAGTTCGCCAACGACAAATTCAGGGAGATCCAGGAAGCCTACAATGCCGTGAAAAGAGAACGCGGCGTCAAGTAGGTCGCCTCCACGGAAAGCTGCCGTCATGACGGACCACGAGCCGACACCGCCGCTGCGACTGCGCATCATCGTACTGGAAGACAACGACAACCTGCGCACCGTGCTTCGTGAACTGCTGGCAGCTACCGGGTACGAAGTCCTGGCCTATGCCGGGCCTTCCCTGTGCCCCCTCCGGGATCCGGGAACCTGTCGCTGCCGCCCGGACCAGCCCTGTGCCGACGTGATCATCGCCGATCTGGGCATGCCGGACATGGATGGGCTGCGCTTTGTGGAGTTCCTGCGTGAAAAGAACTGCCAATGCCGCCACATGGCGGTCATGTCGGGTATGTGGAAAGACGATGAGCTGCGGCAGGCCGAAAAGCTGTGCTGCAAGGTGCTGTCCAAACCCTTTGAAACCGGAGTGTTCCTGCGCTGGCTGAAAACCATCGAGAAACAGGCGGACCCCCGCCGCACCCTGTGCCGCCTGCAGACCTGAAACCCGCCGCGTTCAGGGTGCCACGGATGCCAGCATGGCCCGCACGTTTTCCAGTCCGGCATTGGCCGGGATGTCGCACCCGGAGTGCAGGATGAATCCCCGGGGCCCCAGTTCCGCCACCAGGCGCCGGCAGTAGTCCCCCACCTCTGCGGGTGTCCCCAGGTACAGCAGGCTGGCCGGCACGTCCCCCATCAGGCACATGTGGTCGCCCAGCACCTCACGTGCCCGCAAGATGTCGGTCTCGCCGTCCAGGGCCATGATGCAGCTGCGCGCCGGGAGTTCCCGGAAACGCGCCAGCTCCCGCGTCCAGTCCGAGTCGAGGTGCAGGATAGCGATCAGCCCGGCGGCGGTCACCTCCGCCACCAGTTGCCTGAAATAGGGCCATACGAAGCGATCCCACATCTCGGGCGACAGCAGACAGGGCGCCGAGCGCCAGCCCCCTACCCAGACGGCCGGGTAGCCCAGCTTCAGCGCCCGCCGGACGGGGTTCTTGGCCAGGTGGGGGACCATCTCGTCCATGGCGCGGGCCACTTTGCGCGGCCGTTCGAACAGGTCCATGAAGAAGCAGGGCAGCGAACGCGCCCCGCACAGCAGTTCCACCGGGGTGGTCACGTTACCGCCGCTCAGCACCGGCACGCCACGGTCCGCCCAGGCCCCCAGAGCGTCGGCGAACTTCCACGCGGGTGGCAGGCGCTCGGCGGGTATGCCGGACAGCACCCGGTTCTGCATGAAATCCCTGAAAAAGGCCGGCCACCCCGTCTCCAGCAGACGGTCGTAGTCCCCGACCGGCATCAGCTCGGTTTCGGCCACCTGCCACAGGTCGTCGTCCGCCAGCTCGACGCCCGGCACCTTGACCCGGGCCATGAAATCATAGCACAGCGCGTAGGGCCAGAAGGCGCCGTAGTTGATGGCATCGGCGGGACCGGTGCGGTCGTAGGCCGCCAGCATAGTGTCCAGGTTGCGCTGCGGGCTGCCTAGGAAATCGGCCATCGAGGTACCGGTCACCTGGGCGGCAAAGCCCGAGTACTGCAGCACCACCGGGACGCGGTCCGGGGATTGCCATCCGACTGCCCGCCGAATGCGGGCCTTTCGCTGTCCGAGAAGTTCTTCGGCCGTCATTTTGTACCCCCGTCGGCGGACATTTCGGCAAATGCGCGGGTCAGGAAACAAGCCCCGAATAACTGAGCAGCGTCAGCGCCAGGTAGAGCCCCAGCAGGGCGACGCCGAAGGGGCGCTTCAGGCGGTCGCCCGAGTAGTGGATGCCTGCCCGGAAAAGCAGCAGCACCAGGAGCATGGAGGGAAAGAGCAACTTGAAGAAATGGGGCGGCGCCAGCAGGCCTTCCGGTGTCACCGCCGCCGAGGCGCCGGCCACGAAAAGCACGTTGAGGATGTCGGCCCCGATGACGTTACCCACCGCCAGTTCGCCATGCCCCTTGCGCACCGCCGTAACAGCCGTCACCAGTTCGGGCAGCGAGGTGCCGAAAGCCACCAGGGTAGCGCCGATAATGCTCTCGGGCACCGACAGGCGCATGGCCGTTTCCTGTACCGTGGGAATCAGCAGGCGCGACGAGATCACCACCAGGCCGATGGAGAAGACGATCTTGACCAGGGTGGCCAATCCCGAGACGTCGGGCAGGTCCTCGCCGTTATCCTGCTCCTCACCTCCACCGCTCCTGACCCAGCGCACCGATACCCACATGTAGACCGCCAGCAGGCCCAGGAAAACCACACCCATGTACCGCGGCAACACGCCCCCGCGGGAGAAAATGCCGCCCGGATCCGAAAGCGGGATGCAGGCCGCCACCAGCAGGAAACCGGCCCCCAGCTGCAGCCACCCCTGTCGGTGCACCACCTGGCCGGTCAGCGGCAGCGGGGACATGAGGGTCGCGATGCCCAGAATCAGGCCAGTGTCGCAAATGATGGAGCCCACCGCGTTGCCCAGCGCGATGTCGGGCTTGCCCTCGATGGCGGCGAACACAGAGACGGCCGCCTCGGGCAGGGTCGTTCCCAGGCTGACCACCGTGGCGCCGATGAGCAGCTTGGGGACACCCCACTTGCGCGACAGCAGCACGGCTTCCTCCACCAGCCAGTCGGCACCGCGGCTCAGAGCGTAGATGCACACCGCCATGATCAGGAAGAGAACCGGCAAAGAGCGGGCTCCCAGAAATTGGGCAAACAGGTGTTCCATGGTGATTTCCCGCCAAGAATGTGTCAGGGATTCCTGCAAAAAACCGCTTCCTCCATATCCCATATCCGGCGGGCAGGCAAACGAAAACCCGATTGGTGCTTTATTTAAAAAGGTTTTTCTGATAAAGCGGGTCCATCTCCATCGCCAGCGCTTCACGGGGCAATCGCCGGGATTTTGACTTCACCCTTTCCAGGAAGCCGACGATACCGTTATGGACCAAGCCACTATCATCCTGATCACAGGATACGTCTTCGGGTTCTACATGGCCTGGAACATCGGCGCCAACGACGTGGCCAACTCCATGGCCTCGGCGGTGGGCGCCAAGGCCATCACCATCCGGCAGGCCGTCTTCATCGCCGGCATTCTCAATATCGTGGGCGCCACTTTCATCGGGTCGCACGTCACCGACACCATCCGCAAGGGCATCGTGGCCACGGACATTCTCAACGACCCCCACATGGCCCTCATCGGTGCGCTTTCGGCCCTGCTGGCCGCCGCCCTGTGGGTCAGTTTCGCCACCTGGAAGTCCCTGCCCGTCTCCACCACGCACTCCATCGTGGGAGCCATGATCGGCTACGGTGTCATGGCCGGCGGGCTTGGTGTCATCAACTGGCCCAAATTGGGGGCCGTGGTGGCCAGTTGGATCATCTCACCGGTCTTTAGCCTGGTCATCGGCCTGCTGATGTTCAAGGTGATCATGAAACTGATCCTCAACCGCCCCGACCCCCTGGCCAGCGCCGTGGGCCTGGCGCCGGTGTTCGTGGCGGCCGCCTGCTTCGTGGTGATCCTGTCGTTTCTGTTCAAGACGCCCCTGGGCAAAACCCTGCACCTGGCCACCTGGACGTCCCTGCTGGCCGGCGGAGTTCTGGCGGCCCTGCTGGGCGTCGCCAGCCGCCTGCTGCTCGGGCGCTGGGACCTCTCGCGGCACCGCAACGGCGTGGAAGAAATCTTCCGGCGCATCCAGATCGGCACCTCCTGCTACGTGGCCCTGGCCCAGGGGGCCAACGACGTGGCCAACGCCATCGGCCCCCTGGCGGTCATCTATTTCCTGGTCAAAACCGGCAGCGTGGGCCAGAAGGTGCCGGTGCCGATTTTCCTGTTGGGTTTCGGGGGCATCGGCATCGCAGCGGGCATCGCCATGGCCGGCTACCGTGTGATGGACACGGTGGGCCACCGCATCACCACCCTGACCAACACCCGCGGCTTCTGCGTTGATTTCGCGGCCGCCACCACGGTGCTGGCGGCCTCCAAGATGGGCCTGCCGGTGTCCACCACCCACGCCGCCGTAGGCGGGGTGCTGGGCGTCGGGCTGTCCCGTGGTATTGAAGCCGTCAATTTTGGAATTATCTTAAAAATTATGGTATATTGGGTCCTGACCGTGCCGGCAGCCGCTTTGACCAGCATGGTGATCTTCAAGATTCTGGCCTCATTTCTGTAAAGGAGGCGACATGCGCACGCCCTTTCTATCCCTGTTCATGACTTCCCCCTTCGAGGGGCTGCAAGAGCACGCCGAACTGGTCAAGGCCTGTGCCCATCTTTTCGAAAAGGCCATGGCACAGCACGTGACCGGCCGGGGGGAGGCTTTCGAGGACCTGCGCCGCCAGACCGACCGGCTGGAAAGCCAGGCCGACGCCGTCAAACGCCGCGTCCGGGGCCACATCCCCAAGGGAACCCTCATGCCGGTGGACAAGTTCCAGCTCTTTCGCTACCTGCGGGAACAGGACCAGGTGCTGGACTCGGTGGAAGAAGCCCTGAACTGGCTGTCCTACCGCATCGACCCCGGCATCCCCGAGCAACTGGGCGATGATTTCCTGGAGCTGGCCAACGCCGTGGTGGAGCTCATCGAGGCCCTCAGCCAGCTGGTCGACGGCGCCCGCAGGTATTTCAAATCCTTCTCCAACCAACAGCGTGACCAAGTAAAAAAAATGATCCACGACCTGCACCACCTGGAACACGGCGCCGACAAGATCGAAGACCGCATCAAGCGCAAGGCCCTCAACCTGAAGACCGACCCGGTAACCATCTTTCACATGGTGCGGCTGGCCGAGACCATCGGCGCCATCGCCGACCACGCCGAGAACGCCGGCGACATGATGCGCGCCATGCTGGCGCGCTGATACCGGCACGGGTGTACCGACGGAGACAGCCCATGAAGCGCAAGCGGAAAAAAAGCCTGAACCGCGAGGAACTGGCCGACCTGCTGGAACGCCTGGCACGGCAGTTGCGCGAGGGGACCGTTGCAATGGAGGGACGCTCGTGGCCGGTTTCCGACCAACTGGCGGTAAAAATCGGTTTCAGTGAAAAAAAGGGGCGCTTTACGGCCAAGCTCAAATGGCAGTGGTCCACCCTGGACGGCTACCCGGAAGAGGACCGGCGCGAGATCGCCCAATGGAAGGAATCCTTCAAAACGGTCAAAAAGCAGCTCAACGCAAGCTTCAAGAACCTGTTGCGCCAAGCCAGGGAGGGTGACGGGCTGCCGGACCCCGGGACGCTGGCGCAATTCGTAGCCCAGTCATACGCCTTCGCCCGCCATGCCGAACCCGAGTGGCGCGACGCCATGGATGAATACCTCGACCATCTCGGCAACCTGGAACGGGCCGTGCGCGAGGGGCGGCCCGAAACCGTGGCCCACGAGCTGCGTGACATCAAGAGCCGCGTGGCCGCCTGCCACCGCGAATTCAAGTAGCCGGCGAACACGGCCGGCCCGCCCGCAGAGGATCCTGTCATGACAATGGCCATCCGCATGTACGAAACCGGTGGCCCGGAAGTGCTGCGCTGGGAAGAAATCGATCCGGGCCGCCCCGGCCCCGGCGAAGTGCTGATCCGCCACGAAGCCGTGGGGCTCAACTTCATCGACGTTTACCACCGCACCGGCCTCTATCCCCTGCCGTCGCTTCCGGCCACACCGGGCCTGGAGGGTGCCGGTGTCATCGAAGAGGTGGGCCCCGGGGTTTCCCGGCTGCGTGTTGGTGACCGCGTGGCTTACGCCGGTCTGCCGCCCGGGGCCTACGCCCAGGCGCGCACCATTGCGGCCCACCGCCTGGTGCGCCTGCCGGACGGCATCTCCACCCGCCAGGGGGCCGCCATCATGCTCCAGGGCATGACCGCCCGCTACCTCCTCAGGGGGTGCTACCGGGTGCGCCGCGGCGACACCATCCTGATCCACGCCGCCGCCGGCGGTGTGGGCCTGATCGTGTGCCAGTGGGCACACTACCTGGGCGCCACCGTCATCGGTACGGTGGGCTCGCCGGAAAAAGCCGAACTGGCCCGGCGGAACGGCTGCGACCACCCCATCGAGTACCGACACGAGGACCTGGTCGCGCGGGTGCGGGAGATCACCGGGGGACGGGGGGTGGACGTGGTCTACGATTCAGTGGGCCGCGACACCTTCGATAAATCCCTGGACTGCCTGCGCCCCATGGGGATGATGGTCAGCTTCGGGCAGTCCTCGGGACCGGTTCCACCGCTGGACCTGGCCATGCTGGCGGCCAGGGGGTCGCTGTTTATCACGCGGCCCAGCCTGATGACCTACACGGCCGAACGCAAAGACCTGCTGGCGCATGCCCGGGACCTGTTCAACGTCATCGCGAAGGGTGCCGTGCAGGTCGAGATCCGGCAGACCTACCCGCTTTCCGAGGCCGCCCGCGCCCACGAGGACTTGGAGAGCCGCCGCACCCGGGGCACCAGCATCCTGATTCCGGACTAGCCGGCCGCAACCCCCTCCTGCTTGCATTCAGGGGCGCAAATGATTATACTCGGTGGTATGGAGAAGAACGAAAAAATACCCACTCCCAAGGAAATTGAAAAGGAAATCAGCGAGTTTCTGTCCAAGAAATTCGGCAGCAGCGTGCGCATGATTACGCCGCGTGTGCTCACCATGAATGCCGAAAGCGAGGGCGATGCAGGCGAGCAAAAGTCCGGCAGCGTCATCGATTTCGACCTCAAGCCGGAAGACCTGATCGCCTACCTGGACCAGTACATCATCAAGCAGGACATGGCCAAGGCGGTGCTGGCCACCAAGATCTGCACCCACTTCAACCGCATCCGCCGCACCCGCTCCGGCCGTGAGCAGGCCGGCGACATGGTGGGGCGCATCAAGAACAACATCCTTATGATCGGCCCCACCGGCGTGGGCAAGACTTACATGGTCAAGCTGATCGCCAACCGCATCGGGGTGCCTTTCGTCAAGGGCGATGCCACCAAGTTCAGCGAAACCGGCTACGTGGGCGGTGACGTGGAGGATCTGGTGCGCGACCTGGTGCGCGAGGCCGACGACGACATCGAGCTGGCCCAGCACGGTATCATCTACATCGATGAAATCGACAAAATCGCGGGCAGCCGGCACATCATCGGCGCCGACGTATCGCGCACCGGCGTCCAGCGGGCATTGCTCAAGCCCATGGAGGAGACCGAGGTCGAACTCAAGGTGCCCCACGACCCCATCTCCATGTTCCAGGAGATCGAGCGTTTCCGCAAGACGGGCGACCGCAAGAAACGCACCGTCAACACGCGCAACATCCTGTTCATCGTCAGCGGCGCTTTTTCTGAACTGCCGGAAATCATTCGCAAACGCATCGCCAGGCAGGGGATCGGTTTCGGTGCCCAGGTCCACGAGAGCCGCGACGAGACGGATTTCCTGCGCCACGTGAGCTCCGAGGACCTCATCAAGTTCGGCTTCGAGTCCGAATTCGTGGGACGGCTGCCGGTGCGCGCCGTGTTCGAGAAACTGGGCGAGGACGACCTTTTCGAGATCCTCAAAAACCCCAACAACCCCATCATCCTGGGCAAAAAACTGGACTTTGCCGCCTACGGCATTGACATCAAGTTCGACGATCGGGCGCTGCGCCTGCTGGCCGCCCGGGCCTTCAAGGAAAACACCGGCGCCCGGGGACTGGTCAGCGCCGTGGAAAAAGCGCTGCTGGAGTTCGAAAAACGGCTGCCCTCGCTGGAAATTCGCCATTTCGCGGTGACGCCCGGGATCATCGCGAAACCGCAGGCCGCCGTGGAACGGCTGGCCGCCGGGCCCCGCAAACGCGACCAACAGGAATTCCGGCGACTGGCGGCCGAGGAGCACGCCTTTATTCACGACTACATTCAAAACAACCGTGCCATGCTGGCCGAAAAGTACAACCTGGCCCTGACGCCTTCGCGCATCGCCATGGTGGCCACTTTTTACGCGCGCCACATCATGGACGTCGGCCACGTCATCCAGCGCGTCAAGCAGCTGCACGACGAGATCAAGAAAATCGAGCTTTACTTTTACAAAACCCATGATATCAATATCGTACTGGAGGAGGAGGCCATCGACTTCATCATCGAGCAGGTGATCGATGACATCCTCACTCTCCAGGAACTCGAGAAAAAGCTCTCCGAGGATTTCGAATACGGCCTCAAGCTGATCCGCGAAAAGACGGGCCGCAACCGTTTCTTCCTCACGCGCCGGGCCCTGACAGACCCCGAGGGATTTCTCGAAGACCTGATTCGCGACGAACTGAAACTGTCCGGACACTGAATCGACCTGCGTCCGCACCGCCGCCAGGGGGGTGCGGACGACAGCGGCACCCCTGAAAGCGAGACGCGCGCCACCGATCACCACAGGATGTGCGGGCCGCCGCAGAAAAGCCTCGTGACCCGCTGTGGCCCCCGGGCTCCCTGTGGTTGATTTTATTTTAGCCCGGCGGCCGGCCCGGACACCGGAGGGGCCGCCTCCTGAACCCAAGAAGGCAAATGACATATGATTGGCATATCGAAACTCTACTGCGGTACGGTGGAGCCGTCCGACGCACTGCGCTACGGGCGGCACTCCTCGAAACTGCCCTCCCACCTGCTGCAGTTTTCCGCCGACAAACGCCCGGTGGTGGTCTGGAATATCACCCGGCGCTGCAACCTGAAGTGCATCCATTGCTACGCCCATGCCCGGGACCGCGAGTTTGACGACGAACTGACCACCGGCGAGGGCAAACGGCTGCTCGACGACCTGGCCGCCTTCGGCGTACCGGTGGTGCTCTTTTCGGGCGGTGAGCCGCTGGTGCGCAAGGACCTTCCGGAACTGGCGGCCCACGCCGTGCAGAAAGGCATGCGTGCCGTGATCTCCACCAACGGCACCCTGATTACGCCGGAGAAGGCGCGCACCCTCAAGGAGATCGGACTTTCCTACGTGGGCATCAGCCTGGACGGCATGCAGGAGGTCAACGACCGTTTCCGGGGCATCAAGGGGGCCTTCGCGGCCGCCATGGAGGGCATCGAGAACTGCAAGGAGGCCGGCATCAAGGTGGGCCTGCGATTCACCATCAACAAGTTCAACCTGGCCGAAATCCCGCGCATCTTCGAACTGCTCGAAGAGCGGGACATCCCGCGGGCCTGCTTCTACCACCTGGTCTACGCCGGGCGCGGCTCCGAACTTGTCAAGCACGACGCCAGCCACGAGGAGACCCGCAAAGCGGTGGACCTGATCATGGACCTGACCCGCAAGCTCCACGAAAAGGGCAAGCCCAAGGAAATCCTGACGGTGGACAACCATGCCGACGGCCCTTACGTCTACCTGCGCCTGCTGCGCGAGGATCCCGAGCGGGCGGCAGAAGTACTCGAGCTGCTGCAGATGAACGAAGGCAACAGTTCGGGCCGCGGCATCGGCTGCGTCAGCTGGGACGGAGAAGTTTACGCCGACCAGTTCTGGCGCCACTACAGCTTCGGCAATGTCCGGCAGCGGCCGTTCTCAGAGATCTGGACGGATCTTTCCGAACCGCTCATGGGCAAGCTCAAGGAGAAGAAAAAATACGTAAAGGGGCGCTGCGCCCGCTGCCGCTGGCTGGACATCTGCGGGGGGAACTTCCGGGTGCGCGCCGAGGCCGTCACCGGCGACCTGTGGGCGCCCGACCCCGCCTGTTACCTTACGGACGAAGAAATTTCCTGAAAAGGAGAAGCCATGCTGTTTCCCGACTACCGACCCCGGCGCATGCGCGCCAGTGAAGCCCTGCGGCGCATGATCCGGGAGACCGAACTGTCTCCGGACGACTTCATCTACCCCCTGTTCGCGGTGGGCGGCAGGAAGGTGGCCGAGCCTATCTCATCGCTGCCGGGCCAGTACCACTACTCGGTGGACAACATCGCCGCCGAGGCCCGCAAGGCCTGGCAGCTGGGCATCCCGGCGGTGATCCTCTTCGGGGTGCCGGACAGCAAAGACCCGCTGGGTACCCGGGCCTATGCCAAAGACGGCATCGTGCAGCAGGCCGTGCGGGCCGTCAAGGACCGCGTGCCGGAGATGGTGGTGATCACCGACGTGTGCCTGTGCGCCTATACCGATCACGGCCACTGCGGCGTGGTGGAAGGCGAGGTCATCGACAACGACGCCTCGCTGGATCTGCTGGCGCGCACGGCCCTGTCCCACGCCCGGGCCGGCGCCGACATGGTGGCCCCCTCGGACATGATGGACGGACGCGTGGGCGAGATTCGCGACAGCCTGGACGAAAAGGGCTTCAGCCACGTACCCATCATGGCCTACAGCGCCAAGTACTGCTCGGCCTACTACGGTCCGTTTCGCGAAGCGGCCGACTCGGCGCCGCGCTTCGGCGACCGGCGCACCTACCAGATGGACCCGGCCAACGCCCTGGAGGCCGTGCGTGAGGCGACGCTGGATGTCGAAGAGGGCGCCGACATCATCATGGTCAAGCCCGCCCTGGCCTATCTGGACGTCATCTGCCGCGTGCGCCAGGAAATCGACCTGCCCGTGGCGGCCTACAACGTCAGCGGCGAGTACGCCATGATCAAGGCGGCCGCCAAGATGGGCTGGCTGGACGAGAAAAGGGTGATGATGGAGACCCTGACAGCCATCAAGCGCGCCGGCGCCGACATGATCCTGACCTATTTTGCCCCCGCCGCGGCAAGGATACTGAACGCATGAACCACGTTGAAAATCACAAACCCCACGGACATCCCCACGGCGGCCACCCCGGCAAGGCAACCAACGACACCCTGCGGCTGGTGGCCTGGGAAATCACGCGCAACTGCAACCTGGCCTGCGTGCACTGCCGGGCCTCGGCCACCATGGGGCCCTACAGCGGCGAACTGGACACGCCCGCCGCGCTGCGGCTGCTGGACCAGATCGCGGAAGTGGGCAAATGCATTGTCATCCTGACCGGCGGCGAACCCCTGCTGCGCGAAGACATCTTCGAGGTGGCGGCCCACGGCAACGAACTGGGTCTGAGAATGGTCATGGCCGTCAACGGCACCCTGGTGACACCCGAAAACGCCGCGCGCATGGCCGGCGCCGGCATCCAGCGCATCAGCATCAGCCTGGACGGCGCCAGCGCCGAGAAGCACGACGCCTTCCGCGGCGTGCCCGGCGCCTTCGACGGCGCCCTGCGGGGCATCGAGCTGATCAAGCAGGCGGGCATCGATTTTCAGGTCAACACTACCGTCACGCGCGCCAACCTGGAGGAAATTCCGCGCATAGAGGATCTGGCCGTGCAGCTGGGCGCCGTGGCGCACCACATCTTCCTGCTGGTACCCACCGGCCGCGGAAAATACATCTCCGACCAGGCCATCACGGCCGAGGAGTACGAACGCACCCTGCACTGGTTCTACGATCAGCGTGAACGCACCCAACTGCAGCTCAAGGCCACCTGCGCCCCCCACTACTACCGCATCCTGCGCCAGCGGGCCAGGGACGAAGGCAAGACGGTCACCTTCCAGTCCCACGGCCTGGACGCCGTCACCCGCGGCTGCCTGGGAGGCACGGGGTTCTGCTTCATCTCCCACCGCGGCATCGTGCAGCCCTGCGGCTTTCTGCACGTAGACAGCGGCGACGTCACGCGGCAGGACTTCGGCGACATCTGGTATCGCTCCAAGGTCTTTCTTGATCTGCGCAATTATGATAAGCTGACCGGAAAGTGCGGCCGCTGCGAGTACAAGCGCGTCTGCGGCGGATGCCGCGCCCGGGCCTACGAGGCCACCGGCGACTATCTGGCCGAAGAACCGCTCTGCCTCTACGAACCCCGGCGCCGGGAAAACCGGCCCGACGCTTCGAGGAATGGGTCATGAAAATCCGATCGCTGATGATACCGGACCCCATCACCATCACCCGGGACACCACCGTCACCGAGGCCATCGAGCTGATGAAGCACAACTCCATCCGCCACCTGCCGGTGGTGGCCGAGCACAACCGCCTGGTGGGTTTCGTCACCCTGGCCGACATGAAACAGGGCCTGATCCCCTCCATGGTGGGCGACCTCACGCTGGAGGACCTGATGATCAGGAACCCCATCAGCGTGGGGCCGGACGACGACATCGAAATCGGGGCCCAGCTCATCTACAAGAACAAGATCGGCGGCATGCCGGTGGTGGAGAACGGCCGCCTGGTGGGCATCATCACGGCCACGGACATGCTGCGCACCTTCATCGACATGATGGGCATGCTCTCGGCCAGTTCCCGCGTGGACGTGGAAATCGAAGAAAAACCGGGCGCCTTTAAGAAGGCCACACAAATCATTCACGACAGCGGCGGCGACATCATCAACGTGGGAATGACCACCCGCAGCGCCGGTAAACGCACCTATTACTTCCGACTGACGTCGTGCAAGACCGCCGGCATCCGGAAGGCCCTGGAAGACGAGGGCTTCACCGTCGTGTCGGCCATGGACTGAGTCGGCCGGTTTGCGCGATCCCTGTCTTCGGGGGTGAAGAGGAAAAGCCGCTGCCCTTGCAAAGCTTTCGAGGTTGCCCATGAAAACCCGATTAGGAGATTTCCCGCTGCGAGCCACGGGCCGATATCTGCTCTGCGCACTGATCGTCCTGTTGACAGCCGCCTGTACCACCATGGTCCGAAAAGACCCGCCGCGCATCCAAGTGGCCGACATCCGTCCCGGGGAAGTCAAGGCCATGGAGGCCCACTTTCTGGTCACCCTGCGGGTCATCAACCCCAACGACAGCGACCTGTCCATCAAGGGACTGAGCTGTGACCTGGCCATCAACGGCCGTCGCATCGCCTCGGGCGTATCCAGCGACAGCCGTGTCATTCCGGCCTTTGGAAGCGACACGCTGGAAGTGAAGGTGTATTCCTCCATGGTCACGATGGCCGGAGCCGTCATCGGCATGCTCCAGCAGGCCCGGCACACCGGCAGGGGACCGGAAGAGATCGACTACGAACTTTCCGGGAAACTGAAGCTGGGCGGTTTTTTCTCCTCGATGCCGTTTTCCACCAAGGGACGGCTTTCGCTGGCCGACCAGAGCACCGCGCAGTGACCGGGGCCTACGAACAAATCATCCGTGACAACCTGGAACGGCTTTACCGCGACCTTGCCGGGGACCTGGCACGCGCCCTTCCGGCCCAGCGCCGGGACCAACGATTCGTTTTCCCCGCCTTTGGGAGGCGCTGTGTGATCGCGCCCGACGGAATCACCCTGGGGGATCGCCCCCAGACCGGCCCGGTGGGCATTCTTATTTCGCTGTATGCCCTGCATGTGGAAAACCGGGAGATGCGGCTGCAGCCCCTTCGGGCCTTCAAGGAGCTTCCCGACAGCATGCCCTACGCCGGGGCCTTCGCGGCGCGCACCGAGCAGACGCTGGTCCCCCACGTAGCCCGCATCGCGCAGGCGGCCGACCGCATCGAGAAAACCTTCGGCGGACACCCGCCACCCGAGGGCACGGGCGGCGACTTCGGCTTCGTACTCTACCCCCTTCCCAAAATCGCCCTGTGTTATATTTTCTACGAGGCCGACGAGGACTTCCCGGCGGCGGCTACCTGCCTGTACTCGAATAACGCCGACCTTTTTCTGCCCACCGACGCCCTGGCCGACGTGGGTGAATACACTTCTTCAAGGATGCTCTCCCTGCTGCACGATCCGTCGGCACGGGGGAAATCCACAACCTGAGACAGCAGGAGGAACATTATGAGCGTCAAAACCTGGAAGAGCGACGAGGTCACCATCGAAATCGACTACGACAAGTGCAACGGCAGCGCCATGTGCGTGGACCAGTGCCCCGGCGAAGTCTATGAACTGCAGGACGGCAAGGCCGTGGCCGCCTACATCGACCAGTGCATCCAGTGCTGCACCTGCGTGGAGGTATGCCCCCAGGCGGCCATCACGCACAGCGCCTGCGAATAGCCCGCCACCCCGGATCCCCGGACGGGCCCGCTTTGCTCAAGGCGGGCGGGTCCCCCGGGCTCTGCCGACAGTCCCCTTTTCCCCATTCCCGGCGTGCCGGGACACTATGGAATACCACCCTGCCCGTTGAGGTTTATATAAGTTATTATAAGTATCTCTTTATCAATACACCAAAATTTTCTTGACTAATATTCCTTTTTAAGGCATTAGAAGCTGCCATATCAACCAGTTCGGGAAAAACCCCGTGCTTTCCACCGAAAGGAATATCGTGATGAGGAAAAACCGGTTTATAATCGCGGCAGTGATGATTCTCGGCTTGGCTCTCTGCGGACCGGCCGTCGCAGGCGAGGCCCTCATGATGGCCACTACCACCAGCACCGACAACACCGGCCTGCTGGACTACCTGGCGCCCGAATTCACCCGCGACACCGGCATCCCCCTGAAATGGGTGGCGGTGGGGACCGGCAAGGCCCTCAAGCTGGGCCAGAACTGCGACGTGGACGTGCTGATGGTGCACGCCCCCGAGGCCGAGAAAAAATTCGTGGCCGACGGCTACGGCGTGAACCGCCGCAGGGTGATGTACAACGATTTCGTGCTCATCGGCCCCAAGGCGGATCCGGCCCGCATCAAGGGGCTGGACGTCAGGCAGGCCTTTCACAAAATCGCAGAAAAAAAGGCTTTTTTCATCAGCCGCGGCGACAACTCGGGTACCAACAAGAAAGAAATCAAGCTCTGGAAACTGGCGGGCATGACGCCGCCCGAAAAGCAGTCCTGGTATGTCCAGAGCGGCCAGGGGATGCTCTCAACCATCAACATCGCCGCCGAGCGCGGTGGCTACACCCTCACCGATCGCGGCACCTACATCAAATACGAGGCCTCCCGGAAGGGGAAATCGCCTTTCGCCATCCTGGTGCAGGGATCGCCGGAGCTGTTCAACCAGTACGGCGTCATCGTCATCAACAAGCAGCGATGCCCCAAGGTGCGCGACGACCTGGCACGCCGCTTCAGCGACTGGATCACCTCAACGCGTGCCCAGAAGCTGATCGCCGATTTCAAACTGCTGGGCAAGCCCCTGTTTACGCCCAACGCCGGGGCCCGTTAGGAGCGGCGCACCACCATGCGGCCGCGGGCGAGGCATCATGGATGCGGGCCGCAAACAGGAAGAAGGGGAAGAGCTTCTTTTCTCTTTTAAACCTCTTTCGTTGACTTTCCGATCCAAAAAAGGTTTATATGGCGTCAAAATAACCGAAATGGAGCCTTTGTGCCATGTCTGACGCCCCGAAAACCTTTCTCAGCACCCGGGAAGTAGCCGAACTGCTGGACGTCAATGAAAAGGTGGTCTATTCCCTGATCTCCGAAAAGGGCCTGCCGGCCTGCAAGGTGACCGGCAAGTGGATCTTCCCGCGCCACCTGGTGGAGGCCTGGATCGACAGCCACGTGATCAACTACCCCAGCCGGTCCGGCATTTCCCCGGCCGGCGACCCGCTGATCATCGCCGGCAGCAACGACCCACTGCTGGAGCGCACCATCGCGCTCTTCAACAGCCGCTTTCCCGACCACCTGTGCGTCTTCGGCTCCACCGGCAGCCTCGGCGGGCTGCAGGCGCTGAACCGCGGGCGCTGCCACATGGCCACCTCCCACCTGATGCACGGCGACGGGCAGGAGTACAATTTCGCGTACCTGGCCGAACACATCCAGGGGCCGCTGCCCACGGTGGTCAACTTCTGTTTCCGTGAGCAGGGACTCATCGTGGCCCCGGGAAACCCCGAAAAGATCTGCGGCGTCGCCGACCTGGGGCGCCCCGGCATTCGCCTGGCCAACCGTCCCGAAGGCACCGGCACGCGGCTGCTGCTGGAGCACGAGCTGCACAAGGCCGGCATCGATCCGGCCGGCATCGAGGGCTTCCAGCGGGAGTTTCCCACCCATCTGGCGGTGGCCTTCGAGGTGCTGGCGGGCCGGGCCGACGCCGGCATGGGCATCCGGGCGGTGGCCGCCCTGCTGGGGCTGGACTTCATCGCCGTGCGCCGCGAACGATACGACTTCCTGGTTTCCCGGGACCTGTTTTTCGAAAGGTCCATCCAGCGTTTTTTGGGCCTGCTGCAGGAGAAGGAATTCCATCGGCTGGCTCAGACTTTCCAGGGCTACGATGTGCGCCTGTGCGGGCGCATCACCTATGCGGAGGAATAGCGCGCCAAGATGGATTTCCTTCTGGACGGTTTTGTGCAGGCCTTCACGCTCCTGTGGCGCCAGGATCCGGCGGTCTTTTCGGCCATCGGCACCACCGTGCGGGTGTCCACGGCGTCTGTGCTGCTGAGCCTGCTGCTGGGCATCCCGGCCGGCTTCGTGCTGGGCTACGCCGAGTTTCCCGGCAAGCGCAGCCTGCGCACCCTGGTGGACACCCTGCTGTCGCTGCCGACGGTCTTCATCGGCCTGTTGGTGTATGCTTTCGTCTCGCGGAGGGGTCCCCTGGGGGAACTGGGCCTTCTCTTCACCCTGCCGGCCATCGTCATCGGCCAGACCATCCTGGCCCTGCCCGTCATCACGGCCCTGACGGCAGCGGCTGTCGAGGCCCTGGACCGCCGGCTGCGACCCACCCTCACCGCTCTGGGCGCCGATGGCCGGCAGATCCTGTTGACCACCGTGCGCGAAGCGCACTTCGGCATCCTCACGGCGGCTGTGACGGCCTACGGCCGGGTGATGACCGAAGTGGGCATCTCCATGATGGTGGGGGGCAACATCAAGTGGCACACCCGCACCATCACCACCGCCATCGCCCTGGAAACCGGCAAGGGGGAATTCGCCACCGGCATCGCCCTGGGCCTGGTGCTGCTGGCCATCGCGCTGGGCGTCAACTTCAGCCTCTCCCTGCTCAAGCGCAGGTGGCAGGCCTGAACCGCTTCCTGGAAATGCCCATGGCTGATGAACTCTACCGCCTGAAAAACCTGACGGCCGCCTATGACGGCAAACCCGTGCTGCGCATCGGAAGCCTGGTCATCGAGCACGGCTCGGCCGTGGGCTTTGCCGGGCCCAACGGCAGCGGCAAGAGCACGCTGCTGCGCATCCTGGCCCTGATGGAAAAACCGGCGGCCGGGGCGTTTCGTTTCCGCGGGATGCCGCTGCAGGAGATCTCCTTTTCCCAGCGGCGGCGGGTGTCGCTGCTGCTCCAGGAACCGTACCTGCTGAAACGCTCGGTCTTCGAAAACGTGGCCTACGGTCTAAAGGTGCGCGGCGTGCGCCGGGACATCGCGCGGCGGGTGCTCGAGAGCCTGTCGTGGGTGGGCCTGGACGCGGATTTCTGTCGCCGCCGGTGGCACCAGCTCTCGGGCGGAGAGGCCCAGCGCGTGGCCCTGGCCGCCCGCCTGGCGCTCAAACCGGAGGTGCTCATCCTGGACGAACCCACCGCCAGCGTGGACGCCCACAGCGCCTACCTCATCCGGGAGGCGGCGGCCCGCGCCCGGCGTATGTGGGGCGCCAGCCTGCTGATCGCCAGCCACAATCATCAGTGGCTGGAAGAGGTCTGCGAACGGGTGGTGTTCCTGTTCCAGGGGCGCATCGTGGACGCCGGTCTGGGAAACGTCATCTTCGGCCCCTGGAAACGCCGCAACGACGGCCGCGTGGAAAAAAGCCTCGCCGCAGACCAGAAGATCGTCCTGCCCGCCCCTTCCGGCCGGCGGCAGGTGGTCATCATCGACCCCGCCCGCATGCGCCTGTCCGCCGACCGGCCGTTGTCCGGCGGGACCTGCCTCGCGGGAACGGTGCTCTCCATCGCCCACCGCCCGCACACCGACGCGTTCCTGGTGACCGTATCCGTGGACGGCCACCATTTCAACGTGCGCATGGCACCGACGGCCTTCCGCCGCCTGTCTCTTTGGCCGTCAGACCCCGTCTACCTAAGCTTCGACCCCCACGACGTCCACTGGCTGTAACGGCTGTCCCCCGGGTGCGGCACGGCCTTGACATCCGGCCCGGCGGTCTTATTATGCCTGCGTCCGCTGTGCGGTAGCATACAAAACAGTCTGTTTTTCTTAAATATATTCAAAATCGAGAGTCGACCTCATGGCTGTTATCAGAAAATACATGTCTTCGGTGGCCTGGAACCTTTTCCTGATCACCACGGGGGCCGTGGTTTTCGCCATCGGTCTCAACGGCATTGCCGTGCCCCACAAGTTCATCACCGGCGGCACCACCGGCCTCAGCCTGCTGATCTACTACTACACCGGGCTGCTCAACCCCGGCATCTGGTACTTCCTCATCAACATCCCCATCTTCGTGGTGGGCTGGCTGTTCGTCAGCCGGCGCTTCTTTCTCTACAGCATCTACGGCACGGTGGTCTTTTCGGCGGCCATCGAGCGCATCTCGCTGCAGATCCCCGTGCACGACCCCATGCTGGCCGTTCTGGCCGCCGGCATCCTTCTGGGCATCGGTTCGGGCATCACCCTGCACTCCCTGGGATCGGCGGGCGGCAACGACATCATCGCCATCATCCTGCACCAGAAATTCAACGTCCGCATGGGAACGTTCTACATAATGTTCAACCTGGTGCTGTTCGGCTTCAGCTTCAGCGTGCTGAACACCGACCTGGTGCTGTACTCGCTGGCGCTGAGCTTTGTCATCTCCCAGGTACTGGACTACGTACTGACCATTTCCAACCAGCGCAAACTGGTGCTCGTCATCTCGGACAAGGCCGATGAAATCATGCAGGTGATCACCGGGAAGCTGCACCGCGGGGTGACCTTCCTCAACGGCACCGGCGCCTACACCGGCCGGCCCAAGAAGGTCATCTTGACCGTGGTGCACAACTACCAGATCAAGCGCCTGGAGGATGCCGTCTTCAGCTGCGACGAGAACGCCTTCGTGATCATGGGAAACACGTTTAACGTGCTGGGCCGCGGCTTTTCCCGCCGCAAGGTCTACTGAGGCCCGCCGGGCTACAGGTGCTCGGCCACCGTCACGGTGCGCTCGTAGAGCATGTGCACGTAGCTGCCCATCTCGTTGTCGTACCAGCCGTAGATGACGGCCTGGGTCACCGGAACGCGCACGATGGTGTCCTTCAGCAGCGGCAGCACCTCTTTTTGCAGGCCGGGCACCTGGCTCAGGTCGATGGTGGTTTCGGCCGTGCGGGTGTGGGTCTCATGGCCCTCGATGGTGGCCGCCACCTGCGGCATACCGATGATGTCGCAGGAGACGTTCTGCTCTTCGGTGTAGTAGAGGTAGCCGTGGGGATCATCCTCGGCTGCCTGACGGTAGACGCCGTTGATGGTCTCCCGGCGGATGAATTCGCTGGAGTGGTCCTCCTGCAGGTTGATCACCAGGATAATCAGAGACCCGGTGGCCGTAGGGATGCGCACCGACTCGGCGATAAAACCGATCTCCTCCATCTCGGGAATCACCAGGCGCAGGGCGTTGGCCGCCCCGGTGGTGGTCAGGATGATGTTGTTCATAATGCTGCGGTTCTTGCGAAGGTCGGTCTTGCCGGCCTTGGGCAGGCGGTCGAGCACCGACTGCGAACCGGTGGCGGCGTGGACCGTGGCCATGGAGGCGGACAGGATGCGCTGATGGCCGAAAGCGTTGATGAGCGGCTTCATCATGTGCGCCAGGCAGGTGGTGGTGCACGAAGCGTTGGAGATCAGGCAGTGCCGGCGCGGGTCGTAGTCATGGGCGTTGATGCCCATCACGGTGGTAACGGCGTCCTCGGGCATGGGCTGGCGCTTGTCCTTGATTTTGAAGGGGGCCGAGGCGATGACCTTCTGAACGCCGCGTTCCAGGTGCCCCCGCAGGGCGCCCTTGGGGTCGTCGGCCGGCAAGGTGGGGTCTAAAAACTGTCCGGTGGTGTCCACCACGATGGAAACGTCGTGGCGGTCCCACTCGATGTCCAGGGGATTCCGGTGGGTTCTCAGGAAAGTGAACGGCACACCGTCCACCACCATGGTGCCCCGATCCTCGTCGATCTCGCCGACGACGGGCTTTCCCCGGAAGCCGTACAGGTAGCCTTCCAGGGCGCCGTACGTCGAGTCACGCTCCAGGTAGTGGGCGATGTCCGCCAGCGAGGTGCCGGCCTGGCGGCCGATGTTGACCACGATGTGCCGGAAATATTTGCGGGCCACGTGGGTCCAGGCGGTCAGTTTGCCGATACGGCCGAAGCCGTTGATCCCCAGCGTCAGGTCACTCGCGAAGTCCGTCATTTCGTGCAGCCCTCCCTTAAGGCGTTCGCTTTCAGCGGTTAGTTCCCATGCCTACCGACGGCCGGCAGCGCCACCGCGCACCCCGCGGCCAACGGCCGTCACATCTCGATAAATCCGCGGTACACCGCCCCGGACTGGCCGTCCATGCTGATGAAGTCCCCGGCCTTCAGAATGGTCTGGCCGATGGTGCACTTCTTGTCCTTTTCTTCGCACACCATGGTGCCGCAGCCTACCACGCAGGTCTTGCCAAGCCGGTGCGCCACTACGGCGGCATGGGAAGTCAGCCCGCCGCGGGCCGTCAGCAGACCGTCGGCGGCATGAATCTCGCGAATGTCGTCGGGCACCGTATCGCTGCGCAGCAGGATCAGCGAGGTGTCGGGTTCGTTCTCCCGCCAGCGCCGGATCTCTTCCAGATCGAAGACCACCCGCCCGCTCATGGCACCGCCGCTGACACCGATGCCGTGGCCGATGACCTCCATCTTGGAGATCACCGTAAGGTCGAAGGTCGGCACCTTCTTGCGCTGACGGATGACCATGTCGCGCGTCTGCAGGAGGTAGAGGTCCTCCACGGCGTCGCTTTCGAAGGTGAACTCCATCTCCTGGGGGCTCCATCCCTGGTCTTCAATGAGGTTCACGGCGATGTTCCGCAGGGCGCCGTAGATAAGCGGGAAATGCGTCTCCAGGGTGATGTCGGTGTCGCGCATCTCGGATTCCTGCTGGCGGATGGAGATGGGCAGGGTGTTGACCAGGCCGGCCACCACGTCCTCGCCCTGGTTGCCGATGGTG
>Ga0256835_1000395_pt1 | contig 33320 bp, 41 predicted proteins | sample PIR30metaG_FD_185972 | JGI IMG/M metagenome (GOLD analysis project Ga0256835, IMG submission 185972) | Hydrothermal vent microbial communities from East Pacific Rise, Pacific Ocean - PIR-30 | ecosystem: Environmental > Aquatic > Marine > Hydrothermal vents | place: Pacific Ocean: East Pacific...
AGAGGTGTGCCCCGTCTGTAACGGCACCGGCAAGATCGGCCCCAGCATCCTGCTCATCGAGACCATCGAGAACCGCCTCAAAGAGATCCAGGAAAAACACCACTTCAAGAAACTCACCCTCCAGGTACACCCCTTCGTCGAAGCTTATATCAACAAAGGCCTCCTGAAATCGATCCGCCGCGAGTGGAACAAAAAATACAACTGCAAACTCGACGTCCAACCCCTCACCAGCCTCTCCTTCCTCGAATTCCACTTCCTCGACCCTTACGGCGACGAGATCATCGTCTGACCGCAGCTACGTAGACAACTACGTAGCTCCCTCAAAACACACAGCTCCATCTTATTGCTATACAGTACATTACCGGACCACATAAATCCTCCCTGTCAGCACTTTTCTTGCAGTATCTGAAAAGTGTCCTCAAAAATATCTTTTCCTGTAAACAGACTGAGGATGAATTTCCGTGAACTTCCCGGCCGGGGAGAAAGGAGCGGTTGCGCAAATCCGGGGTTTTTGTATTTTTATACGCCGTTTTGAACATTTTTGGAACGTAAACGGATTAGGTAACGAAGAAACGGATGAAGATGATGAAAAAGACGATGATGTTACTGGCAGCCTGGACAGTGCTGCAGGTCACGATGACGGGTCAGATCGTGAATCCCGTACACTGGAGCTATTCGGTCGAGAAGATATCGGAGGATGAGGTCGACCTGGTCTTCACCGCCAGGATCGATGACAAGTTCCACCTTTATGGCCTTGACATTCCCGACGGGGGGCCTGTCCCCACCTCCTTCCATTTTGAACCGTCTGAAGGATACAAGCTGATCGGAAAGGTCAAGGAGGCATCGGAAGGGGAGACCATTTACGATGATAATTTCAAAATGAAGCTGACGGTCTTCAGTGGCAAGGCCGTCTTCAAGCAGCGGGTGAAGCTGCTGGAGGAAGGTCCGGTGACCGTAAAGGGATCGCTGGAGTTCATGTGTTGTGACAACTCCCGTTGCATTCCCCCGCAGGAGGAGGAATTTTCCTTCACCTTGAAGAAGGGGGGTGAGGCTATCGTCAGTGGCGGAGGCTCACAGGCCCGTGAGGCTGGCGGGGTGGCGGCGGAAGCCGCCCCGGCCGCCGCCGGCGAGGCCGCCCCGGTGATGCAGGGGCAGATCGACCTGCAGGTGCAGGGCCAGGCGGTGACTCCGCCCTCCGGAACACCCAAGGAAGAAGAAGCCCCCTCTCCCACCCAACCCGAGAAAGACCGCTCCCTCTGGCTCTTTTTTCTCCTCTCCCTGGGAGCGGGTCTGCTGGGCACCCTCACCCCCTGCGTCTTCCCCATGATCCCCATGACCGTGGCTTTCTTCTCGCGCAGCATGGGCAGCCGCAGCAAGGCGATCCTCCAGGCCTTCATCTTCGGGGTGTCGATCATGCTCATCTATACCTCGGTGGGGCTGATCGTCTCGCTCACGAGTGCGGGGGCCGACTTTGCCAACACGCTCAGCACCCACTGGCTGCCCAATCTGATCTTCTTCCTGCTGTTCGTCACTTTTGCGGCGGCCTTCCTGGGCATGTTCGAGCTGGTGCTGCCCAACAGTCTGATCACCAAAGCCGACCAGCAGGTCGATAAGGGTGGCATGCTGGCCGCTTTCTTCATGGGCCTCACGACGGTGCTGGTCTCCTTCAGCTGCACAGGTCCCATCGTGGGGGCCCTGCTGGTGGAGGCCGCCTCGGGGGAGGTGTGGCGCCCCACCATCGGCATGCTCGGATTCGGCGTGGGCTTTGCCCTCCCCTTCACGCTGCTGGCCGTCTTCCCCTCCTGGCTCAAGGGCCTGCCCAAATCGGGCGGCTGGCTCAACTCCGTCGAGGTGGTGCTGGGCTTCCTCGTACTGGCCCTCTCGCTGAAGTACCTCTCCAACATCGACCAGACCTACTCACTCCACCTGATGAGCCGGGAGGTGTATCTGTCCATCTGGATCGTCATCTTCTCCCTGCTGGGATTCTACCTGCTGGGAAAGATCAAGTTCAAGAAGGACAGTGACCTGCCCTATGTGAGTTTCCCAAGGCTGGTGGTGGTGATCGCCGTCTTTTCGTTCGTGGTGTACCTTATCCCCGGCCTCTTCGGCGCACCGCTGAAGGGCATCTCGGGACTGCTGCCTCCGATGAGCTCGCAGTCGTTCACACTGGCGGCCCCGCCGGCAGCGGCCGTGCCCGCCTCCTCCGGGGCGGACACCCCCGCCAGCCTCTGTGACACCCCCAAATACGCCGACAAACTGGAAATGCCGCCGGGATTGGCTACCTACTTCGACTATAAGCAGGCCCTCAGCTGTGCCCGCAAACAACGCAAACCGCTGCTGCTCGACTTCGTCGGCCACGCCTGTAGCAACTGCAAAGAGATGGAAACCACCGTTTTCACCGACCCGGAAGTGATCCGCATGCTGAAAGACCATTTCGTCATCGTCAAACTCTATGTGGACGACCGCACCAAACTGCCAGAAGAGGACTGGACCACTTCGACCGTCGATGGTAAGGTGAAGAAGAAGATGGGGCAGGTGAACGCCGACCTGCAGATCTCCCGTTACAAGACTAACACACAGCCCTTCTATGTGATCATCGACAACAACGAACAGACCTTGGGCAAACCGTTAGGACACACCCTGGACAAACAGGAGTTCCTCGATTTCCTGAAGAAAGGAAAAGAGGCTTTTGACAAACAAAAATGATATTCCGAAGATATTAACAAGAGGGTTATTCTTTTGCCAGGATCTTTTTCAGATATTCGGCCAGTTCTCCGGCGGGCAGGGAAATCTGTTCGCCGCTTTGCATGTTGCGGAGGGAGACCTTCCCGGAAGCGATCTCATCCTCCCCCATGAGCACGACATAAGGGATCCCTTTCTGGTTGGCATAGTTCATCTGTTTTTTGAGCTTGGCAGGGTCGGGATACACCTCGGTGGCGATGCCTGCGCGGCGCAGTGCGGCGGCCAAGGGCAGAACGTGACTGATCTCGCCGGCGCCGAAGTGGATGAAGAGCACCGTGGTGGTCCGGGCGGTCTCTTCGGAAAACTTGCCGGTATTGAGCATCACGTCATAGATGCGGTCGGCGCCGAAGGAGACCCCCACACCCGAGACGCCGGACATGCCGAAGATGCCGGTGAGGTCGTCGTAGCGGCCGCCGCCGCAGATGCTGCCGATCTCCCACTCTTTGGCCGTCACCTCGAAGATGGTGCCGGTATAGTAGTCCAGGCCGCGTGCCAGGGTGAGATCGAAAACCACTTCCTGCCGCAGACCGCTCTGCCGGAGATGGTCGAGGAGCTGCCGCATCTCCTCCAGTCCGCGGCGCCCCGTCTCAGAGGCATCCAGCAAATTGTGTAAAAACCGCAGCTTTTCTGACTCACTCCCCTCATATTCAAGCACCGGCAATAACTCGTCGATGCTTTCCCCGTCAAGCCCTCGCTCCTGAAGTTCGGCTACGACACCTTCCTTCCCGATCTTGGCCAGCTTGTCAATGGCAACGGTCATCTCGCGCATCTTCTCCCCCGCCCCGATCACCTCGGCGATGCCGGCGAGCACCTTGCGGTTGTTCAGGCGGATGGTCACCGGCACGTCAAGGCGGGTGAACACCTCGTCAATGATCATCGTCAGCTCGGCCTCATTGAGGAGGGAGGAACTGCCAATGACGTCGACATCGCACTGGTAGAACTCGCGGTAACGTCCCTTCTGAGGCCGGTCGGCACGCCATACGGGCTGGATCTGATATCTCTTGAAGGGGAAGGTGATCTCGTTGCGGTGCTGCACCACAAAGCGTGCGAAGGGGACGGTCAGGTCGTACCGCAAGCCCTTCTCCGCAATCTTCAGCGAGAGCTGCCGGGCATCCATCGAAAGCAGCTCCTCACGGTCGATGCCCCGGAGGAAGTCGCCGGAGTTGAGAATGCGGAAGAGAAGACGGTCGCCCTCCTCGCCATATTTCCCTAACAGCGTGGAGAGGTTCTCCATCGCCGGCGTCTCGAGCGGCTGGTAACCGTACCGAACAAAGACCCCCTCGATGGTCCGAAAGATGTGGTTACGCCGCATCATCTCCTGCGGCGGGAAATCCCGCGTTCCCTTCGGGATGGACGGTCTCTGCGTGGCCATGACGTTCAAAAAATTGATGGAGGGACAAAGATAGTCCCAAATCGTCAACAAAAAAACCGGAGAGCATATCTCAGAACTTGCCGAGACGTTTCAGGTCGGAGGGCAAGAGGCCGTCAGGTTTCTTTTTGGAGACGAGGTGGTAGTTGAAATAATACATTTCCCCCTGGGGATCGAGGATCATTTTGTACACCCTGCCCTCCTCGGCGTTCTCGCCAGGCCCCACCTTAAAGAGGAAGGCCATCCTGGGATCGGGATTTTCGAGGGCTTTATCGATCTCATCGCGGCTCACCAGACGGAAAGGATGCGGATAAAGGGCTTTGATGGCGCCGGCATCGCGTAAATCGGGCGCCAGGTCTTCGCGAGCCAACCACAATTCCTTCTCCGCCAGGTCTTGCATGTTCACATTGTAATATTTCAGATAGCGGAATTTCAGCGAGGGGTTACCGGGATGCTGCAAGATATTGGTGACATGACGCTGAATGAAACGAAGGATCACCTCCATCTTGGCCACATAACCATCATCTTCGGCGCCGGAATAAGCAAGCGGGAAAGAACAGAACTCCGGCATCTTCGAAAGGCTGTTGACAGGATCCCCCAGAAGAAGGTTGAGGAAATCGTAATTCACCCCCGCCCGGTCTTTTTCAAAAGCCGTGGAAGTGAGCATGAGGAACGAATAGGAGGGATCCTTCATCCTTTTCTTGAATTCGTCGGTGTTGATAAACTCATAGGGAGTGATGTTCCACACCTTCTCGACGGCATCTTTCACCACGGCATTGAAGAGGGAGAAAGGATCATCTTCCAGAACGACACAGGTGGTGGAAGCTTTGAAAGCCTTCATCTGTGCTTCGGTAGGGAAAGGCCCCTGGGCCCACAGGAGGAGGGGAGAGGTCAGGAACCAAAGAGCGGAGAACACGATCTTCTTCATGGGTATAGGTTTTTGGATGATGGGGTCAAGTTTTTCCGGGAGGGATCATTTCCCCACCGGCAGGTACACCGGGTTCCGTTCGTTAAACTTCCGGATGTACAAAAAACGCAATTGTTTCCGTTTGGCAGGCCCCAAACGGACATATTCGTCATAAAGCTCAGGGTCGCGCATCAGGGCCACCTCGACACTCTGGTTGGAATATTCCATGATCTTGCCGGTCTCGAAATCCAGGATAAATTGACGCATCTCCGTACGTTCGTAGGTAGTGGCCGTATAAGCGGGTGGGTAATAATAGCCGTAAGCCGGATAATAAAAACTGCTGTAAGGGTTGTAATAGCGGGTATCGAGAACGGTCCGTGTGCCGACAAAATGGCATATCCCCCCGACAATGGTGATCCGGTTGAAATTGCCATCGACCTGTACATAAAGGATGCCGTTGCGGGAATATCCCCATATATTGTCCCGTTTCACCTGGTGACGGTACCCCTGGTCGTCGTAAAAGGTGATGATATCATGAGAGAGCACCTTGTCAAAAAATGCCTGATCGTTCAGAGGTACGATCGTCACAATATAGGCTTTGGGGATGGGATCGTTCTGTTTCACCTGGTCGAAACTCAGGAAGATTCCGTCTTTGAAGCGGAAATCCCTGTTGAGCACGGCCATGTTCTCACTCTTTGATTTAGGAGAGTGTTCCGTAACGAACAACTCCTGGGCCGTGGCCGCTCCTGCCAGAGCGAACCACAGTACGAGAGACATCCGCAATCTCCGTTCATGTAAGCTTTTCATCCGTTCGTCCTCCTTTTTCCTTCGTTGGTCTAAGCCGCTCTCCTATTGTGAAGAGTTATTAAAATAACATTTTTTTATTCAAAATCCGAACAAATTTCATACCTTACCGTAAAATTGATGTATTTTTGATCTTGGAATAAGAACCATCGCCGGACGCCTGTGAAGACGGATCGTTTTTCCCGAATAGTCAACCTTTTGTCACTGGGTTACCAAGGTCCCAGGGTCGACGAATATCATCCCAAAATCCTGGTCATCAACCTGTTATCCACCTTTGTCATCATTATGCTTCCGGTGGCGCTGCTCTTCACTGCGATAGAACACTCTTCCTATCTTTCCACACTCTATTTTCTAAGCGGCGTGATCGGGGTCTACCTTCTCAATGTCCTGCTTTTCAAAAAGTTACAAAACTACCATCTTTTTGCGCTCATCTACTTGTCAGGCACCATTCTTATCGGAATCATTTTCCTTTTTTCGCTGATTCGTGAGAACTGGATCGTCTACTGGGCATTGGTATATCCCATGCTGGCGATTTATCTGCTGGGAGAGAAGAAAGGCAATTATTTTTCTCTGATCCTCCTTTTCATCCTGATCCTTGTGCTTTTCCTGTGGATTTCACCGGAGCACACCGATATATACATGCCGCTGAGTCACAAGATCCACATATTGTTCATTTACGGGTTCCTGTGGTTGATGGGGAACATTTACAATTGGTACCTTGACCAGTCGTTGCAGAAAGTCCAGGAAGCCAATGAACTCATCCGCAAAGAGAACGAAAAGAAAGACCGTTTTCTTACGCAGCTTTCGCACCAGATCCGTACACCGCTCAACGACATCGTGGCGTTTGAGAGTCTTCTGAAGAAGACCCGTATCGCCGAGGAAGACCGGGAAATGTTCGAAATGATCATGGTGTCGACCACCAATCTGATTCAGGTGGTCAACTCAATCACCGAGACGGGAGCGTTCACCACTCCCATCAAGCAGGTGAGCCACGAACCTTTCCGTCTCCATGAGGTGTTCGATCAACTGAGAGAACTCAGCAACCGGCAATACGGTGAGAAGCTGAAGGTCACCTTCCCCTCCCGGGAGGAGGCGAATGTGGTGTTACGAGGCGATCGGGTGATCCTGAAGCAGATCATCATAAACGTCCTGGAAGGGATCTTCCGCAACCTTCACCAGAATGTCACCCATACGGATGTCTCCATCCATTTGGAAGAACAACGGGATAAGATGCTGCTGACACTGCAGTACCAGTGCGATCAGGCTCCATTTGACGAAAAACGTTTCCGCCATCTGACCGTTCTGGCCGACCAGGGTGTCCGGGTACTGAGCGATCCGGAAGACTTCCAGTACATCAACCTGCTGCTGGCCCGGAGCCTGGCCCATCAGTTGGGCGGCTCGCTCGAACTCACCCGCCTCGACGACGGCAAAACACCTTGTCTGAAGATCGTTCTGCCTTTCGGAAAAGTGGAAGAACCCCGGAAGGAAACTCCTGCAAAACCGGTCGCCAGCATCCCCACCTCCCAGAAAAAGGCGCTGAAAGATGCGATTGTCCTGCTGGCCGAGGACAACCCCATCAACCAGAAGATCGTCAAACTGAGCCTCCAGAAACATGTCAAACAGATCGACATTGCCCAGGACGGCAAAGAAGCGCTCGATCTGTACGGAACGACGCGTTATGACTTCATCCTCATGGACATCCAGATGCCCAAAATGGACGGCATCACGGTCACCCGAAAGATCCGCGAGATAGAAGCCTCGACCAATACCCATACGCCGATCATCGCCATCACAGCCAATGCCATGCTGGGCGACCGGGAGACATGCATCTCTTCGGGGATGGATGAATACATCAGCAAACCCTTCCAGATCCAGACCCTCATCCGCATTATGAAAGAACTGCTCAAGTAAGGCGTGAAGTGGCCAGAGGATCAAGCCCCATGATTAGGACATCGTCCACCTGCCGGTAATCTCCCTTCCAAAAGGCAAAACTTTCGTAAAGAATCTGTTTCTGCCTCTCCATGGGCAATTCATGCACCGACAACAGCAGATGGCGGAAACGCCGGTACATGTATTTCTTCCCGCTGGGCCCGCCGAACTGATCGGGAAAGCCGTCGGTAAAGAGATACAGTTTGTCGTTCTCCTCAAGGGGGATGACATGGTTGGTGAATTCCTCTCCGCTCTCCGACTCCCCCAGTCCTACTGACACACGATCGCCTTTGAACTCAAGCAGTTTGTTCTCACGCACCAGATACAACGTATGGAATGCTCCTGCAAACTCCAGGATTTTCTTGCCCCGGTCCAACGTACAGAAACTGATGTCCATGCCATCCTTGAGCAGCAGATCCTCCTCTCCGCGGCTGAAGGTATTGCTGATCCCGAAGTTCAGGATGTTGAGGATCTCTCCGGGATGGACAAGTCCCTGGTCGTTGATGATTTTGTCAAGGATCTCGAACCCGATCATAGACATGAAGGCGCCGGGCACACCATGGCCCGTACAGTCGGCCACGGCAAAAAAGATCCTTTCACCTTTGGCATAGAGCCAGTAGAAGTCGCCACTGACGATATCCCGCGGCATATACAGGATGAACGCCTCAGGAAAATGGCTGTGAAAGTAGTAGTCTGAAGGCAGCAGGGCCTGCTGGATCTTGCGGGCATAGCGGATGCTGTCGGTAAGGTCCTTGTGCATGGTGCTGAGCTGGTCGCGCTGCTTCTCCACCTCCTTGCCGATACGCTCTTTCTCTTTGAGGATCTGATTGGTCCGACGCAAGGTACGGGTACGATAGCGGAGATAGAGATAAAAGAGGAGGAGGACCAACATCACCAGGATAAGCTGGAAAGCTCCGGTGGTATGGAAAGGGATGGTGATAACGAGGGTGGTGATCTTGTGGGGTTCCGTCCAGCCCCCTTCGGAACGGGGATACCTTACCCACAAGGGGTATCGCCCACCTGAAAAGCCGGTGAGATAAGCGGAACGCCCCGTATGGAGGGTGTGCCAGTCGTCATCCCTTCCCAGGCGATATTGCAGCAGACCTTCATGAAAAAGGTCGGAGGAGAATTCTATCTCCAGCAGGGAATGGGTGCGCAGACGCAGACGCACCAGGGTATCCGGTGGCACCTCCTTCCATCCGGCAGCGGTGAGGTAACGTACCCTCACCGGCATCTCACCTCCGGGAGGGGATGCCGTCATCCTCACCATGCTCCCCAACAGAAGCATCAAAACCGTGATTATCCCACCCCAGCTTGCACGCATCAATTTATGAGATCAACCTACCCTTCCTGTAAAGATGGAAATATTCCCGAATATACACAACCGCTCTCCTGCCTGCGGAGAAAAAAAGATCCGCCGTGTCCGGGGACCTCGGCGGATCTTTATGTTGCTGAAAACTCGGATCAGTCTTTCTTCTCCTCTTTTTCCTCTTTCTTTTCCGCTTTGGGAGCTTCTTTGGCCGGTGAGGTTTCCTTTTTTTCTTCCTCCTGTACGGATGTTTCCTTCACCGTTTCGGTGGCGGAAGCTTCCGGCTGCTGTTCTTCTTCGGTGGTTCCGGCTGTCTGTTTCGTTTCTGCAGCGGGGGTTTCCTGGGCGGCACCGCCGCTCTTGCGGCGTCCCCGGCGACCGCGGCGCGTGCTCTTGCCCTTGCTCTCTTCCTTGGTGCCCAGCATCGCCTCATTGTAATCGACCAGCTCGATCATGCACATCTCGGCATTGTCACCGGGGCGATGTCCCAGCTTGAGGATGCGGGTATACCCTCCCGGACGGTCGGCCACCTTGGGCGAGATCTCACGGAACAATTCAGCCACGGCATACTTGTTCTTCAGGTATGAGAACACGACCCTCCGCGAGTGGGTGGTATCCTCTTTCGACCGCGTGATCAGCGGCTCCACATACATACGCAATGCCTTGGCCTTGGCCAGGGTCGTGGTGATCCGCTTATGCATGATCAGCGAGACGGCCATGTTGGCCAGCATCGCCTGCCGGTGGGCACTCTTCCTCCCCAGATGGTTGAATCCTTTCCTGTGTCGCATCGTCTTATCTTCTACTTGTTAACACTAATCTTTGTCCAGTTTATACTTGCTGGTATCCATGCCGAACTTCAGCCCCTGTTCCTCGAGCAACTCGCTCAGCTCGGCCAGCGATTTTTTTCCGAAGTTGCGGAACTTCAGCAGGTCGGACTTGTTGTATTTGACCAGATCGCCCAGGGTCTCCACCTCGGCAGCCTTCAGGCAGTTGAGCGCCCGCACCGAGAGGTCGAGATCGACCAGCTTGGTCTTGAGTTTCTGGCGCATGTGAAGGATCTCCTCGTCGAACTCTTCATTTTCCAACTCCTCCTGCTGATCCAACGTGATCTTCTCATCGGAGAAGAGCATGAAATGATGGATGAGGATCTTGGCCGCCTCTTTGAGGGCCTCCTTGGGGTGGATCGACCCGTCGGTGGTGATCTCCAGGATCAGCTTCTCATAGTCGGTCTTCTGTTCGACACGGTAGTTCTCGACCGAATATTTGACATTCTTGATCGGGGTGTAGATGGCATCGAGGGCAATGAGACCAAAGGGGGCATCCTCGGGCTGGTTCTCTTCGGAGGGCACATACCCCCGTCCCTTGTTGATGGCGATCTCCATGCGGAGGGTCACATCCGGCTCCATGTGACAGATCACATGATTGGGGTTGAGCACCTCGAAATTGTTGAGATACTTACCAATATCCCCGGCCGTGAGCTGCTCCTGGCCCGTGACCGTGACCATCACCTTCTCCTCGGTGGCATCGTCGACCCGTTTCTTGAAACGGACCTGCTTGAGGTTCAGGACGATCTCGGTGACATCTTCCATCACGCCCTTGATCGTGGAGAACTCATGCTCCACCCCGTCGATCTTCACCGTCACAATGGCATACCCTTCCAGCGAAGAAAGGAGGATACGCCGCAGGGCGTTGCCGATGGTGATACCATATCCCGGTTCCAGAGGCCTGAACTCGAATTTACCAAAGTAATCCGAGGCCTCCAGCATGATCACTTTGTCCGGTTTCTGAAAAGCTAAGATAGCCATGTATGAAAGGTATTTTATTGTTTACTTCGAATAGAGTTCGACAATGAGGTTCTCCTTGATGTTCTCAGGGATCTCCTCACGCTGCGGAAGGCTCATGAACTTACCGCTCATCTGGGCATCGTCCCATTCGAGCCAGCCGTACTGCGTATGGCGCTGGGAAGCGAGCGACTCGGTGATCACCTCGAGGGATTTGGAACGTTCGCGTACGCCGATGATATCGCCGGGACGCAGCTGATAGGAGGGGATGTTCACCACCTTGCCGTTAACGGTGATATGACGGTGGCTCACCAACTGACGGGCAGCCGCCCGTGTGGGAGCGATCCCCAGACGGAATACCACATTGTCGAGGCGCGACTCCAGCAACTGCAGCAATACCTCACCGGTGACCCCTTTCGCGGCCGAAGCCTTCTTGAAAAGGTTACGAAACTGACGCTCCAGCACCCCGTAAGTGTACTTGGCCTTCTGCTTTTCCTTCAATTGAATGCCATATTCCGAGGTCTTCCTTCTCCGTTTGTTCTGCCCGTGCATCCCCGGAGGATAGTTCTTTTTCTCAAAATATTTGTCGGGACCAAAAATGGGTTCCCCCAGTTTTCTGGCGATTTTCGACTTGGGCCCTCTGTATCTTGCCATTTTCTTTCAGATATTACGTTTTCAAACTTCTATGATCACACTCTTCTGCGTTTGGGCGGACGGCATCCGTTATGGGGCAGGGGAGTGACGTCGATGATCTCGGTCACCTCCAGACCCGTGCTGTGGATGGTACGGATGGCCGACTCGCGGCCTGTGCCGGGGCCTTTGACAAAGACCTTCACCTTACGCAAGCCCAGCTCATAGGCCGTGCGGGCACAGTCCTCGGCAGCCACCTGCGCCGCATACGGGGTGTTCTTCTTCGATCCCCGGAAACCCATCTTGCCGGCCGACGACCAACTGATCACCTGACCGGCATTGTTGGTGATCGAGATGATGATATTGTTGAACGTCGCCTGGATGTGAGCCTGACCCACCGGCTCGACCTTTACGACCCTTTTCTTCGACGATTTGGTTTTCTTTGCCATCTTTCTTACTGCTTACAGGTTATTTGGTTGCCTTTTTCTTGTTGGCAATGGTCTTTCTGCGACCTTTGCGCGTACGGGCGTTGGTACGGGTACGCTGTCCCCGCACCGGCATGCCGGTACGGTGACGGATCCCCCGGTAACAGCCGATGTCCATCAAGCGCTTGATGTTCATCTGAACCTCCGAGCGCAGCTCCCCTTCCAGCTTGTACTGCTCATTGAGGATCTTACGCAAGGCAGCGATCTGCTCATCGGTCCAGTCCTTCACCTTGATGTCGCGGTCGATACCCGCCTGATCAAGGATCTTCCGGGCAGTGCTCCTGCCAATGCCGTAAATATAGGTGAGGCCGATCTCGCCTCTCTTGTTCTTGGGCAAATCTACCCCTACAAGTCGTGCCATATATCTCTTTTTTTATCGTTATTATCCCTGACGCTGTTTGTAACGCGGGTTCTTCTTGTTGATCACGTATACACGTCCTTTCCGCCTGACGATCTTACAGTCAGGCGTCCTTTTCTTTACCGATGCTCTTACTTTCATCTTCTTGTCCTTTATACTGTTCTTTTTCCGTTCTTCTCTTCTCTGGCCTCCGGTATCACTTGTACCGGAAGGTGATGCGTCCTTTGGTCAGATCGTAGGGTGACATCTCCACCTTGACCCTGTCGCCGGGAAGGATCTTGATGTAGTGCATCCGCATCTTTCCCGAAATATGGGCGGTGATGACATGACCGTTCTCGAGTTCCACCCGGAACATGGCATTCGACAATGCCTCAATAACGGTACCATCCTGTTCGATCGGCGGTTGTTTGGCCATATTTTCAGTTTTTACTTTTTAAGACTTCTTCAATATATGCAAATGTCGTCAAGATATCCGCTTTATTTTTCCGCACGGCAACGGCGTATTCATAATGTGCCGACGGTTTCCGGTCGGCAGTGTGGATGGTCCATCCGTCGCGGTCCTGGTAGACCTCTTTGACCCCCATGTTGATCATCGGCTCGATGCAGATGACCATACCTTCACGCAGTTTCGGACCTCTGCCTCTTTTGCCGAAGTTGGGCACCTCCGGGGGTTCATGCAGTTTCTTGCCGAGACCGTGCCCCACCAGTTCCCTGACGACGGAGAAGCCGTGGCTTTCGGCATGCTGTTGAACGGCATGGCCGATGTCGCCGACGCGGTTGCCCGCCACAGCCTGCTCGACCCCCTTCTCCAGACACTCCCGCGTGACCCGCATCAACTCCTCTTTCTCGGGGTCGACCTCTCCTACCGCGAAAGTATAAGCAGAATCGCCGTAGAAACCGTTGCGGATCACACCGCAATCGACTGAAATGATATCTCCCTCTTTCAACTCATATTCGGAAGGGATGCCATGGACCACCTGGTCGTTCACCGAGGTGCAGAGGGTGGCGGGAAAGCCGCCGTAACCCTTGAAGCCCGGGATCGCACCATGGTCGAGAATAAACTCCTCGGCGATGCGGTCGAGCTCGCGCGTGGTCACTCCCGGACGGATGTGCCGCGCCACTTCGGCGAGGGTCTGTGAGACCAGCAGGTTGTTCTCCCGCAGGATCTCGATCTCCTCGTCACTCTTCAATCTGTTCATCAAAGAACGTAAACCTTTCATCTATATAGCGGCCACTGCCCCGGCGCGGCCCTTGATGCGGCCGGTCTTCATCAGGCCGTCATAATGCCGCATGAGCAGGTGGCTTTCTATCTGTTGCAGCGTATCGAGGATCACCCCTACCAGGATCAGCAGGGAGGTTCCCCCGAAAAATCTTGCAAACTGGTTGTTCACTCCGACATTCACAGCGATGGCCGGCAGAATGGCGATGATCGCCAGGAAGATCGAGCCGGGCAGTGTGATGCGTGACATGATGGTGTCGAGGAACTCGGCCGTCTTGCGGCCGGGCTTCACACCCGGGATAAATCCTCCGTTTTTCTTCAGGTCTTCGGCCATCTGGGTCGGGTTGATGGTGATGGCGGTATAAAAATAGGTAAAGATAATGATTAGGATCCCAACCACAAGGTTATACCAGAAACCGTAAATGTTGGAGAATGCCGTGGCAAACCAGCTGGCGCTTTCGGCCATGGCGCTGACGAACACCAGCGGCAGCATCATGATCGCCTGGGCAAAGATGATCGGCATCACGCCGGCAGCGTTCACCTTGAGCGGGATGTACTGCCGCACTCCGCCATACTGGCGGTTGCCGACGATCCGCTTGGCATACTGCACCGGCACACGGCGCGTGGCCTGCACCAGGGCTATGGTGGCCAGGATCACCAAAAAGAGGATCACCAGCTCGACCACAAAGGCGATCAGGCCGCCGGCACCGTTGAGACGAGCGCCGTACTCAGCCGCCAGCGCAAAGGGCAGACGGGCAATGATACCGATCATGATGATCAGCGAGATCCCGTTGCCGATCCCCTTGTCGGTGATGCGTTCGCCCATCCACATCACAAACATCGTTCCTGTCGTGAGGATGATCACCGAAGAGATGGTAAAGAAAGTCCCCTTGATCACGAAAGCGGTTTCGGGCAGGCGGGCATGCAGGTTGGCCAGATAACTGGGTGCCTGCAGGAAAAGGATCAGCACCGTCAGGTAACGGGTGATCTGATTGAGCTTACGCCGGCCGCTCTCCCCTTCTTTCTGCAAACGCTGGAAATAAGGGATCGCGATGCCCAAGAGCTGCACGACGATGGAGGCAGAGATGTAGGGCATGATGCCGAGGGCAAAGATCGAGGCCTGGGAGAACGCCCCGCCGGAGAACATATCCAGCAGGCTCATGATCCCCGTCGAGGTCTGGGCTTTGAGGTTGGCCAGTTGGGAAGGATCGATCCCGGGAAGGGTCACATACTTCCCCAGCCGGTAGATCAGGATAATACCCAGCGTGAAGAGGATCCGGTTTCTCAGATCTTCGATCTTGAATATGTTCTTTATGGTCTCGATCAATGATTTCATCGCAACAGTTTGTAGCTGTGAATTAGATGGTGGTAGCCGTTCCTTTCAGCGCTTCGATGGCCTTGCGGGCCGAGGCTGAGAAAGCGTTGGCGGTGACGTCGAGCTTACGCTCGAGTTTGCCGTTGCCCAGGATCTTCACCTTGGCATTTTTGGATACCAACCCGGCTTCGACGAGGGTTTCGACGTCGATCGCCTCGAGGTTGCGCTTGTCGGCCAGTGCCTGCAACATGCTGAGGTTGATCGCCTTGTATTCGACACGGTTGCGGTTTTTGAACCCGAATTTGGGTACCCGGCGCTGCAGCGGCATCTGTCCGCCCTCGAACCCGATCTTCTTGGAATAGCCCGAACGCGACTTCTGTCCCTTATGCCCGCGCGTGGCCGTCCCTCCCTTGCCGGAGCCTTCCCCCCGGGCAATGCGGGTCTTCTTCTTCACAGATCCTTTTGCCGGCTTCAGATTACTGAGATCCATCGTCTTTCTGCTTTAATTATTTTACTTTTTCAACTTTCACCAGATGGGTCACTTTTCGGATCATGCCCATGATCTGCGGGGTGGCTTCCACCTCGACGACGGCATTGACCTTGTTGAGACCCAGCGCCTGGAGCGTCCTTTTCTGGCGCTCGGGGCTTCCGATCTTGCTTCTTACCTGCGTGATCCTGACTTTTGCCATTTTTCTTTCCTCTAACCGTTGAACACTTTATCGAGATCGATCCCCCGCTGTTCGGCCACCATGTAAGCGTCGCGAAGCTCGAGCAGGGCCTTGAAGGTGGCCTTGACAAGGTTGTGGGGGTTGGACGATCCTTTCGACTTGGCCAGCACGTTCTTCACACCCACGCTCTCGAGGACGGCACGCATCGCCCCTCCGGCCTTCACACCGGTACCTTCGGAAGCGGGCTTGAGGAACACCTTGGCTCCGCCGTATTTTGCCGACTGCTCGTGCGGGATGGTCCCTTTGAGGATCGGCACCTTCACGAGGTTCTTCTTGGCATCTTCCACCCCTTTGGCGATGGCGGTGGTCACCTCGTTGGCCTTGCCCAGTCCATACCCGGCGATGCCGTTCTCGTCGCCCACGACCACGATGGCCGAGAAGCTGAAGGTACGTCCTCCTTTGGTCACCTTCGTCACCCGCTGGATGCTCACCAGCCGGTCTTTCAGTTCCAGGTCGCTTGTCTTGACTCTTCTGATTCCGTTCGACATGATATCTTTAGCTTAAAATTTCAAACCACCTTTTCGAGCAGCATCTGCCAGTTCTTTCACGCGGCCGTGATAGAGGTATCCGTTGCGGTCGAAGACGGCTTCGGTGATCCCTTTTTCGACGAGGCGCTTGGCGATGAGCTCACCCACCAGCCGTGCCTGCTCTTTCTTGTCGCCTTTGAGCTTTTCGGTGATCTCTTTCTCCAGCGACGAGGCGCTGGCAAGGGTCACCCCGTGCAGGTCGTCGATGGCCTGCACATAGATCTGGCGGTTGCTGCGGAACACCGACAGACGCGGCTTGGTATCGGTGCCGGAGATATGTTTCCGCACCCGTTTTTTGATCCTCTGTCTGCGTTCAAGTTTCGTTAATCCCATCGTTCACACATTATAGACGTTATACACTGGCAGCTTTACCTGCTTTTCTTCTGATCTGTTCGCCCACATAGCGTATCCCTTTTCCTTTGTAGGGTTCGGGTTTACGCAGCGAGCGTATCTTGGCGGCCACGTGGCCCAGCAGTTGCTTGTCGTGGCTGCGGAGGGTCACAATGGGATTGCTGCGGCGTTCGGTCTTGGCCTCCACCTTGATTTCGGGCGGTAGCTCGATGACGAAGTTATGCGAATACCCCAGATAGAGGTCGAGCAGCTGCCCGTTGGCTTCGGCACGGAAACCGACCCCCACCAGCTCGAGCTGGATCTCGAAACCCTTCGACACCCCCACGACCATGTTGTTGATCAGCGAGCGGTAGAGGCCGTGCATGGCCTTGTGCCGCTTCTGGTCGCTGGGACGCTGCACCCGGATGATGCCATCCTTGATCTCCACCGTAATGTCGGGGTCGATCTTCTGGCTCAGCTCTCCCAATGGTCCTTTCACCGTCACCACATTGTCACGGTACTCAACAGTGACCCCCTCGGGGATCTGTATGGGCAGTTTTCCTATTCGTGACATGATTCCTTTCTTTTAATATACGTAACACAAAACTTCCCCGCCGATGTTCAGTTTGCGGGCCTCTTTGTCGGTCATGACCCCCTGCGAGGTGGAGAGGATGGCGATGCCCAGGCCGTTGAGCACACGGGGCAGCTCATCGGCACCGGCATACTTGCGCAAACCGGGGCGGCTGACACGCTCCATCGTTTTGAAGGCGGGCACTTTCGTCTTGGGATGGTACTTCAGGGCGATCTTGATGATCCCCTGCTTGTTGTCCTCAATGAACTTGTAATTGAGGATATACCCTTTGTCGTAGAGGATCCGCGTGAGGGCCTTCTTCATGTTGGAGGCAGGGATCTCCACGACCTTGTGCCCGGCCTTGGCCGCATTGCGCAGGCGTGTCAGATAATCTGCAATCGGATCGGTTATCATTGCTTTCTCGTCTTTTCGTTTGTTAACACTCTCTTACCAGCTGGCCTTCTTGATGCCCGGGATCAGTCCCTGGGAGGCCATCTCCCGGAAGGTGATGCGGCTGAGCCCGAACAGGCGCATGTAGCCCCGCGGACGTCCTGTGATCTTGCAGCGGTTATGCAGACGGATCGGGTTGGAGTTGCGCGGCAGACGGCTTAAGCCGACATAGTCGCCTTCGGCCTTCAGCCGGGCACGCTTCTCTGCATACTTCTCCACCAGCTTCTGCCTCTTCACCTCACGGGCTTTCATTGATTCCTTTGCCATATCTCTTTATTTTTTGCTTTTAAGGTCTTTGAACGGGATTCCGAACTCTTTCAGCAGGGCATACGCCTCTTCGTCGGTTTTGGCCGAGGTGACGAAGGTGATCTCCAGCCCCATAATCTTGTTGATCTTGTCAATGTCGACCTCGGGGAAGATGATCTGTTCACGGATGCCGAGGGAATAGTTGCCGCGTCCGTCGAACTTGGTATTCACCCCGCGGAAGTCACGGATACGCGGGAGGGCCACCTTGATGAGGCGCTCCATGAACTCGTACATCCGGTCGCGGCGCAGGGTCACCTTCACCCCAATGGGCATTTTCTTACGCAACTTGAAGTTGGAGATGTCCTTGGTGGCCACCGTCTGTACGGCCTTCTGGCCGGCGATGGCGGTGATCTCCTGGATGCCCTGCTCAATGAGCTTGCGGTCGGCCGTGGCTGCGCCGATCCCCTGGTTGATGGTGATCTTCAGCAGACGCGGCACCTGCATTACGGAAGAGTATCCGAACTGCTTCATCAGCGCCGGCATGATCTCTTCCCTGTACTTCTTCTTCAGTTCAGGTATGTATTCCATTACTTGATCTCCTCCCCTGATTTTTTAGAATAACGAACCAGTTTACCTTCTTCGTTGCGGCGACGGCCGATGCGTGTCGGCTCACCGGTAGCGGAGTCCACCACATTGAGGTTGGAGATGTGGATGGGGGCCTCCTTCTTGATGATCCCGCCCTGGGGATACTTGTTGTTGGGCTTGGTGTGGCGCGAGACGATGTTCACGCCCTCAACGATGGCCCGCTGCTGTTTAACGAGCACCTCGAGCACCTTGCCCGTTTGGCCCTTGTACTCCCCGGCGTTGACATACACCAGGTCGCCTTTTTTGATATGTAATTTCTTTGCCATTGCCTTGAATATTTTCCGTTACAGTACTTCGGGAGCCAGGGAGATGATCTTCATATACCCGTCGCGCAGCTCACGTGCCACGGGACCAAAGATACGGGTGCCCCGCATCTCGCCGAGGTTGTTGAGCAGGACGCAGGCGTTATCGTCAAAACGGATGTACGATCCGTCCTTGCGGCGTACCTCTTTCTTGGTCCGGACGATCACCGCCTTGCTCACCATACCCTTCTTGGTGTCGCTGCCGGGCAGGGCGCTCTTGACGGTCACCACCACGAGGTCACCCAGCGAGGCATACTTCTTGCGCGTGCCTCCCAGCACCCGGATCACCAAGACCTCCTTGGCTCCGCTGTTGTCCGCTACAGCTAAACGACTCTCTTGTTGTACCATGACTATTTAACTCTTTCGATGATTTCTACCAGTCTCCAACTCTTATGACGGCTCAGCGGCCGGGTCTCCATGATCCTGACGGTGTCGCCGACACTGCAGTCGTTGTTCTCGTCATGGACCATGAACTTCTTGGTCTTGTTGACAAACTTCCCGTAGATGGGGTGTTTGACCTTCCGCTTGACGGCCACGACGATGGTCTTGTCCATCTTGTTGCTGACGACCACCCCGATCCTTTCTTTGCGCAAATTCCTGGTTGCTTCCATTCTCTTTCTTATTTACTCAGTTTTCCTGCAAGCTCCCGCTGCCGCAGTTCGGTTTTCATGCGGGCGATGTTTCTCCGCGTCATCTTGAGCAGATTGGGATTGTCGAGCGGAGAGATCGCATGCTGCAGTTTCAGCTTCTGCAGGTAAGCCGTTTCGTTCTCGATCCTTTCGATCAGCTCCTTGTCGCTGAGCTCGCGTATCTCTTTTGTTTTCATCTTTTCAGTTCATTTTAAGGGTGGGACTATTCCTGATAATCCCTGCGGACGACGAATTTGGTCCGTACCGGCAGTTTCTGTGCGCCGAGGCGGAGGGCTTCCTGGGCCACGGCCAGGCTGACACCTTCGACCTCGAACATGATACGTCCGGGGGTCACGGGGGCGACGAACCCTTCGGGCGAGCCTTTTCCTTTCCCCATACGCACCTCCGCCGGCTTCTTGGTGATGGGCTTGTCGGGGAAGATGCGGATCCACACCTGGCCTTCACGTTTCATGTAACGAACGATGGCCTGACGGGCGGCCTCGATCTGACGGCCTGTGATCCAGGCGCTGTCGAGAGTCTTGATCCCGAACGACCCGAATGCCAGCTGATGGCCGCGCTGGGCGTTGCCTTTCATCCGGCCTTTCTGCTGCCTTCTGTATTTGGTCTTTTTCGGCTGTAACATGGTCCAATCTCTTTTTCAGGTTCAACACACTATCTGCGGCGTCCGCCCCTGCGGTCGCGTTTCAGGCCGCCCGAACGCTTCATGCCGATGTTGGGCGACAGATCCCGCTTGCCGTACACCTCACCGTTGCAGATCCACACCTTGATGCCGATCACTCCCACCTTGGTATGGGCCTCGGCCAGGGCATAGTCGATATCGGCACGCAGGGTGTGCAGGGGAATACGCCCCTCCTTGTACGTCTCGGAACGGGCCATCTCGGCACCTCCCAAACGGCCGGAGATCAACACCTTGATCCCCTCGGCACCCATACGCATCGTCGAGGCGATGGTCATCTTGATGGCACGGCGGTATGAGATCTTACCCTCCACCTGCCGGGCGATGTTGTTGGCCACGATGGTGGCATCCAACTCGGGACGCTTCACCTCGTAGATATTGATCTGCACCTCTTTCTTGGTGATCTTCTTCAGCTCTTCCTTCAGCTTGTCGACCTCCTGGCCGCCCTTGCCGATGATGATCCCCGGACGGGCCGTGTTGACGGTCACCGTGATGAGCTTGAGCGTCCGCTCGATGATGATCTTCGAGACGCTGGCTTTGGCCAGACGTACGTTCAGGTACTCACGGATCTTGGTGTCCTCCAGGATCTTGTCGGCATAATCCTTCCCTCCGTACCAGTTGGAGTCCCAACCACGGATGATGCCCAGACGGTTCGATATCGGATTAACTTTTTGTCCCATTTATTTGGTATTAGTGTTTTCGGTTTCCACTTCTTCGTTGGTCGTTTCCTTTTCTGCTTCGGGCAGCACGAGGCTGTCGAGGATCACGGTGACATGGTTCGAGCGTTTCCTGATCCGGTAGGCACGGCCCTGCGGGGCGGGACGCAGCCGCTTGAGGGTACGTGCCTGGTCGACGAAGATCTCCTTGATGTAGAGATGGCTCTCTTCAACACGGGCACCTTCGTTCTTCTCCTGCCAGTTGGCGATGGCCGAGAGGACCAGTTTCTCCAGGCGCCGGCTGGCCTCCTTGTTGCTGTATTTGAGCAGATCCAGTGCCCTGTTCACCTCCAGGCCGCGGATCATGTCGGCCACCAGCCGCATCTTGCGCGGGGAGGTGGGGTCGTTGCGCAGCACAGCCCGGTACTGGCTCTTGCGGGCCTCCTTCAGGGCATTGGCACGTTCAGTCTTTCTCTTTCCCATGACGAATCTCTTTTAGAATTATCTTGCCTTACCTCCGTGACCTCTCCAGGTACGCGTGGGGGCGAACTCGCCCAGTTTGTGTCCCACCATGTTCTCGGTGATGTACACCGGGATGAACTTGTTGCCGTTATGAACGGCGATGGTGTGCCCCACGAAGTCGGGAGAGATCATGGAGCGTCGCGACCAGGTCTTGATGACGGTCTTCTTGCCCGAAGCATTCATTTCGAGGATGCGCTTCTCGAGCTTGTAATCGATAAAGGGACCTTTTTTCAGCGAACGGCTCATGGCTTATCTATCTTTTTCTTTTTTTCCTACGTTCAACGATCAGTTTGTTCGACGGCTTGTTTTTGGGCCGTGTCTTATAGCCTTTGGCGGGGAGGCCTTTCCGTGAGCGCGGGTGGCCGCCCGAGGCACGTCCTTCGCCGCCGCCCATGGGGTGGTCGACGGGGTTCATGGCCACGCCGCGTACGCGGGGCCTTCTGCCGAGCCAGCGTGAGCGGCCGGCCTTGCCCGAACGCACCAGCCCGTGGTCGCTGTTCGAGACGCTGCCGATGGTGGCACGGCATGTGACCAGCACCATGCGCGACTCGCCCGAGGGAAGCTTCACGATGGCATACTTTCCGTCACGGCTCGTCAACTGGGCATAGCTGCCGGCACTGCGTGCCAACGCCCCACCCTTGCCGGGATAGAGCTCGATATTGTGGATCACCGTACCCAGCGGGATGTCCGAGAGGAAGAGCGTATTGCCCACCTCGGGTGCCACTCCCTTGCCCGACATGATCGTCTGCCCCACCTTCAACCCGTTGGGGGCGAGGATATAACGTTTCTCCCCATCCTGATAGGCCACCAGCGCGATGCGGGCCGAACGGTTGGGATCGTACTCGATCGTCTTCACCACGGCCGGGATCCCGTCCTTGTCACGCTTGAAGTCGACGATACGGTAACGGCGCTTGTGCCCCCCGCCGATATAACGCATCGTCATCTTACCTGTGTTGTTACGCCCGCCACTCTTCTTCAGCGGAGCCAGCAACGACTTCTCCGGCTTGAGGGTGGTGATATCGTCGAAAACAGCAACGACCCTGTGTCTCTGACCCGGTGTGACCGGTTTCAATTTCCTGACTGCCATAACTCGTTATATATTGCTGTAAAAATCAATGGTTTCTCCTTCGGCCAGCGTCACGATGGCCTTCTTGTACGAGGGGGTCTTCCCTTCGATGATGCCCGAGCGGGTATAGCGGTTCCGTTTCTTCCCGCCATAACGCATGGTATTCACCCGTTCGACGGTCACACCGTACATCTCCTCGACGGCCTTCTTGATCTGGATCTTGTTGGCCCGCTTGTCGACGATGAAACCGTAACGGTTCAGCGTCTCCCCCTGCTGCGTCATCTTTTCGGTAACGATCGGTTTGATCAGTATGTTCATGGCTCTCTCTGGTTACTTGGTTTGGAGGTTCTCTTTGAGCGTTTCGATCGCCTTTTCGGAGATCACCACGGCACCGGCATCCATCAGATGGTAGGTGGTCAGCTCTCCCACGGTGATCACCCGGGTCTTGGGCAGGTTCCGCGTTGAGAGGTAGACATTGTGGTCGGGTTCGGGCAGCACGAAGAGCGCTTTCTTGTCGGCCACGTTGAGGTTGTTCTCGAGGCGCAGCATCTCCTTGGTCTTGGGCTGCTCGAAGGTAAAGTCTTCGACCACCAGCAGTTGGTTGTCCTTGATCTTGTATGCCAGGGCCGACCGGCGTGCCAGCCGCTTGACCTTTTTGTTCACCTTGAAGGAGTAATCACGCGGACGGGGACCGAAGACGCGGCCGCCACCGCGGAACAGCGGCGAGGCGATGCTGCCAGCACGGGCCGTACCCGTCCCCTTCTGGCGTTTGATCTTGCGCGTAGAAGCTTTCACCTCGCCCCGCTCCTTCGACTTGTGCGTACCCTGCCGCTGTGAGGCGAGATAGAGCTTCACATCGAGATAGATGGCATGATCGTTCGGCTCGCTCGGGATCAGCCCGTCGTTGAGCTCCACCGTCCTGCCGGTCTCTTTTCCTTCCTTGTTCAGTACCTTCAGTTTCATTACTTTGTGATGATTAAGTATGAACCCTTCGGACCCGGTACGGATCCCTTCACCAGTAACAGATTCTCCTCGGGGATGATCTTCATCACCCGCAGGGAGATCATTTTCACGTTACGCCCGCCGGTACGGCCAGCCATCTTCATCCCTTTGAACACCCTCGAAGGGTAGGACGAAGCGCCGAGCGAGCCCGGGGCGCGGTTGCGGTTGTGCTGGCCATGCGTGGCATCGCCCACACCGCGGAAGCCGTGACGCTTGACCACCCCCTGGAAGCCTTTGCCCTTGGAGACACCCTGGACATCTACCCAGGTATCATCCTTGAAGATGTCGACGGTGAGGGTATCCCCCAGCTTCACATTCTCAAAATCACTGAACTCCACCAGCTTGCGCTTGGGCGTGGTGCCGGCCTTCTTGAAATGCCCCAACATCGGCTTGGTCGTGTTCTTCTCCTTCTTGTCATCAAAACCGAGCTGCACGGCATCGTAACCATCCTTCTCCACCGTCTTGATCTGCGTCACGACACAAGGCCCAGCCTGGATCACCGTCACCGGCACGTTGTTGCCTTCCTCGTCATAGAGGGAGGTCATTCCTATTTTCTTTCCTATCAATCCTTGCATGGTTGTACAACCTTTCTAGTTTCACACCTTGATCTCAACCTCGACGCCGCTGGGAAGCTCAAGCTTCATGAGGGCATCGATCGTCTTGGGGGTGGAGCTGTAGATATCCAGCAGCCGCTTGTGCGAAGCCAGCTGGAACTGCTCCCGCGACTTCTTGTTCACAAAGGGCGAACGCAACACCGTAAAGATCCGCTTGTGCGTCGGCAGCGGGATCGGCCCGCTCACAATGGCCCCCGTCGACTTGACCGTCTTCACGATCTTCTCGGCGGACTTGTCCACCAGGTTGTGATCGTACGACTTCAGCTTTATCCGAATTTTCTGGCTCATTATTCTTTCGCTGTTATTATTGAACTATACTTTGATGATCCCTTTGATGTTCTCGATCACTTTCTCCGCGATCTCCGGCGGCACCGGCTCGTAATGGGAGAACTCCATCGACGAGGTGGCACGCCCTGAGGTGATGGTACGCAACACCGTCACATATCCGAAGTTCTCCGCCAGCGGCACCTTGGCCTTGATGACCCGTGCACCGGCCTTCGACTCCATCCCTTCGATGCGGCCGCGCCGCTTGTTGAAGTCGGTGATCACATCGCCCATGTACTCCTCGGGGGTCACCACCTCCACCGACATGATCGGCTCCAGGAGGATGGGCTCGCCCTTGGGGGCAGCGTTCTTGAAGGCATGCTGGGCCGCGATCTGGAACGAGAGCGAGTCGGAGTCGACAGGATGGAACGATCCGTCCTTGACCACCACCTTCAGGTTGTCCATGGGGAAGCCGGCCAGCGGGCCGTTCTGCATGGCGATCTCGAACCCTTTCTGGATGGCCGGCATGAACTCCTTGGGGATGTTGCCGCCCTTCACCTCGTCGATGAACTGCAGGCCGGTGACACCTTCGTCGGCCGGACCGATCTCGACAACGATGTCGGCAAATTTCCCTTTTCCCCCGGTCTGTTTCTTGAACACCTCGCGGTGTTCGACCGTCTTGGTGAGGGCCTCCTTATAGGCCACCTGCGGCTGCCCTTGGTTGCACTCGACACCGAACTCACGCTTGAGGCGGTCGACGAGAATCTCCAGATGGAGTTCCCCCATGCCGCTGATGATGGTCTGCCCCGACGCCTCGTCGGTCTTCACCTTGAAGGTGGGATCCTCTTCGGCCAGCTTGGCGAGGGCCGCACCCAGCTTGTCGACGTCGGCCTGTGTCTTGGGCTCGATGGCCACGCCGATGACCGGCTCGGGGAAGGTCATCGACTCCAGCGAGATGGGCCGCTGGAAGTCGGTGATGGTATCACCGGTCTTGATATCTTTCAGTCCCACGGCCCCGCAGATGTCGCCCGCCTCGATCACGTCGCGGGGGTTCTGCTTGTTGGCATGCATCTGATAGAGCCGGTTGATACGGTCTTTCTTGTTGGTACGGGGGTTGAGCACGGTCATCCCCGGGGTGATCTTCCCCGAATAGACGCGCAGGTACACCAGGCGGCCCACATAGGGGTCGGTGGCGATCTTGAAGGCCAGGGCGGCCAGCGGCGCCTTGGGGTCGGGATCACGGGTGATCTCCTCGCCCGTCTTGGGATTGATGCCTTTCACCGGCCCGATGTCGAGAGGGCTGGGCAGGTAGGCGACGATGGCGTCGAGGAGACGCTGCACCCCCTTGTTCTTGAAAGCCGACCCGCACATCACCGGCACGATGGTGCCGTCGATGGTGGCACGGCGGATCACCGCGGCCATCTCATCGGGGGTGATGGAGTCGGGATCTTCGAAATACCGCTCGAGCAGCTCGTCGTCTTTCTCGGCGACGGCTTCGACCAGCTTGTTGCGCCACTCGGCCGCTTCGTCGGCCAGCTCGGCGGGAATCTCCTCCAGGCTGTACTTCGTGCCGAGGGTCTCGTCATCGTACCATACCACCGCCTTGTTCTCCATCAGGTCGATGACCCCGCGGAAGGAGTCCTCCGATCCGATGGGAATCTGTACCGGCACGGGATTGGCCTTGAGCTTTTCGCGGATCTCGTTGACGACACCGAAGAAGTCGGCACCCACGCGGTCCATCTTGTTCACGAAGGCGATGCGCGGCACACCGTACTTATCGGCCTGGCGCCATACGGTCTCCGACTGGGGTTCCACGCCGCTCACGGCACAGAAGACGGCCACGGCACCGTCGAGGACGCGCAGCGAGCGCTCCACCTCAACGGTAAAGTCGACATGGCCGGGAGTATCGATGATGTTGATCTTGTATTCTTCGCCCTTGTATTTCCAATAGGCCGTCGTAGCGGCGGAGGTGATGGTGATCCCCCGCTCCTGCTCCTGCACCATCCAGTCCATCTGGGCAGCACCGTCGTGCACCTCACCGATGCGGTGCGTGATCCCCGTATAGAAGAGGATACGCTCCGTCGTGGTGGTCTTGCCCGCATCGATGTGGGCCATGATCCCGATGTTCCTCGTATATTTCAGACGGTCTGTCATGCTCTCTGATCTCTTGCGCTTATCTTTTTAGAACCGGAAGTGTGCAAAAGCTTTGTTGGCCTCGGCCATCCGGTGCATATCTTCTTTCTTCTTGAAAGCTCCCCCTTCGTGGTTGTAGGCAGCGATGATCTCGGCGGCCAACTTCTCGCTCATGCTCTTGCCGTTGCGCTTGCGGGCAAAGAGGATGAGGTTCTTCATGCTCAGCGACACCTTACGGCTGGGACGCACCTCGATGGGCACCTGGAAGGTGGCTCCCCCCACACGGCGGCTCTTCACCTCCACCTGCGGGGTAACGTTCTCCAGCGCCTTCTTCCACACCTCCAGCGGCGAAAGATCCTCTTTCTTCATCTTCTCGCCGATGATATCCATCGCCTCATAAAAGATCTTGAACGCGAGGTTCTTTTTCCCCTGCAGCATCAGGTTGTTGACGAACTGCGTCACCAGGGGATCGTTATATCGCGGATCCGGAAGGATGGTCCTCTTTTTGGGTTTTGCTTTCCTCATGGCAAAAAAATCTTCTTTTTATTTCTTCGGTTTCTTGGTTCCGTACTTCGAGCGGCGCTGCATGCGTCCTTCCACGCCGGCGGCGTCGAGAGCGCCCCGGATCAGATGGTAACGCACGCCGGGAAGGTCTTTCACACGACCCCCGCGGATCAGCACGATCGAGTGCTCCTGCAGGTTGTGCCCCTCACCGGGGATGTAGGCGTTCACCTCCTTGCCGTTGGTGAGACGCACCCTGGCCACCTTCCGCATGGCCGAGTTCGGCTTCTTAGGCGTGGTCGTATACACACGTACACACACACCCCGCCGCTGCGGGCAGGCATCCAACGCAGGCGCCTTGCTCTTCTCGATGATCTTCTTGCGTCCCTTCCTTACTAACTGTTGTATTGTAGGCATAAAACAGCTTTTTATGAATTTTAAAAATTGGACTGCAAAGGTATTCTTTTTTTTTAAAAAACAACACTCATTAAACGGATTTCTTCATCCGTCCCCAAACTCATACCCGTTGTGCTTTATATATATAAAGGTATGATCCTGGTGCAGGCTCCGGGAAAGAATTCATCCGCAGATTGTTTTCTTCTCCCGGAAAAACAGCGGCACAAAAATATACTTTTTTACTAAAACCAAAAAATATGGCAGGCTTTTTTCAAATTTTTGTCTTTCAGTCATTAAGAATGACACCTCTTTTCCTGCGGCGAGGTTACTTGACAGAAAACAAAAAATTATTACTTTTGGTGCACTTTTCCGAGGCAGAAATTATTTTGTTCAATCATAGATAATTACAAAAGAAGATGAAAACGTACCAGACGAAACAGATCCGCAATGTAGTGTTGTTGGGGAACGCCGGTTCGGGGAAGACCACGCTGGCCGAAGCGATGATGTATGCCGGCGGGGTGATCGACCGGAAAGGAAGTGTCGACCAGAAGAACACGGTCTCCGACTACAACCCCATCGAGCTGGAGCAGGGCAGTTCGGTGTTCTCCACCGTATGCTACACGGAATACCAGGACCACAAGATCAACTTCCTCGATGCACCGGGTCTTGACGACTTCGCCGGCCAGGCGGTGGCGGCCATCCATCCGGCCGATATGGCCCTGATCCTCGTCAATGCCCCCAACGGCGTGGAGGTGGGTACGGAGATCCACTACCGCCACACCGACGAGCGCAACAAGCCCGTCACCTTCGTCATCAACGGCCTCGACCATGAGAAGTCGAACTACGAGAAAAGCATCGAAACCCTCAAGGAAAGTTTCGGCAACAAGATCGCCGTCGTGCAGTTCCCCGTGAACGAGGGCGACACCTTCAACGCCATCGTCGATGTGCTGAAGATGAAGATGTACAAATATGCCGGCGGCAAGACCGAGGTGCTGGACATCCCCGATGAATACCGCGACAAGGCGGAAGAGCTGCACAACGAACTGGTGGAAAAGGCGGCCGAGAACGACGAAGGACTGATGGAGCTCTTCTTCGAGAAAGAATCGCTCGACGAGGAGGAGATGCGCAAGGGCATCAAGGAGGGGCTACTGCGCCGCGACCTGATGCCGGTGTTCTGCACCTCGGCCAAGAAAGATGTCGGCATCGACCGGCTGCTGGAGTTCATCATCAACACCGCCCCGGCCCCCGACGAGATGCCGGCACCCGTCAACTCGAAAGGGGAAGAGGTGCCTTGCGACCCCAAAGGGCCCGTGTCGCTCTTCGTCTTCAAAACCTCCATCGAAGAACATATCGGCGAGGTCAACTTTTTCAAGGTGATGTCGGGAGAGCTGAAAGAGGGCATGGACCTCATCAACACTTCGGTGTCGGCCAAGGAGCGCATCAACCAGATCTTTGTCACCGCCGGCAAGAAGCGTGAGAAGGTGCCCTCGATGATGGCCGGCGACATCGGCAGCACCGTCAAGCTGAAGAGCACCAAGACCAACCACACGCTCAACGAGCCAGGACAGGACTGGACCTGGCCGGCCATCGAGTATCCTTCCCCCAAATACCGCACCGCCATCAAAGCGGTCAACGAATCGGACGACGAAAAGCTCGGCGAAGCCCTCTCGCGTTTCCACGAGGAGGATCCCGCCGTGCTCATCGAATATTCGAAAGAGCTCAAGCAGATCATCATCCATGGGCAGGGAGAACATCACCTGAACATCCTGAAGTGGCATCTCGACAACATCTTCAAGATCGAGACCCAGTTCATGCCGCCGAAGATCCCCTACCGTGAGACAATCACCAAGGTGGCGCAGGCCTCGTACCGTCACAAGAAACAGACGGGCGGTGCCGGCCAGTTCGGCGAGGTGCACCTGGTCATCGAACCGTACCGCGAGGGGGCACCCGACCCCGACACCTACAAGGTGAACGGCAAAGAGATCAAGGTGTCCGTACGCGACAAGCAGGAGATCGATCTCGACTGGGGCGGCAAGCTGGTCTTCTACAACTGTATCGTCGGCGGCGCCATCGACGCCCGCTTCCTACCGGCCATCCTCAAGGGGATCATGGAACGCATGGAAGAAGGGCCGCTCACCGGCTCCTATGCCCGTGACATCCGTGTGGCGGTCTATGACGGCAAGATGCACCCGGTCGACTCGAACGAGATCTCGTTCAAGCTGGCCGGCCGGAATGCCTTCAGCATGGCCTTCAAAGAAGCCGGCCCGAAGATCATGGAACCCATCTACCTGGTGAACGTCTGGGTGCCCAGCGACCGCATGGGCGACGTGATGAGCGACCTACAGGGACGCCGCGCCGTGGTGATGGGCATGACCAGCGAAAAAGGCTTCGAGAAGATCACCGCCAAGGTGCCGCTGGCAGAGATGAACAAGTACTCTACCACCCTCAGCTCACTCACCAACGGACGGGCTATCTACACCATGGAATTTTCCGAATACCAGCAGGTACCGGCAGAGATCCAGGAAGAACTGCTCAAAGCCTACGAGGCCGAACAACAGGAAGACTGACAAACAAAAAGCTGCCTCCGGGCAGCTTTTTGTTTTACGTTTGAAACCTGAAACGGGGAGCTTGCCTCCTTACGTTGCGGGTTTCCTTATTTCTTCTCTCTGAACAGGTAGACGGTGCCGCGGTATAGTTTCCCCTCATAGCGGATGTCGTCCCATCCCACGGCACGGATGACATAGTAGTAGACACCCGGGCTGGCCTCGCCGTGGCCGTTGATACGGCCGTCCCAACCGAGCCACTCCTTGATCTCATCGCTCCCCCCCTGCCAGTCGTACACCTTATACCCCTGCCGGTTGAACACCTTCACGTGGATATAACGGAGCGACTTTCCATATACCCGAAAGTAGTCATTGTACGAATCTCCGTTGGGCGTGAAGACATTGGGGATCTCGAGGGCGGAAGGATCCACCTTGATAACCTTGGAAAGGGTGTCAATGCAATAGCCGCCCGGGAAGCGCTTACCTTTCACCAGCAGCTTCACGACATAATCTTCATGCGGAGGGGTGGGGATATAGTATTTGTGGGGATCGGGGGTCTCCAGGTCGGAGAAGGTGCTGTCGCCGAAATCCCAGAGGTACTCCACCGCATTGCGGGAACGGTTGGAGAAGGTCACCTCGAGCGGGGCCTCCCCATGGTCGGGGTCCACCTCGAAATCGGCTTTCACCTGGATGGTCTCGACATACACCTCCCCCCGGGCACTGCAGCCGAAACTGTCGGTGACGGTAAGATAGAACCAGGTATCTTCCAAGGGAGGGGAATAGGTGGTCTTGGGGTTCTCATCGACTTCCGGGTAGGGGATCGGGGAGGGCGGGTTGGAGCTCCACAGCACCTCCAGTCCGTTTTCCAGGGGGATGGCGGAAGAATCTCCCGGATCGTAGGTAAAAAAGGGGGTCACGGCGATCTCGCGCGAGAGGGCCAGGCGCCGGCATTTGTTCTGTTGGATGGCGATGCTCACGGAAGGGGTGTCGATCATCACCCAGCCGTAAAGGGTGGTGTCGTAGCCGCCGGCGTCGGTAATCCGTACGGCATAGCCGCCGCTATGGAGGCCGGTGGCGGTGGAGCGGCTCACGCTGCTCTCGCTCTTCACGAGCGAATCATAGGCGAACGCCACAGGGTTGAACATGCGCCAGGCAAAATCCCACGGGCCCGTACCTCCCGGCGGCAGAGCCTGCACCTCGCCCGTGACGGAAGGATCATCGCCACCACACCAGACAAATACCGGATCGCGCCGCAGTCCCAGCGTGTCGGTGGGATAATGCACCGTATCCACCGCCGAGGCGGTGGGCGCCGACAGCTGGGCCTCCACCATGAGGGGCAACACCAGCAACAATGCCACTGTCAACACAGCATGCAAACGTCTCCCCCATCCTCCTGTATTGCGGTGAATGATCATCGGCAAAATGAAAAATCCCTTCGTGGTCAAATCAAGAACGAAAATAGTGGAAAATATTTTATCCGGCATCTTATTCCCTGAAAAAGCAAGTCCCGGAGCATGTTCATAACTTGACGAAAGAAAGGGGCAAGCTCCAGAGAATATCTGGCAAAGTATCTTTATTTTTGAGGACGCAAAATTTCCCATGGACATCGATTTCCTGAACGATCTGAACGAGGCGCAGCGTGAGGCGGTGCAGCACACCGAAGGGCCGTCACTGATCATCGCGGGGGCGGGGTCGGGCAAGACGCGGGTGCTCACCTACCGCATCGCCTATCTTTTGAAGCAAGGCGTGCCTCCCTGGAAGATCCTGGCGCTCACCTTCACCAACAAGGCGGCGGGAGAGATGCGTGAGCGCATCCGCCAGTTGGTGGGCGAAAGCGCCGCCACCCGCCTGTGGATGGGCACCTTCCACTCCATCTTCGCCCGCATCCTGCGCAGCGAGGCCGAACGACTGGGATACACCCCCAGCTACACCATCTACGACACACAAGACTCGCGCAACCTTCTGAAGACCATCATCAAGGAGCTCAAGCTCGACGACAAGACCTACAAGCCTTCGACGGTCCACCACAAGATCTCTTGGGCCAAGAACCAGCTCATCACCGCCCGGCGCTATTCCTCCATCCCCGAACTGGTGCAGCGCGACCGCCGCAGCCGCATGGAACGCACCGGCGAGATCTACAAGATCTACGCCCGACGCCTTATGAAAGCCGACGCAATGGACTTCGACGACCTCCTCCTCAACATGAACATCCTCTTCCGCGACTTCCCGGAAGTCCTGGAAAAATACCGCGACTATTTCCGGTACATCCTCGTCGACGAGTACCAGGACACCAACCTGGCCCAGTACATGATCGTAAAAAAACTTTCGGAAGAGCACAAGAACCTTTCGGTGGTGGGCGACGACGCCCAGAGCATCTACTCTTTCCGGGGTGCCCGCATCGAGAACATCCTCCATTTCCAGCAGGATTTCCCCGAGGCCAAGGTGTTCAAGCTCGAACAGAACTACCGCTCCACCCAGAACATCGTCAACGTGGCCAACAGCCTGATCCGCAACAACGCCGACCAGATCCCCAAGAAGATCTTCTCGCACAAGGAGGAGGGCACCCCCATCGAAGTGCTCGAAGCCGACACCGACAAGGAAGAGGCTTTCATCGTGGCCAACAAGATCTTCGACGAGCATATGCAGGAGCAGTGGCGGTACGGGGATTTTGCGATCCTCTACCGCACCAATGCCCAGTCGCGGGCGTTCGAGGAGGCATTGCGGCGCCGCAACATCCCTTACAAGGTATGGGGTACGCTCTCTTTTTACCAGCGTAAGGAGATCAAGGACGTGCTGGCCTATTTCCGGCTGGTGGTCAACCCCGCCGACGATGAGGCCTTCAAGCGGATCATCAACTATCCCGCACGCGGCATCGGCAATGTCACCCTCGAAAAACTGGAAACGGTCGCCAACGAACGGAACATCCCCCTCTGGGAAGTGGCATGTGATCCGTTGCACTACCAGGTCCCCCTCAATGCCGGCACACGCAACCGACTGGCGGCTTTCATGGAGATGATCAAAGGCTTTGCCGCCAAGCAGGACCAACTTGATGCCTACGAGCTGGCCTACCTCATTACACAGGAGAGCGGCATCCTGAAAGACCTCCACGGCCACACCATGGAGGAGGTGAGCAAATATGAGAACGTCAAAGAGCTGCTCAACAGCATCAGCGAGTTCATCAGCAACCCCGAGCAGCAGGGGCGGATGGTGCGCCTGGACGAGTTCCTCCAGAACGTCGTGCTCCTCACCGACCAGGATACCGACACCGACAATCTCGCCGACACCGTCAAGATCATGACCGTCCATGCCGCCAAGGGGCTGGAGTTCCGGCACGTCTTCATCGCCGGCATGGAGGAGAACCTTTTCCCTTCGCAGATGTCACTGGGGACGCAGAAGGAACTGGAGGAGGAGCGACGGCTCTTTTATGTGGCGCTCACCCGTGCCCGCGAACGGGTGACCATCACCTACGCCAATACGCGCTACAAGTGGGGCAACATCACCCCCAGCACCCCCAGCCGCTTTCTGCGGGAGCTTGACCCCCGCTATGTGCAGTTCCCCGATTTCGGGAGCACCCCGCCCCCTACCGGCGCCGCATCTTCCTTTATTTCTCCTTCTTCTCCCTCTTCTCCCCCACCCCCCCGACGCACGGT